>Ga0265294_10003221_pt1 | contig 21000 bp, 16 predicted proteins | sample MunlanPumphouse3_FD_192504 | JGI IMG/M metagenome (GOLD analysis project Ga0265294, IMG submission 192504) | Groundwater microbial communities from a municipal landfill in Southern Ontario, Canada - Pumphouse #3 | ecosystem: Environmental > Aquatic > Deep subsurface > Groundwater | place...
TTACGGATGCTAGAAAAAATGCGGAACGAAATAATATTAAAAACGCTTTTTTCGAAGTTGGAGACGCTGAAGACGTTATTAACAAGTGGAGGAAATTCCGTTTTGATTTGGTTTTTGTTGATCCACCTCGTAAAGGATGTGACCCAAAGTTTTTGAAATCGATTATTGCGATGAAGATTCCTACCGTTATTTATATATCTTGCGATCCCGCCACTTTAATTAGGGATCTTAGATTCCTATCAGACGGCGGATACAATATCAAGGAAATTACTCCTTTTGATATGTTTCCACAAACTATTCACGTGGAAACTGTTACATTGCTTTCGTTTAAATGACCCTGTTTACCTAGTAACAGATTGAGCATTTTCATCCAAATTAATCACTTAAGGCAATCAGTTCACTGTTTTTACAATGCTGATGGCCTTTTTCTATTTAAGTGATGATTACGTCCATTGAGCAAATATATTTTACGGAAAAAGCAACGAATAATTCCATTTTTCTTGTTAGTGCAAACACATTGTATTTAAAAAAATATAATGAATTTTGACTCGGTAATGCATCATTTTGTCGAACATTTCAGTACGGTAATTGCCGGTTGTTAGCGGGTTTAGAACTTCGAACGTATGACGTTTTACTGAGAACGCTTTATCAGCGTAATTCTTGTGGTAGTAACAAACGATACCCATAAAATTCGGGACATTTAATTGAAGCGGTATTACAAACGGCAAAACAAACCACGTTAATTTGTAAAACAAAACCGTTTCAAACAGCATAGCGACTTGAAGAATTTAGCGAATGCGGCGACTTTGTTTCGCTACTGAAAACCTTTATTGATACCGAAAAAGACTTCAATAGCAATGAAAACTAACAATGACATTAGCTATAATTTTCAGTATAATGTCATTGGGGTGAGGATGTTGATTAACGGAGAACACTATATTCAAAAACCTCGTCCCTTTTATGAATCGGATCTAATCAAAATAATAACCGGAATTAGACGGTCCGGAAAATCCGTGATTCTTGATCAAATCGTGAGGGAAATTCGAGATAAGTCGGACAACATTATCAACCTCAATTTTGAAGACAAGCGTGTGTCTGCCAATATTGCAAACGGAGCCGTGCTCATTACTTATTTATAGAATCATCGCGCCAAAGGAAAATGTTATCTTTTAAAATGCAGGAATGGTATATACGAATTGAATTGAATCAGGACTTAAATTTGCGTCTGAAGTAAAGGAAACTAACACCTCGGGCTGTTCGAATAGAAATTGCATATCTTCTAAAGAGGTCTGTAAATTTTCGATGATTACGGTTTGAGCATCAATCATCGTTTGAATGGAGTCGGGTAAATTCGCCATTGCTGCGGTTATTGCGGTAATTCCATCGGATATGTTTCCCGCACCGTCACTAAGACTTGTTAATGCGGTTGTTATCGCTTCCAGTGAGGTGGCCAATTGATTCAAACCAGTCGACAACAAAGCTAGATTTTCAGCGCAAGAACCGACACCGTCCACATATGTATCGAAGGCTGCTTCAATCGCTGAAGCGGTTTGAGAAAGTGTCAATAGTTTTGTCAATAAAGCTTCATCATCAGAATGAAGCGCGGAAAAGGTCGTCACGACATCATCAATGGTAATCATCATATTTCCATAAGCATCCATCAGCGCTGACCCAGAAATTGCTAACTGGTTAGCTGCCTGGGACAATGCTGATAAATTACTGGCTAGGGTTTGGGCAGAGTCAGACATTTGTGACAATCCAGAAACGATTTCATCGAGACCGGCAGCCAAATCTGATGAACCTGATGATAAAGCCATAATGGCGGTATTGATATCAGATACACCTGACTTCATCGCGATTTGTCCGTCTCGAAGCGTTTGAAGACCAATAATCAGAGTTTGCATGCTTTCTCCAAATCCAGCAAGTTGATCTCCTAAAATAGCGGGATCAAAATGAGTGAAAGATGCTTGTATTGAATCAATCGAAAATGATGTTGTTTCCACAGTAATCGTATATAATCCAGAAGTGCCAGGCAGGGTCATAAAGGCAGCTGTATAGACACCTCCTGCTAAGACGACTGAACCACCTGAAACGACCGGAAAGGTTGTATTATCGGCATTTATTGTTATTTGAAGGTAAGACATATATTGATTTAAGAAACCCGCTTTCGCATATTGGTTAGATTCAACTGTGATTTGAATATCATAAACGCCAGAGCCTTCAACCTCAGAGATGGGATCAATAATTATCCCATCTTTTTTATACTCAAATGATATAAGAAATGGCAACTCATATCCACTTGATAAAAGCGAGCGATAATAGAAGTCATTACAAGCTTTTGCAACAGGAATCTCTAGACGATCACTTTCAACGAGAATACTTTCTGATCCGGTTAAGTTTTGCGCTGAAAGAAAATTGCCATATTCGGTATAGTATCCCGGCTCAGCGTTTTTAATCCGCGAGACAACGATAAGCGATTCGGTATCTCCCAACACATTGGCGTTTACATAGATGGTTTCATCAACGGCAGCTTGGTGATTGTCAGAAGGAATGCTTACGGGTGTAGTAGTGATCGCAGTCGTTGTTGAATCACAAGCATATACCCCAGTCATTGTAAGAATGAGAAGAAGCAATATCAAGATTTTTTTCATTTTGTTATTACGCCTCGTTTCGAATGAAGAGTGGTTTTTTGGATGATTTTGTCAAACACTAAAATAATATAAGGTAAAAAAACTAATGTGACAAGTGCGGAAAGAATTGCTCCTCGACCAATGAGGTTTCCTATCGCGCTCACAGCGGGGATCGATGAAACGATTCCTTCGGTGAAACCGGCGAAAGCGAGAACCAGCGATGATGTTAAAATTGAAAGCGTTGATTTGTTTGTTGCCATCTGCATTGCCATCTCCGGAGTTTCGGCTTTTCGATATTCAAGGTACCTTGTCGAGAGAAGAATTCCATAATCAACTGTACCTCCCATTTGCAAGGCGGATACAATCAGATAGCCGATAAATAGCATTGGTCGTCCTTCAATAAGTCCGATTGCGAAATTAACCCAAACCGCCGCTTGTATAATAACGGTCAGTATGACGGGAATCGATAAAGAACGAAAGAGTAAAAGAACAACAAAAACAATGGCTAAAAAGGTAACCCATAGAACTAGAGCTGAATCATCAAGCACAGTTGAACGAATTTCAGCGGTTGCTGGGGCAAAGCCGACCAAATAATATGTCGTAAAAGCGTTGCTTGCTTGAATATGAAGAAATTCCGATGCGGCATACATTTCATCATTTTCTTCATCTGATGCTAGATAAACAATGAGCCGAGTATACTCACCACTAACATAAACAGAGACAAGTGATTCGGGCAACATTTCTCGAGGAATTGAATTATCAACAACAGATGATAATGCATCAATAGAAACTATGTAATCAGAGGCCGAGATACTATCCACAAAAGCTGCTTCTTCTGACACACTAGTGTTTTTTACAAGGACAACAACGGGATTGAATGAACCAAAATGAGCGGTTATTGTTTCGTTGTCCCTTGTAACAACGCTATTGGGATCTTGAGCCGACGAATTTCCGTATATGAAGGAATTCTGGTTTTGCAGATAATAGCTTCCCACAGCTAATACAATAAATATAACTGCGAAGATATATCGAGCCCGGTAGGCTTTTGTTTTTGGGGGTTTGTTTCTATGAAATAGGGGACGATGTTTAGTTTTTTGTAATATCGAAGCGGAAAAATAGAGAAGAATCGGTAATAAAAATATTGAAGTTAGATAGCTGCAAAAAACCCCTTTAGATAAAACGATTCCAAGATCGGTACCGATGGAATACTGCATCAAGCATAAAGCTAAGAAGCCGGCAATTGTTGTGAGTGCCGATCCAGTAATGGAAGTAAAAGTTTTTTTCGTAGCAGAAACGATTGCGGGAATGATATCGACGCCGCGATCTCGTTCTTCTTGATATCTATGTAATAAGAACAATGAATAATCCATTGACAATGCCAATTGAAGAGCCATCGTCATGGTCATAGTAATGTATGATACGCTACCGAGAATGGCATTAGAACCCATATTAAAGACAACAGCTACTGCTAAATTACCTAATATCAATACTGGTTCGAACCAAGACTTACTTGTTAGAATTAAAACAATGATGCACAATGGAATGATGATTATCATGACTTTAATAATCTCACGGGAGGCAATTTTAGTCGCTTCAATATTGTTTAGAACTTCACCGCGTATCGCATATTCGTAACCTTCAAGGGTGTTACGAATCGTTGTTATTATTGAATCGGCTTCGGAATCATATGCGCCACAAGCGATTGTCACAATAAACAGAAGCGATTCATCAACATAAAAACGTTCTAATATTGCTTCGTCAATGGTTTCAATGGGGGTTGCTGGATTTACTACATCGCCAAGCCAGACAACGCTTTCGACGCCATCTAATTCTCTAAGTTGACTAACAATATTGTTGCCGTCGGTGGGAATCACATTGCTAACCATGACCTGTATGGATGTCGAGTCACCAAAAGCATCTTCCATTAAATCTACTCCAATGGCAGTTTGCGAGTTTTTGGGAAGATATTTGGTGAGGTCGTAATTGATGTGAACAAAAAAAATTGAAACGCCGGCAGCGATTGTAAGCAATAGAAATAAAACAATAACTAGCCATTTACCTTTTCCACTAAGGATTTTTTCCATGATGCCTCCGAAAAAAACAGTTATTTCAAATGAACGTTTTAAATAGTCATTTATATTATAGAAAATATATGATATTATATCAATGTAAACAACATTTGAACCGTTGTTTCAAACAAATTTTCAAATATTGTTGGGAGGTATTATTTTGGTTAAAAACGAAGCCATCAAAAAGGCAATTATCGAGACTACCAGAGAATTGATGTCGCATAAATCATCAATCACGATTAGGGATATTGCGGATGCATGCTATGTGAATATTGCAGCGGTTAATTACTATTTTGGTTCGAAGGATTATTTGTTGTCCCTAGTCCTCGATCAAATCATTAATGAAATTACACATGCAATCATCGATCGGTTAGAACGTATTCCGTTAAACACTCCGATTGAAGAATCACTTGAAATTATGATTAACATGATATATGGATATGCTTTGGAAAATGTTGGATTGTTTGGATACTTGTTTATGAATGTTGAAAACCGAGACTTAGCTTCTAAATTGTTCATTGAAGCTTTTTTTAAAAAGGGTGAATTCAAGGATATGGTGTTTAAAAAATTACGTGAATCAAGTGGCCTTCAAGATGAACAAGCACTTTACGCTCGTTATGTGCTTTTGTTTTCTTGTTTCTGTATTCCCTTAGTCATTCAAATTCTAACGGAGTCGCAATCGGAACAGCAAATCCCTGGTCTCAAAAATGATGAATTTCGGAAGAACTACATCAATGAGTTGATTAAGATGGTTAAATAACGTTATCGAGTTGGTCAATTCGAAAAACGTGACAAAAGGATACGGATATAAAAACGCCCAAAATATAGATTGACAACTGTCGATATGTTAGATATAATACATATTGATAACCGTCTATATGAGGGGGTTTTTTTATGACCAACAAAGAATTAAGCGACATCTTCAAAGTTTTATCTGATGAAACAAGGGTTCAGGTAATCAAGATGTTAACAACTGAAAAACTTTGCGCATGTCAACTTTTGAAACAACTGAAGATCTCTCAGCCCACATTATCTCATCACATGCGAATCTTATGTGATTCAGGGCTAGTTACTGCTGAAAAGGTAGGCAAATGGGTTCATTATCAAATTAACTCCCAAATGTTTGATCAAATGAAATTAATTTTTAATTTCACCAAGATTGATAACATTGTTTGTGATAAGGGGACGTGTAGATAAATTGACAATCCTTAAAGAAATCGGCGATTTTATTGTTTACCAGATTTTGGGAATGAAATGGCTCAACGAACTGATTGGCAATTTGATTCAGTGGATATTCGGAGAAACATTTGCTAACAGCACCTGGGGAGAAATCATTCAGTATTTCTTTTATGATTTCATTAAAATCGGTTTGTTGTTATGCTTCTTGATTTTTATCATATCCTATATTCAAAGTTTCTTCCCGCCGGAACGAACAAAAAAAATCCTTTCCCGTTATCATGGAATCGGGGCTAACGCCCTAGGAGCGCTTTTAGGAACGGTAACACCATTCTGCAGTTGCTCATCGATTCCGATATTCATCGGTTTTTCTCGGGCGGGTTTATCAACAGGAGTTACGTTTTCATTTTTAATTTCCAGTCCGCTCGTTGATTTGGGGGCGTTAGCTTTATTAACATCAATATTCGGATATGGCGTTGCTTTAACCTATGTTGCGGTCGGATTGATCTTAGCAATCATTGGGGGAACAATCATTGAAAAAACGGGATTGGGTAAACATATCGAACCGTTTGTGACCGAAGGCATCGATATCATTATCGAAAGTCAAAAATTGACGTTTAAAGACCGTTTAATCTATTCTAAGGATCAAATGCTATCCACATATAAAAAAGTGGTGTTATATATTGTAATCGGTGTTATCATCGGAGCAGTGATTCATAATCTCATTCCTGAAGCGTGGATTGTCTCAGCTTTAGGATCAAATAACCCGCTTTCTGTCATTTATGCGACCATTATCGGGGCTCCGATTTATGCAGATATCTTTGGTACTATCCCTGTTGCCGAGGCATTATACGCTAAAGGCGCCGGCCTGGGAACAATCCTCGCTTTTATGATGTCGGTAACGACACTTTCACTTCCATCACTCATCATGTTAAAGAAAGTTGTTAAATGGAAACTTTTGATAGCCTTCATCGGAATCGTGATGATTGGGATTATAATCATTGGTTACGCTTTTAATGGGTTAGAATATTTGTTTATCAACTAAAAAATCATAAATACAAAAAAAGGAGATTAAAAATGTCCCAAAAATGGTATCCGGTAATTAATTATGAAACATGTATCGAGTGTGGTAAATGCATCAATATGTGTCCGCATCATGTCTATGACAAAAATCAAACGCTGCCGAAGGTCATAAATCCACTGGGCTGTATTGAGAATTGTCGAAAATGTGCAAATCGTTGTCCAACTCAATCGATTGAATATGCCGGTGACGTTGGAAAAACTACTGAATGCGGATGCAATGGTGAATCAAGTAGTAATTGTAAAGAAGATGAAGAAGAAGAGTGTCGGTGCGATGGTGATTGTGACTGCCAGCCGAAGCAAGAATGCGGTTGCCATGAAAACACTGAATGCGAGTGCCGTGAAGAAAATTGTGGCTGTGAAAATAATAACGATTGCAGTTGCAAGGAGGAAAAATAAGATGATTATCAAGGTTTTAGGAACAGGGTGCCCGAACTGCAAAAAGATGGTAGCTAATGTTAGCCAAGCCGTTAAGGAGCTTAACATTGAGGCGACCATTGAAAAAGTAGAAAACATTCAGGAAATTATGGCATATGGAGTGATGAGATTACCGGCCATTGTTATTGATGGGCAAGTAAAAACGATGGGAAGAGTTCTTTCCTGCGAAGAAGTTAAAAAATATTTGTTGTAGTTAAAAAGAAGGCGACCGATGATATCATCCGTCGCCATTTTTCTATTCTTCCAATCTCTTTTTAAGATTATCTAGTTCTTTTGCTAGTATACTAGGCAGTTTATCTTCAAATATTTGATAATAGTTGCCAATGTCTTTTGCTTCATTAATCCACTTATCTTTATCGACAGACAAGATATCGGAAATGGCTGCTTTTGAAACGTTCAGACCATCTAAATCGAGGCTTTCAACGGTGGGCAGATTCCCAATCGGTGTCTTAACGGCTTCGGCTTTGCCCTCGATTCGTTCAAACACCCATTTAAGAACACGGCTATTTTCTCCGTAACCAGGCCATATAAATTTACCATCAGCGTTTTTACGGAACCAATTGACATTATAAATTCTCGGTAACTTGTCTTTGGATGTTTTTGTTCCTATTTCCAACCAGTGAGAGAAGTAGTCGCCAATATGGTAACCCATAAATGGTAACATTGCGAAAGGATCGCGTCTGACCTTACCAATCTGATCAGAAATGGTAGCGGCAGTGATTTCTGACCCCATTATTGAACCGAGGAAAACTCCGTGTTCCCATGAGAAACTCTCAGTTACTAAAGGAATGGTTGATGGACGTCTTCCTCCAATTAAGATGGCAGAAATCGGAACCCCATTTTCTGCAACCCAATCCGGAGAGATAACCGGGCATTGAGAAGCAGGGGTTGTAAAACGAGAATTGGGATGAGCGGCAGGTTCGGTTGAAGTACCTTTATACCAATCATTTCCCTTCCAATCGATTAAATGGTCAGGGGCATCATATCCAATACCTTCCCACCACACATCGCCGTCATCGGTCAATGCGACGTTGGTAAAGATAGTATTCTTTACGATGCATGCCATTGCGTTGGGATTCGATTGATATGAAGTGCCAGGAGCGACACCAAAGAAACCGGCTTCGGGATTAATGGCATACAAACGACCATCTTTGCCAAATTTCATCCAGGCGATATCGTCGCCAATGGTTTCAACTTTCCATCCAGGAATGGTTGGAACTAACATTGCAAGATTGGTTTTTCCACAGGCACTTGGGAAAGCACCGGTGATGTATTTAGAAACGCCTTCGGGAGAAGTGATTTTTAATATCAGCATATGTTCTGCCATCCAACCCTCATCCCTTGCTTGGACGGAAGCGATTCGTAAGGCAAAACATTTTTTTCCTAATAGAGCATTCCCACCATACCCTGAGCCATAAGACCAAATCAAACGCTCGTCAGTAAAATGACTGATAAATTTTTCTTCCATGGGTGCGCATGGCCAATCAGGATCAATTTGTCCTGGCAATAAAGGATAACCTACGGAATGGAGACAAGGAACAAATTCACCATCTGCACCAAGAACATCAAGAACTTTTGTGCCAACTCTTGTCATGATGCACATATTAACAACAACATAGGGACTATCGGTAATCTCAATGCCGATTTTTGATAACGGAGATCCAATAGGACCCATTGAATAAGGGATAACATACATTGTTCTGCCGTGCATGCATCCGGAATATAAATCGGTCATGGTCTTCTTTAATTCTGAGGGTTTAATCCAATTGTTTGTGGGGCCGGCATCGTTTTTGTCAATCGAAGAGATGAAGGTCCTTTTTTCAACTCGGGCAACATCAGATGGGTGGCTTCGAAATAAGAAACATCCCGGGCGTTTATCGGGGTTTAAAGGGATACAAACACCTTTCTTTACGGCGGAAGCTAAAATAGATTTGTATTCGAGATCACTGCCGTCACACCAATGAATATTGTCTGGTTGACATAAAGTTTGGATCTCATTAACCCATGAAATTAGTTTTTTGTTATCAGTCATAATAAAAGTCCTTTCATAATTTTGTATGATTATTATATCACGATTATGATAATAGTAAAAGAGCAGGCAACAAAACAATAGAGTATCAATAACAAAAAAAATATGTAATCGTAATTAAATATAAAGTAAACACTCATAATAATTGAATAAAATAAAGTAAAACAATAATTAAGTATAAAATGATAAAGAAACAACATTTTCAATATATATGTAAAAATATAAGTAGTTTTAAACGCACAAAAAGGACTAAATGGCTTTAATTGGCGGTAGAACGCCACAAAAACAAAACCACAAATATATAAATATTAAGCAAAATATATATAGATTGCTAGATAAAAAACGAATTAAAAGCCATACAATAAAACGATAAAATAAACAATACAAATATATGGATTACCAATAACGGCATATATGGCCATATATGGCCAAATAAAGCATTAATATTCAATCGCAAATAGGCATATTTGCTTTATAATAACGGTTTATTCATAAAAAAAGAGCACAATCGCCTGGCTTATTCGTTATTTTGCTCGCATTTTACGATTTATAGAAACATATGATTTTGTTGATGAATATACAATTTTTATAAACAATTCATTTTGAAACTGTAAATATGGCTAAAAATAGGCATAAATTGGGTATAAATTGACATATAGTAAACTCCCGCCAATGTATATTTATAATTATATATATCTATATATGTTAAATTGAATGATGTCAAAATGCGAATTCTCAATCAATTTATAAATCGCTATATTTGGGCATTTACACCTGTAGTATGTCGATAATTTATGTATTGTATCACTATAGATGTATTGATTTGAGGTTGCCTTGCCTAATACCAAGTATTTTTTATTTGATATAACCATTAACCATTTCTAAAAAGAAAAACCCGATTCTGTATAATAGTAAACATTTTTGCTTTCTTGCCTCTTTAGTAAAATTATACTTTTTTATTTTTATTTGCTTTTCATAACATTTATATTATTATTTATTTCCGTATAAACTCAATTTTCTAAGCATACATTTGTGATCGGGTCATGAAAACCAGTTTATTAGTAAATCTATTTTAAGCGACGATTTGCATTATTTTTATTTTTTTAATTTTGTGCTTTATCATTTGTTGTGCATTATTTGTTTTGATTTTTTTAATAATTATTATTGTTATTTTTACATTTATCGTTCTCATATTATTTCATTGTTATTAACCGAATATTATCAATTGTATAACCCTCATTCGAACGATTCGTGTTATTTGTCACTTGGTCTTCCAATCATATAACCCATTTCTTTTCCTGTATTTCTTTATAAAATATTGGTTATATGGTATAAATAGAGTATGCAATTTTATATTTGAAGGGGTGAAACAAAATGGACAAAAAATATGCTGTTCCGCCATATAAAATTAAAATGGTTGAACCAATTCATTTAATTGGACGGAGCGAGCGAGAAGAGCGTTTAGCTCAAGCTGGATATAACCAGTTTGCACTGAAAAGCGAGGATGTATTCATTGATTTGTTAACTGATTCTGGGACAGGGGCAATGAGCCATTTTCAGTGGGGAGCGATGATGATCGGCGATGAAGCTTACGCGGGATCGCAAAGTTTTTATCGATTAGAAACGGCAGTAAAGAATATTACTGGATATGCATATATAATGCCTGCCCATCAAGGAAGGGGCGCCGAGCAGGTTGTCATTCCACAACTAATAAAACATCCGGGAATGATTTTTATCAGCAATATGCATTTTGACACTACTCGCGCTCATGTTGAATTAGCTGGCGGTGAAGCGGTTGATGTAGCTTGCAAAGAATGTCTCGACACGTTAACATATTATCCTTTTAAAGGTAATTTCGATCTAGAAAAACTGGAAAAGGTCATCATTTCGCGCGGGAAAGACAATGTTGCAGGCATAATTCTTACCGTTACAAATAATGCTGTCGGTGGACAACCGGTTTCTATGGAGAACTTTCGTTCAGTGTGTGAGATTGCAAAAAAATATCAAATTAAAACTATCATCGACGGGGCAAGATACGCTGAAAATTCTTATTTCATTAAAATCAGAGAAAAAGGATATGAAAATACTTCAGTTAGAGAGATTGCTAAAGAGATGTTCGGATATGCAGACATCTTTTTGATGAGCGCAAAAAAAGATGGTCTCGTGAATATGGGGGGAATCATCGCTATTAAAGATGATCAAGATCTGTTTCGAAAGTGCCAGACTTACATTGTTCCAATGGAGGGTTTCCCAACCTATGGTGGAATGGCAGGAAGAGACATGGACGCTTTGGCGGTCGGGCTTGATGAGGCGCTTGATGAAGCCTATTTGGAATATCGAATTGATGAAGTCAGATATCTTGGCGACAGACTAAAAGCAGCGGGAATTCCAATTCAATTTCCAACTGGAGGGCATGCTGTGTTCGTTGATTGTGGAAAAATGTGTCCTCATATTCCTTATGATCAATTTCCGGCAGCGGCAGTAGGAAATGAATTATATATCGAAGGTGGCATTCGTTCCGTTGAGATTGGATCTATGCTAATGGGAAGAGATCCGATCTCTGGAAAGAATCGGCAATCGGACATGGAACTATTGCGTTTAACCATTCCCAGAAGAGTGTATACGTTTCAACATTGGGACTATGTTGCGGATAGTTTGATAAATGTGTTTAATCGTAGACAAACGATAAAGGGATTAAAATTCACATACGAGTCACCAGTGTTGCGGCATTTTACATCTCGTTTCGTTCCGATGCCTTAACCAAATAAAACATTTTGAAAAAGACCATACGGGCACACACGTGCATGATCGCATGGTCTTTTGTTTATAAAAAACAACAATAATGGTTAAAAAATCGAATACAATGGTGTTACATGTTTTTAATAATCAAAGACGCAAGAATTTATGAACAATACAAATAATGTTGATAAATAATACTGTCAGATTATAAATATCGCCATATATGGCCGTCAAATGACAAGAAAACAAAATATAATTAAAGAGTACTAATAGCAAAAATACGGATATGCGACGGTTAAAATTAGCGAAAAATCAACTGAAAAATATCTATAAATGAATTAATATATATAAAAGCACACTTATAAATAGCGAAATGGCCATGTATAGCCATAGATAAACTGCGATTTATGGTAAAATGTCGAGAATATGTCCCCTTTTAATGATAATTTCGTACTTTTACTAATAAAATATGATATTTCTGTTAAGAATGTCACTATTCTTTAACGCGATCTTTTAGACGACTAATTGTATTCATAAGGAGTTTTGATCGCCCAAAGTATCAATATGGCCAGAACTGGCGATATATAATGCATAAAATGGTTATTAGTATATATTTTAATCATGATATTTAATAATTCATATACTGTGATTTTGTTTAATTCACGATAATTTGGAACGATTATTATTATTTAATGAAATATATGATATATGCCTATACGTGGCCATTATACATCATTTATATATTCACCGTATCGGCTAATATTTAATAGATTATCTCTCCTTTGCTTGATTTTAAAAGTACGATGACCCAAATGGTTTTGGTTGTAGTATTTTCTCTATTTGATATTTTTTTGTGATATAATTATAACAAATATAATCTATTGTTTATATTCCGAATTTCACTTAAGGAGACAACCGATGATTTTGATTGAATGTCGTAATATGAATAAGTCTTATCAGAATGGACAAATAGAAACCCCAGTCCTTAAAGACATCAATCTCGTTGTAAATGACAATGATTTTTTGGGCATCACCGGTCCTTCTGGAAGCGGAAAAACAACATTATTGTATGTGCTAAGCGGTTTGGAAAAGCCAAGCGACGGAGAAGTGATACTTCTTAATCAAAACGTTGCTCAATATAATAACCAGCAAATGTCCAATATTAGAAAGAATCAAATTGGTTTTATTTTTCAATTTTATAACTTAATTCCGAATTTAACAGTAAGAGAAAACGTTATGCTTGCTTTGGTTATTGCAAAAGGCAAGGATGATTCTCGGGTTGATCAATTATTGACGATGGTCGGAATGGCTGATTACCAAAACCGTTATCCAAACGAATTATCTGGAGGTATGCAACAACGAGTCGCTATCGCGCGAAGCCTTGTTAATGATCCGAAAATTATTTTTGCTGATGAACCTACTGGTAATTTAGATACAATCAATGGCAACGAAATAATGAATTTACTTCATCGGCTTCATGACGAACATAAGAAAACGATTGTTTTAGTCACTCACAGTGATGATTATATTAAGTACTGTTCGCGATTCATCAAATTGGTAGATGGGAAGATTGTTAAAGATGAAGTCCTTTCTTTTTAGACTTCGTTTTGCCATCAGAAATATTACTAAATATCCAGGAAGATCGCTGGTCGTTTTGTTAACTTTAATTCTTTCGATGGTGCTTTTTATTTTCGTTATATGTATGAACAATGTCTTGTATCAAATTTTTTATAATAATGCACAAGAACAATATATTAATGTTGACTTGACTCTGACATACGATAGCAATTCTGATGCAAGAATATTAAGTTCCCGAAAAATTGAAGAAGAATACGATGAGTACTTTAATTTTTCGGCTTGTTTCTTTAACTACTACTCACTCGTTTCGGCTGACGAAACAAATTTTTACTCACAGGTTTTTTCGGCTTCAGTCAATGATCTAGAAAACGTGATTGATTACGATTTAGAAACGCTTTTTGCTACAGAAGCTTTTATTACCGAAACATTAGCCAGCAAATATATGTTATCAGTTGGAGATAAAATAACTTTATATGCTAGAGGCGTAGAACTTGAATATACAATCAAGCAAATTGTGACAGATCGAGGATTATTTGCGGACGATACAATCTTTGTTAGAAAAAAAGAATTGATTGAATCTTTTTATGGCACAACGACTTATATTGGAAACATAGTATACTTTGACTTAAAAGATAACATTAATCCCAGTGATGTCATTTCAATACTCAATGACGATTCTGAGTATGCTGATTTTGTGGCGGCGACGACGGTTAATCCGGATAAAATAAGTGCTTCAACGACAAATGTTAGTTCCGTTTATATTGGAGTTGGACTAATTGTTCTTTTTGTTATTGTTTTTGTTTTGAATTCGCTATTCCCTTTATTATTTAAAGACTTTCGACAACAAATGGGAGTTATTCAAATCCTGGGAGGAAATCATCGTTTTTCATTATCTATTTGGTTATTACAGTTTTTGATTTTCGGATTGTTAGCTATCCCATTAGGCGTAAGCTTAGCTTATCTTCTTTTTTCTAAAGGAGCTGAAGTGGTCGGAATTGCAACGCCTATTGTGTTTCAGATCGAATATATCGCGATGGCTATCGGTTTCTTTATCATCTTTATCGGTTTCGAAGTCGTTTATCGATTTATTCAATTAACACGTCGATCCTCAGTAGCGATTTCATATGATCGACGTCACCAAACCACAAAATCAATGCGAATTGTCCTCGCCGGATCAACCATTTTGTTAATTATGCAACTAATTTTTCATCCTTTCGCGGAACAATACAACGCTTTAGTAACTGTAATTTTGATTTTAATGATTATTTTTTCGTTTTCCGATTTTGCATTGGAGTTAGTCGGTTGTATTGCAAAAAAAGCTCATAAACCATCCGCTTTCTCATTGTTTGGAGCTAAAAATTTGCATGAGAATCTTACAATCCATAATTCTCTGAAAGTCGCTCTGATTTCAACAATCGGCATTGCAATTACGCTGACGACTTGGTTTTTTGTGAACACAGAAACAGAAGCAAATGCCTCGAGAGTCATTGGCGACTATATCCTTACCAATATCGTTGATTACGATGAAGACCTAAAAAATGATATTACTGAAACATACGCACTTAACTCGATTGATGAAGCCATCGTTTATCAAAGCACAGCGATGCATTTTGTTTATCGAGGAGAAGAGCGAAGGGAGAATATTTCGTTTTTTATATCGATTCCGTTTGGCAACATTGACTCATATTTTGATTTCCAATATGAAGGAGATGTTGCCAACAAACTTACGAATACGAATATTCCCTATATTGTTTTGCCGAAAACGCTAGCGAAAATGAATGAACTTGAAATTGGCGATCAAGTGACAATGGAGTTAAGTCGGGAGATACCGACAATGACTTTTACGATTGCTGGTTTCATTGATACGAATTTTGATGAAATCATTTTCTCTAATCTGTACATTCTGGAAGACAACGCAACATCAGATTTGACCAACTCATTATTCATAAACACAATTGCTTCGGACGAGACAATCAAAATTGAAATAATCAAACAATATGCTGCGCGCATGTATTATTTAGTGGAATGTGCAGAATTGATTGCAGGTATCAAAGAACAAATATCCGAAATTACTGACTATTTGTCGATTCTAATATTGGCAATTTCCGGAGCCTTGATTATCATAATTATTAACAACTCATTAATGGTTTTCTATGCCATGAAGTCGGATTATGCGAAAATGATGGTCTTAGGCCTCAGCAATCATGAATTGATGAAACAACTTCTTTGGGAGGTTTTCATCATGGCATTTATCGTTTTACTAACATCCGTGGTAGGAGCTTTCTTTATCGTCGATAATCTAGGTGCCTTGATGTTATTTGGTAAATACTATAAAATGATTGAAGCCACAATTCCCGAAATTGTTGGTCGTGTTTTGCTTGGAGTTATAGCCTTTATTTTGAGCTATGGGATTTATTTGGTGAAATCTAATTCCATTGAGGCAATTGCGGAAATTAAGCGATTTTGATATATGACAATAAAGCATAAAAAAATAAAAATACTATCCAATTACCGGATAAACGCTCAGATTGTTATGAGCGTTTTTTTGTTTCATATGGGGTATCGATTTCTTGGTTGCTTGTTTATTGACAAAGTGATATAATTATAGACAATCGCTATTGAAAAGCATTTTTTGGTGAGGGAAAAAAGAGTAAAATTTGTGAAAAAAAGCCATTTTTTGTATGGTAGACCTCGCAAAATAGCGATTTCCGGTTTTGGGTTATTGTTTTACTAAATCGTACTTAGAAGTGATGGGTGATCGGGTTGATTTATTTTCTGATCGGATTGTTAACAGTCCTTATTTACTTGGGCATACTTTTTGTTTCCATAAAAGGCCGAGTCGAAATCAAGAAGATTTTGAAGGTATTGTCGGTTATTCTTTTCGCCGTATATATGGTTCGTCTTTTTTCTTTCGATGCAATTAACAGTACTTTTAACTTGATGAAGATTGAACAAATTTCGGTTTTGGTTCCCGAAAACACGTGGTTGTTTTCTGTTGGTGAATCGATATTGATTTTAGTATTAAGATGGCTGACCGTATGTTTGGTCGCACTAGCCATTGTTGCCCCTTGGTTTAGCGAACAAGTAACCAGAAATATTTTGGCATATATCGGAATTCCGGTTTGCATCTTAAACATTATTTTCTTTCAATCCCATATTATTGCTTTTTTAGGAACTGATTTTTCCTTTTTGTCATATCGGACCATCCAATATGCAGCTGAGACAATTCTTCTATTTGTAATCTGCGGTTTAAATCTGACGATCATTTTAAAGAACAAAGAGTATCGCAAACCGATTGGAAAGCAAATCGGAACGCTGTTTTTGATACTTACTTGTGTTATGATGGCTTATTTTCCACAAGCAATGCTCTACAACTTATTTGGTAATTATGGCGAATCACCTTATGATTTTGTCGTCACGCATCGGCTCACCATTTATGCAGCTTTCCTATTCATGATTATTGCTTATGCCAGCCTTCGGTCGCGACCACAAGAAGATAAAAACCTATTTTTTGTCATTATGGCTTTGGCTGGTCTGTTTCAATACTTTTATGTTCCAAGATCTGGATGGGCGGGCTTGCCACTTCATTTGTGCAACACAGCAATCATTATGATGTTCTTCTCATTCGTTTTTAAGATGAAGGGTGTATTCTATTTCAGTTATTTTGTCAACGTCCTCGGGGCGTTGTGTGCGATTATTTTCCCGAATTTTACTTCTGACTTATTTGATATGGATACACTTCATTTTTGGTTTAATCATATTTATGCTTTTACATTGCCGATTCTTGGTGTTGCCTTACGAGTTTTTCCAAGACCGAATTTGAAGATGATGTATAAAGCAATCTATATTTTCACAGCATACTTTGTTCTTGTGGCAATTCTCAATGCGTGGTTTAACAATTACGAATCAACGGATTATTTCTTTCTATATGGAGATTTCTTCACTTCGAAAATTAATGCTGAACCGTTCCAAAATCAATTTATTCTTGATATCTATGCTTTTGGGTTACGATTTAGATTCTTCTGGTTATACCAGTTGTTGGTGTATGTTGTCTTCATTGTCTTGATGTTTATAAATTGGTCAGTTTATGATGCTCTGTTTCGAGTTTCCGATCAACATTATGATTTGATGGTCAGAAGACGGATGCGCAAACAAGACATGTTAAAGCTGCGGGAAACACTAGGGGGAAAAAGCATGAAAGATCTTAATGTTCCGATAACAAATGATATGATAAAAATAACGCATTTTTCCAAACGTTATGGCACTTCCAAAACTAAAGCTGTCGACGATTTTTCATTAACGATTCATGCCGGAGAAGTCTTTGGATTCTTAGGTCATAATGGCGCCGGGAAATCGACGACAATCAAAAGCCTTGTCGGGATTCAATCGATAACCGAAGGAGAAATATTAGTCGCTGGATATAATATTAAACTACAACCGTTAGAAGCAAAACTCAATATCGGATATGTTTCCGATAACCATGCGGTATACGAACGCTTGACAGGAAGAGAATATATTAACTATGTCGCTGATCTTTACATGGTTAACCAGCAGGATCGAGACGAAAGATTAAAATATTATCTAAATCGTTTTTCACTAACAGAAGCTATCGATAATGAAATTAAGAGTTATTCACATGGAATGAAACAAAAATTGGTTGTTATCGCTTCGTTGATTCACAATCCGAAAGTGTGGATTCTCGATGAGCCGCTAACCGGACTTGATCCGACCAGTTCTTTCCAAATTAAAGATTGCATGCGCGAGCACGCGAACAAAGGCAATACAGTATTCTTCTCAAGCCATGTTATCGAAGTCGTTGAGAAGATTTGTGATCGAATTGCCATCATTAGCCATGGCAAACTTGATGGAATCTTTTCGATCAACGAATTGCGTGATAAGGGTGAATCGCTTGAGGATTTATACATGAAGTATGTCGATAAACCTCAAGAAACGCGGTAATATGCCATGCTAAAACGACTTTGGATTCTAACCATGTTACAATTAAGCAACAAAATGAAATTTAAGATTACTAACACTAAACGATTCATCGCTTCAATTGCGATGAAGATATTAGTGTTTATCATTATAACCGCGATAATCATTGCGGCGTTTGTTTTAAACAACAGTTTCTTTTACATTCCCGTCCAGATGAATTTCACAATCTTCATTTTGTTTTTGACACAAGTTGCAAGCATAATCGCATGCACAAACGGATTGATGACCGATTTATATTTATCGAAAGATAATCAGATCCTCTTATCATATCCGGCTCGGCATAATGAGATTTTTGTTAGTAAACTTTTAGTGTTCTATATCAACGAATTTATGAAGAATTTGTTCTTCTTAGTTCCGCTTTTGATTGGTATTGGCTATATTAACAATCTTGGGATTTTCTATTTTCTTAATATCGTTTTGCTGGCGATAATTTTACCGTTATTGCCAGTATTGATTGCGGCTTTGCTTTCAATACCGATAATGTATGTCCGTCGATTTTTAGCGGATAAAAGTTTATTAAGAATCCTTCTTTTCTTTGTAGCGTTTGTCATAATTTTTATTGGCTTCATGTTGCTGCTGGTTATTATTCCACAGCCAATCCGAATTGGAGCTTTGTTTAATTCATTCATTATTTGGGTTACTAAGTTGATGTCCGTAAGTGCCGAATTTGCTTTGATTTATGCTAATATTGGTAAGATGATGTTCGGCGTCGATACTTTACTCAACTATGGAATTCTGATTATTGTCGTTTTGGCGCTTGCCGGATTGGTATTACTGGTTTCTCGTCCCGTTTTCTTCAGTTTAGCGACACATGCTACGGAACTAAAAAAGAAAAAAGCACATAAAGTTAGAAACGTTGTCAATCACAATTTATTTTGGACTTTTATCAAGAAAGAATGGCTATTGTCAATCCGAAATCTGAACGAAATGTTCTCCAACTATGTTCTTATTATCGCTTTTCCATTTATTATTACTATGGTAAACTATATTTATGTTGGGATCAACCGTTCCAGTTTTGGAAACAATCTAGTTTTTGCTTGTGATATCGCAATCAGTCTGTTATTAGCAACGGCTTCTAATACCGCTTCAGCTTCAGCAATTTCCGTTGAAGGAAATGAATTTATATTGCTGAAAATGGCACCGAGCGATACCAGGGTTATGTGTTGGGCAAAAATAATGTTCAATCTTATTTTCTCAACATTAATAATTCTCGCCGGATTTTTAGTGTTCCATTATGGACTGCCATTAATTTTGGAGTACTTATTTCCTTACTTGGCTACTAATCTGCCGGTTTTAACCACTATTTTTCCAAATTTTGCCGAAAAGATTGGTGGTTTTGTACTTCCACACTTCGATGATGCGGTTATCTGGTTAATCTTTACCGTTGTAATTTTAGTTAACTTCGGGCATATTCTTATGTCATTTAAAATTGATCTTATGAATCCAAAATTAAGTGAATATGCTTCTACTGGCTCGCTTACAAAAAATGACAATATTACGAAATCAATCACAATTGGTCTGATTATAAGTGTTTTATTCGGGATTGTATCGGGAGCAATGTTAATCGAAAATTATGTTACGGGGTGGATTAGAATTATTGCGATTGCGGTTGCTTTTTTGGCGGGATCCATATATTTATTTGATAGTTACCTAAAAAGTTATTTTATCGATATTGAATTTTAATTTAGAAAGGGAGGGAGAAATCCATGGAAAAAAAATTCGTCGTCATTCTTGTTTTTGCGATTTTTGTTTTATCGGTTTTGTTAATCAGTACAATTGGAAATTTACCGGAATATAGTGTGGATTATATTACCCTCAGTCATTTAGAAATTATTGATTACGATGCTACTAATCTTGATGGAGATAAAATCATTTACCTAGACTCAAAAACTTTTGAAGTCGGCGATTCCGTCGACATTCCGTTGAGGATTGATCCGGAAGATGACGCCACCTATAATTTGCTTGTAATTCCGATGGTGTCGGGCGATTTTCAAAAAGGAGTATTTACTAGCGTTGACGTTTTAACAATGTCGATTTTTGTTTCTTACTCCGATATCCGGTTAATCCAAAGCCAAATCTCCATTACAGTTAAAGTATATGACACCTATTCACGGCTTGAAGACGAAGTAATTTTGCTATTTCAAAGGAGTGGTGATGTTATTGACGATAATCCAGACGCAATGTAGATAATCACATCAAATTAGCATATAACGAAAAAATATATCAATATAAAAGGAGAAAAAATGAAAAGGATAGCACGTTTGAG
>Ga0265294_10003222_pt1 | contig 20998 bp, 11 predicted proteins | sample MunlanPumphouse3_FD_192504 | JGI IMG/M metagenome (GOLD analysis project Ga0265294, IMG submission 192504) | Groundwater microbial communities from a municipal landfill in Southern Ontario, Canada - Pumphouse #3 | ecosystem: Environmental > Aquatic > Deep subsurface > Groundwater | place...
ACCTATTACCTGTCACATATCTTCATTGCCTGTTCGGTACTGCTCCGGCAACCCCGACAAAAAAATGTCGTCGACCATTGATATTTGCCTTGGTTATATCTGTAAATTTTCGTAAATTTGAGATATAAATTCCTCGTATACCTCGTAGTGGATCGGTCATCTGAAAGAAGATCAATATCTCTACCGCAAATACAACAAGGGAAATAATGAGAGATGAGATCAATGTGATGCTCGCTGCCGCCACATGCAACTTTAAAGGAATGACGACCTGAGCAGGCAACTTGACCCTATCAGGAGGGATATAATTTTACAATTAAAAGCAAGTTGGGGCTTTTTAAGGAGCCACTAAAAATACCTTCGAAAATGAAAATAACACTTCTTTTATTAACTCTCTGCCTCACCCTCTTCAGCAGCGAGGCACAAAACCCGCTACAGCAGGAAGGGAGCCGCTTTCCACAAAAAGAGCGAACTGTCCGAATTATGAGTTACAATATCCATCACGGTCAGGGGATGGATGACAAAATGGACATCGAACGGATTGGGAATTTGATCATCGACGCACAACCTGAGGTGATCGGGCTGCAGGAGGTGGACAGCATGGTCAACCGGAGCGGCAACATCGACATCATGCAACTGCTTTCGGCGCAAACAGGCATGTATGCCACCTTCGGCTACTCTATCCTGCACGACGGGGGAAAGTATGGCAATGGCATCCTTACCCGGGAGAAACCGCTTTCGGTGCATAAGATTGCCCTGCCCGGAGCAAGTGAAGCCCGCACGGCACTCATTGTGGAGCTAAACAAATATGTGGTGATCAATACCCACCTCTCCCTCGATGAAGCGGAGCGGATAGAATCTGCAAACATCATCACAGCGTGGGCAAAGAGGTACGAAAAGCCGGTTTTCCTTCTCGGAGACCTGAATGCCACCCCGGACTCACCGCCATTGGAGATACTAAAAAAAGAGTGGCAGATACTTTCCAATCCCAAACAGCCGACCCACCCCTCCCTTAACCCAGCGAAAACCATCGATTATGTGCTGGGATATGTGACAAATGGACAAACCTACGCAAAGCACAATGCGCAGGTGATCGATGAGCAGCTGGCATCCGACCACCGTCCTTTATTTGTGGACATACGCTTGAAAACTCCTGCAACGGAGGTGATGCGAACCATCCCTTACCTGCAAAACCCGGGTAAAGATGAAATGACTGTGATGTGGCTTACCCATGTTCCTGCACGAAGCTGGGTGGAATATGGTACCGATCCGAAGAATATGAAAAGAGCCCGTGCCATGCTCGAAGGAGTGATGGTAGCAAACAACAAAATTCATCGTGTGCTGTTGAAGGACCTTCAGCCCGACACGAAATATTATTACCGGGTAGTCTCTCAGGAAATAACGCGATACGCAAGTTATTACAAAGAGTTTGGAGATACCGTCCGCTCTGATATCAAATCATTCACCACCTGGAGCGATCAGAAACGTGATTTTCGAGTGATTGTCTACAATGACCTCCACAGCAATATGCGGATGTTCGAGAAGCTACACGACTACGTGGACGACAAACCCTACGACCTGGTAATCTTTAACGGTGACTGCTTTGATGATGTCGAAGTGGAAAACGATATCCTGAACAGACTTCTCGTCTACACACCACGCATAAAAAGTGATGAGGTACCCTCTATCTTTATCCGGGGAAACCATGAAACAAGGGGGGAATACTCGCTGCACCTGTGGGATTACCTTGGAAGGATGGGGGGCCATTCTTATAGTGCCTTTTCGCTGGGAGACACCCGCTTTGTACTGCTCGACTGTGGGGAGGATAAACCGGACGATCACACGGTCTATTACGACATGAATGATTTCACCCAGCACCGGCTCAATCAGGCCGCATTCCTAAAGGAAGAACTGAAGTCGAAAGCTTTTACCCATGCCAACAAACGCATCCTCATTCACCATATCCCCATATTCGGGGTGAACCCCGAGAGTTTCTCACCCTGTTCCGATCTCTGGATACCCGTACTGGAAAAAGCACCGTTTACTGTCTCCCTCAACGGACATACCCATCGTTTTCGGGTAATAGAAAAAGAAGAGTCCGACAACCCCTTCCCCGTCATCATAGGGGGAAACAACAGAGAACCTGATGGCACGGTGATGGTGCTCGAAAAGAAGGGGGATAAACTCACCCTTCAGGTGATAAATGCAGCCGGGGAGACATTACTGGATAGAAAACTTTAAATCGTTCAATTATGAAAAAGTTTATCCTTCTTTCACTTTCCATATTTGTGTTACTGCAGGCAAAGGCACAAGAAAAAACCAATGAATTGGACACAATACTGCCGATTAGGGGACTGGCCATTGCTGCTCCCGATGTTGCACACCTCGATCTGTTCCTGAAGTTTATCGAAGAGGAGCTGGCTCCGGCACATTTTAATTTGCTTATCTTGCGCGTCGACTGGAATTATGCCTATGAAAGTCATCCTGAACTGAGTGATTCCAATCCGCTAACCAGGGCAGAGGTGAAAAAGATTGTAGCGGTGTGCAAACAAAATGGCATCCAGATAGCCCCACAAGTGAATCTGCTGGGACACCAGTCGTGGGCAAAAACTACCCATGCCCTGCTGCGTTCATATCCTGAATTCGATGAGACACCTCATGTGAAAACCGAAGACTATACGGATTGGCCCAATCCCGATGGCTTATACTGCAAGAGCTATTGCCCTTTGCATCCCGGCGTTCACAAGGTGGTCTTCGAAGTGATAGATGAACTGATGGATGCTTTCGAGACCTCTATTTTGCATGCTGGAATGGACGAGGTCTTTTATATTGGAGATGATAAATGTCCGCGTTGTGGGGGACTCGACAAAGCGGAATTGTTTGCCGGTGAAGTCACTAAAATAAGAAATCACCTGGCTCAGAATGGGCGCAGGCTGATGATCTGGGGCGATCGCCTGATCGACGGAAAAAACACTGGCATTGGGGAGTGGGAGGCGAGCATGAACAACACACACCGCGCCATCGATATGATTCCGAAAGATGTATTTATCTGCGACTGGCATTATGAGCGTGCAGAACCGACTGCTGTCCTTTTTGCCATGAAAGGATTCGATGTGGCCTCCTGTCCCTGGAAAAAACCCAAGGTAGCGCAGCAACAACTTGCCGATATGATGGGCTGGCGCGAAAATGCCAATCCCGGATTCTCCCATCGCTTTCAGGGAATCATCGCCACCGTTTGGTCCGGTGCCGACAACTTCCTGCAAAGCTATTACAATCCGGAAACATACCGGGAAGAGATATCAGAGGCTGTCACAATCAAAACCTTGATGGAGGAATACAAGAGATTGGATTAAGACCACGTTGTATAGGGTTTCTTCTTCAGCATGGAGTTGTAGTACCGCACGTCGCCGGTCACCTCCGCCCCTATCCATTCCGGTTTGTCAAACAGGTCGTTTTCGTTCAACAGTTCAACCTCAGCCATCACCAATCCTTGGTTTTCACCATAAAACTCATCTACTTCAAAGGTAAACCTCCCCACGATCACTTCGTACCGGGTTTTGTGGATGACCCCTGGTTCGCATATCTGGAGCAGCTCCTCCGCCTCCGCTACCGGAATCTCTTTTTCCCATTCGTAGCGCGATGTTCCACTCTCGTTGCACCCCCCCTTGATGGTGATGTACCCTTTATCGCCTTTTATCCGGACTCTGACAGTACGCTCCGGAACAGAAGAGAGGTACCCCTGGGTTATGCGTGTCCGTTTCACTGACTCCTCTTTGTAAGCGTCGGAGGTGACCAAAAATTTTCTTTCTATCTCCTGTGCCATAATTTGTTTGCAATCCTGAATTTGTTTGCAATCCTATCAGCAGGTTACGATCTACCAATTATTGGTGATGCTCCATGAGAGCTTTACGCAACATGAATTGTTTATACAACATTTCGGTCCATAAAGATAAAAAAACATTCGCAATACCAATTATCGTTAGTCCGAAATCTAGAAAGTGGGCGTTCCATTATTCCAGAACACCTCTTTATTGGAGATATACCAGCTTTTTCCTTTATCGTTATTCCCTTGAAAGAATAGATAAGTTCGCCCATCGAGGTCTGTAAATATATGGGGATGTCCCGACTCGCTCTCGTTCCATTCTCCAGGCTCTCCGTTTGCGAGGAAGGGTTCGTCAGACAACTTGTTCCACGTGATCCCATCTTCACTCACGGCCACCCCAACTTGCTGGGGCCAGTTGTTGTAAGCACCCGCGTAAAACATAAACATCTTTCCATCCTGGATGGTCACCGAGGCTGCTTCCACGCACTCTCCTTCCCACGGTAATTCGGGAGCCAAAATGGGGGCATCGCATACCTGTTGCCAATCTTCCCGGTTAAAATTTGTCTCTTTCGGCGCGACGGCAACACCCATTATCTGTATCTTGTAACTCGGATCCCGCGTGGCAAAATAGAGGAAGTACTGATCATTGAATTCACACACTTCCGCGTCAATAGCCCGGCCACAGTTCCACTCCCCGGTGGGTTTAAAGATCGGGTTTGTCTTGTTGCGTTCGAAGTTGATGCCGTCACTTGATACCGCATGGCAAATAGCATCGTTTTCCCTATTTCCATATGTCTGGTAAAAAAGATGCACTTTCCCGTCCCTGACCAAAGCCCCTGGTGCACACAATCCTTTCTTTTCATAGTCGGCACCGGGAGCAGGTGTGATCTCTCCCACTTTTTCCCATGACGTTAAATCTGAACTCTCCGCGATGCCGATGTTCCATCCTGAATCTTCTACTCCTTTTTGGGGAGGGATGGAATAATACATCAGGTAGCGTCCATCAAAGTTCACTACATGGGGATCTTTTGAAAACGGCACTCCCGTCCTGGATGTATCACCAAACATCATTTGCTCCTTGTTTTTTGATTGAGAATCAGTACAGGACTGAAAAACAAAAAAGATGGCTATTGCGTATACAATACTAAACTTCATATATCAATTAATTTTAAATGTTTAAACATAGAGAGGATAAAATCACCCTCAGTGACATACCCTCTCTACTTTTTGAATACAGTTTATCTGTTTTCGGTATCTCGCATACAACGTACAGATAATGCATGAGCTCTTGCCATCTCATTCGATTGATTCTTCACCGATCCATCGGAATAGAGATCAAGAACGAATGCACTGGCTCTCGGATTACCCTCGTTTTCATAGTTGGAGGCAGGAGAATTAGACCAATAGAAGAACCCTGTAAGGGCGTTGTTTCCATAACGGTCCGATGCTCCATTTCCGTAACGGCAACCGCCGAAGGGCCAAATCGCGTAATTAACCCCATCATAGGTATATTTATAGTATCGTTGACCGATGCTACCGTTGGGTTTTTTCCACTCTACGACTTCTCCCGAGTTTTGAACCTCCATGAGTACCTTGGGCGATACCACGCGATACCCTTTGGGACACGGGTCATAAATAGATTTGTGTCCATCCGAAGAGTTGGGATTCGTTCCATCCGTGTTTGGATTCCCCCATAAGTCGTCCTTACGGTCCGAACGTTTTCCGGTCCATGCTCCAAGCCACCAGTCCGTGGATGAGTTTTCAACCCCTGATGTAAAAAACATATGGCGCGGCATCGCGATAGCCTCTTGCATGTCCTGTACGAATGCGGGTGTTGAGTAGAAAGGTCCGGCCCCCCATGGGAAACCCGTCATACGACCCCATTGGAAATAATTTCCGTTTGTTCTCCAGCTTCCTTCTTCGACTCTTCCGGCGCCAATATTCCTATCCATAACGGTAAACCCGGTAGATCTGTACTCGTGGTCTTTCGCCTCGTCAATCGTTCCCCAGACATTAAAGGTCCAGATAATCGAGCGAGTCCCGAAGGCGTCTTCTTTCCCGTAAATACTAACCGAGCCCAGGCCTCCCATGCCTGAATCATAGGCTTGAATCCTTATCTGGTTATTGTCGATGTCGGCAAGCGGCAGAGACGCTTCACCTTTGGCCGTGTTGGCCGACATCCGGATATCATTTACTGCCACCATTCTTGCATCATTTTCACCTCCCCAGGTTACGCCAACCTTCTCCGGTTTTTGAACCCTCATGAAGTTACCACGCGCTTTCACATCGATCACCGCCTCGGTTCCCGTCGATGAAACAGTCAGCAACACTGTGTTGGAGGTACCATACGCCCATCCACCGGCCAATAGTCTCGTTTCTACCGGTTCGTACCAGTCAAAGGGATTATCACTCAACTTCAAGTCATTGATTTCAATCACAGACAATGAATTGGCTGCTAGCTTCTTTCCCGCAACTTTTACCGGGATCGTCGCTGTATGCTGTTGCTCATTAATAAGGCTTACCACCACATACACATCCTTGCCTGCAAAATCAACAGGCAACGTTGTCAAATATGCCTCCTGAGCTGAAGAAAGAGGTTTCGGATCTGCGATCTCAACCGTGACATATTTATCTTTCGCTCCAGCATCGAGCGTCAACTGATGAGAAGCAATGTTCACCTTAAATTTCCCAGCCAGCGCGGGGGCATGTCCCTCCATATCATAGAGTGAAACACTCTGGAGCTTATAGTCCGCGAGTTCAGAGCTCGCAACCTTCACTTTGAGATAGGCTAACGGGTGTGAAAGCGAGAAATAGATGGGGGCGTCTTTACTTGAAGCTGTCGCTTTGGCATACGCCACTCCATAATTGCCCAGGTGCTCGCTATTATTCGGAGTCGATTGACGCTGAATAACAGGCAAGGTAGCCTCGAGTATCTCGCTATCGACATCCAGGCTGATATTCTCACCCCACTCGTCGAATGGATAATAGATGGCCAGATCTGTCTTGCCTTGTCCCAGGGTGAGGCCGGCAGAGGTAAAAATACCTTTATCGTTCCCCTCGTCTCCCGAACGAAGATACGCGGGCACATTCAGGATATCGGTACCGGCTGTTTTTGAATAAAGACCGATAGCGTCTCCCTTGGTCCATAACACGGGATACGTACTCCCGGTCTTATCGCCAATAGAGACACGGGTAGTAGGTCCATTCACTGCCACGAGCGTGAGTTGCTCCTTATCTCCCACTTCCACTTCATTATTTGCCGGCTCAATGAGTGTTGTATCGCAAGAAACAACACTCAATCCCAGCACGGTTAATAAAACTAGAAAATAGTTTGATTTCATATTTTTTCTTTATAAGGTTTGTTTGTTCATACCATCGTTACCATACCAACTCATCAAGTTCGCCCGGCGAATTATCGTTACTAATAGCTCCCGGGAGCTCCGCTGTCGTGTACACAACATGGTCAATACAAATGGGGGCACCACTCGCGCCAAATCCTACCGCCACAGTAACGTATTCCGTATCGGGCTGGAGTCCGACTGATTTCCCCGAGTAAGGAGCCGTAACAACAACTCCCTTCTCAGTGACAAGTGCTTTCAACGCCTCCTCATCGCTCGTACCAGAAGGCAAATCACTCGTTAAATAATCAGTGATAATCTTGTAGGAGGTGACAAGTCCTACTTGTTTCTTTAGGACAATGTCCGCTCCACTGTCGGTAATATTGGCAATTTCCAATTTTATAACCGGATACAGAATGTTTGGTTCTAACTCAGCGCCCTCGTCTTTGCATGATGTGAAAGCCAGGAATAGCATTGAAAGAACAAAAATAAACGTCTTATTTTTCATGTTTATTTCTTTTAAATTGGTGAATAAATAATTTATTTCTAAGGAATAGAGTATATCATATTTCGGGGGTCATCTCGACAGTGATCAGCGCGGATTTACCAGGAGCTATCGTCGTTTCAAACCCGGTAATCGTGACACCGGTGTTCACGGTCTCGTAAGAATTGGAGGGATTATTCGGCCAGATTTTCAACACGGGGTCACTGCTACCTACCAGATTGATCTTCACGTACATCTTTTTGGAGCCACGTGTGAGGGTAATTATCTTGCCAGATTGATCCAGCGACACGGCTCCTCGCGTTACCAGTGTCCATCGCACCTCTGCATCGATATAATTATAATTCTCGATCTCGTCAATCACAAACAGATCCTTCTCGTCTACTAACTTGATCGTACGTTTTGCGGATGCCACCTGGTCTGCCACAACCGCCGAAAGATCGAGTTCCGCTCCTAGTTCGTTGCCGGTGTTAATCACCTTTGTAACGGTAGCTACTCCATCCACCAAGAAACGTTTATCATTCACCGTAATGGTATTGTGGTTCTGGTTCTTCAAGCGAAAAACATCCCAGCGCAACGAGTTTTGACTCAGGTCACCCAAACGGCCACCCTGTTTAATAAGCGCGTTCTCGACCGCCGTGTAGCTTTGCAGGCCCAGGTCGGCTGCCCACCTGTAGCCGAGTGCATCATAAACGAAGGATCCTGCATCCATATGTCCATGGCTAAAGTTCGCTTTTCCCGCTTTTATACCCAGGTAACGGTCTTCATCGTCACGTTTCCAATTGGTACGGACCATCACCACCGGTATTTCTCCACCACCTGACCATATTTTCCGGGTGGGGAGTTCCAGGTCGTTTAGGTTATCGATGTTATTTACCCACGGCATGATAATTGGGAGCAAACGGATATCTTCGTTATTGCTGATATATTTCCCTGCATTCAGCACCCTGATCTCGTTCGCGAGTAACGAGGGTTTCTTGTACTTGTCGGCGAACCACCACATCCCAAGCTTGGGATACTCGGGAGAAGCAGAATCGGAATAATTAAACACTTCATTGTTTATCCCTGCCATGAACAACATGTACTCGCCACTCTTCGAAAAACCGGGCGTATCGGATAACCCGCCATCATGTCCAAATGCTTTGTCCAGTGCAGAGAGCATGAGTACCTGAAACTCTGTTCCATATCCCCAATAGCTGTATCCCTCGGGATAGTTACCGTCGGGAGAATAGATGGCTGCCATGGCCCTGCTATTGCTCTCTATGGCCCTCTCTATGACACGGGCCGAAATATTCTTATCTTTCTCGTATACCGCCAGGGCTCCAGCTACAATTCCTGCGTTACACACTTGATTCCAGTTGCTGTTCTGGTTGTGGAAATTGGCATTCAGGGAGGTATTAAATGCGTACTCAACGATCTTTTGATGACACTTTGCGCGGGTATCCAACCTTAAATCGTTATAAAGCCAATCGTACCCTATAGCCACGGCAAGACACATCTCTCCCACATCCAGGAAGTGTTTTTTATGATTCCAATCAGGGAAATTACATACCGTGTTCAAGTCCTCTTCTGCCTTCCTCAAGTACTCCTCTTTACCGGTCATCCGGTATGCGTAAGCGGTAAAAAGAATCCGCTTGAGTGCTGCCCTGGAAACAGGAAGAAGGCGTAAGTTACTCACGTCAAGCACGTAGGAGAGCTTCGAATTATCCGGTAGTATCTCCTCGTCGCATATCCTGATTATTTCACGGTTCAGGGTTTTCAAAACGGGATTTGAACTTCCCAATGCTTTCCTTTTGATCTCAGAGAAATCGTCGTTCGTCATTAAGACGCGGGGATGACCGGCATTCGTGAGTTTAGCATAGTCAAAGGTGCCCGTGGGATCGGGAGAAGTATCGTTCGGTTCTTCCTGAAAACCGGGGGTGTCCGGCTCATCAGGGGTGTTACCGGAGTCGCCAGGCTCCTGCGTACTGGGTTGTCCCGGTGTAAAACCAGGTTCTTCTGTATTACAGGAGTTCGCGTTAAACGAAATTCCAATCATGAGAATCGCCAAAAGAATAGATTTGTATGTTTTCATACTATTAATATGTTTTCACCTTCCGATGCAATGTTGCCTCTTCTTCTCATGCAAAGTAACAAGATGACGCATGAAAGTGCTGGCAAAATTCAGTCAAAACGTGTAAGGATTTATTCATCTTGCCAATAATATAGGGAATCATGTCGTTACGATGTTAAGCGACTTCTTATTGGCATACGACTTACCTTTTTTCCTTAGCGTTCCGGTTAATAGATTCAAGGTAATCGGTAGGGGTTTTACCAAATTGTCGATGGAAACATTTTGAGAAATAGGACGGGGAGTTAAATCCAACGATATAGCAGACCTCCGTGATTCGATCGTTCCCCTCTTCAAACAAGCGGGCCGCTTTCTTCACCCTGTTGATGCGAATAAAGTCATTGGGGCTTACATCAAAAAGTCCTTTAATCTTTCGATAAAGGCTCGATTTACTCATGTTTAATTGTGAGGCAAAATCGTCTTGGCTAAATTCAACATTTCCTATGTTGGAGTTTATCACGTCGTAGATTGCTTTCATAAAGGCTTCGTCGGTCTTGCTTAAAGTAACCGTGGTAGAGGTCAAAATATGGGGGGAAACCTTGAACGCCTCGACCAATCTATCCCTGTTAGCGAGCTGGTTAGAAATTGCAGCCAGAAGGAAGTCGTTTGAAAAAGGCTTCTCAATGTACGTGTCGGCACCGAGTTCCAACCCTTCTATCTTGGACGACAAACTGTTTTTAGCCGTTAAAAAGATGACCGGGATATGGCTGTATGCGATGTTGGATTTTATTTGTCGGCATAACTCGTAGCCATCCATTTCCGACATCATGATGTCCGTGACCACAAGATTCACCACATGCTTATCAAGTATGTCAATGGCCTGTTTTCCATCGGTTACTTTAATCACATTATACGTTCGGTTCAACAGTTTGCATAGGTATTCCAACAACTCCTTATCATCTTCAACCACGAGTATCGTCCGCTTATCTACATCAAATTCAACATTCCCAGACTCGCTCTTAAGTTGATGTTGGGCACTGTTCATACCCTCGCTGGAGGCATGGGTTGTTTCATCTTCTTTAATAAACGGGATGGAGAGATAAAAGCTATTGACATCATCCTTCTCGTTCATAACCAAGCACCCCTGATGCAGTTCAACCAGGGAGCGAGCTAAGGTGAGACCCAATCCCGTACCGTTCTTTATATCGGTATCTTTGGACTTGTACTGGAAAAATGGCTTGAACAGTGTTTCTCTTTTCTGCGCGGGTACAACTTCTCCATCGTTTTCGATTGTTAAATCGAAGCTTCCCCCATCGGCCGTAACGTGCTCTACCAGGAACAGTCGTATAAAGGTAGATGCATTTTTTATCGAGTTGGAGAGCAAGTTGCTGAATATCTTCACCAAAGCCTCTTTATCAACGCATGCAAAGATATCATTTGCGGGAAACTCGGTCTGCAACGTCAAGTTATTTAATTTTACCAGAGGCTTGAATCGAAGAATTACCTCCTCCAGTATCTCGGTCACGTTTCTCGTCTCGAAGTTTAATTGAAACTTCCTTTTTTCTATCTTTCTGAAATCCAGTAACTGATTCGTAAGTTCGTGAAGGCGGGTTGTATTTCTACTGATAATTCCGAGATCTTCCTGTATCTCATCGGGCAACACGTTGTTTTGCATCATATTTTCCAGCGGCGACTTGATCAACGTGAGGGGAGTACGTATTTCGTGGGCAATATAAGTGAAAAAATCAATTTTGGCGGTATATATCTCCCGCTCTTTTTCTCGGTCATAAACCTCCATTTTACGTTTCTCTGTCAATCTATTCCGATCTGAAACGTATTTGTGTAAGAAATAGACAAAAAGTACAAGGATTGCCGAATAAATCAGGAAGGCATAGTAAGACAACCACCACGGCGGAGAGATCACGATAGGCAGGTTTATCAAGTCGGTCTCATCATCGCCCAGTAACCGTAATTTAAATATATACTTACCATAACTCAGGTTGGGATAATAGACCGTGTTGCTCTCGTTCGTCGAAAGCCACTCGGAATCAAATCCCTCCAGTTTATAGCTATAGCTATTTCGAGATAAACCCTGATAACTCAAATTGGCAAATTTCAATGAAAAATAATTTTGTTTATGGTTCAGGGTTACTTTATCAGAAAAGGTGATGCTTTTCTTCAGGGGTGATTTCAGACCATTTACAATTGCTTTTTTGTTAAACAACAGAAAATCTGTCAACACGATGTGCGTGTTGCCGCTAACTTTAGACATTTGGCTGGGATTAAAAGAGATAAACCCATTCAATAAACCAAAATACAACACACCCTCACTCGACCTGAGCGAGGAGTTGTAGTTAAACTGGTTCGACAGAAGTCCGTCTTGCAAGGTATAAGTAAAAAATTCTTCCGTTTCCGGATTGAAATGAGCGAGCCCTTCATTGGTCGATATCCAGAAGTGGCCATTGTCATCCTCCAGGATTTGATAAACCACGTCATTGGGCAGATTATTCAGGGTGGAATACCGGATGAATCTCCCTTTCTCCATATCGAACCTGCAAAATCCTCCTCCTTGCGTGGTTAACCAGACCTGTTCCTGGCTATCCATAAAAATACTTAACACGTTATTATGCGGGAGGCTATATTGATTTTCAAGGTCATATGCGAAATTTGACCAAGTCTTCTTCTTTTTGTCAAAGAAGAAAAGACCGTTCACTCCCGTTGCACAATATATATTCCCTGCCGCATCCTCTTTGATATCCCGTATCAGCTCCCCTCTTAATTCATCCACGGTCCTAAAACTGTGTGTACGTTCATCGAGAAGCTGCAAGCCCCCTCCTGTGCCGATCCAAAAAAGGCCATCGCTATCTTTAAACAAGACATTGATGCTGTTATTGATTAAACCACAGTTGATGTCTTCCGTTGTGTAATGGTATACGATCGATTTGTTTGTTGGGTCAATTTGATAAAAACCTTTTGAAAAAGTACCCACCCACAGGTGTTCTCCATCATCGAATATACCATGAATGTTATGGTGTAATTTCTCTTTTAACACAGGGGTGATTTTTCTTGTTCCTGAAGAGAGCACGTTCAGTCCCCCATCCTCCGTACCAATCCAGATATTGCCGTTTTTACTTTCAAAGAAACTCCCCACTCTTTCGCCCGAGAGTCCATCTTTTCCCGACACGGGGTAATATTTCTCGAACAGGGACAGTTGGCCCGAGTAGTAGTCCACTCCACCAAAATAAGATCCAATCCACATGTTGTTTTCCCTGTCTTTATACAAGCTGTGGATTGCGTTGTCAGACAAGGAATAAGGGTCGCCAAGTTCGTGGGTCAGGTGTGAATATGTCAAGTCATTGATATCGACAATAAACACACCCGATTCTGTACCGACCCAAAACTCGCTGGTTGTTTTCTGGACTACTTTTCGCATGTAGACCTTTGATCCCCCGATATTAGCATCGAGTAATTTACGTACCTGTCGGGTGATAATGTTCACTTCCACGAAACCGTGTTGGTCTGAAACCATATAAAGACGGTTGTAGGAGTCAAACAACATGGAGTGAATCACTCCCTTAGTCAGGAAGTCTTCCAACTCTTCGTGTTTGAACTCCGTGTAAGTTTTCAACCTGTCTTTCGAATAAAACAGTCCCTTATTCTCGATGGTAAACCATAAAAAGCCCCTCGAGTCGATGGATAGGTTCTGCACCTTGCTGTTTGCCGAGATCACGTGATCGACCACGTGGTGTGTCAGGATATTTTTCTCTTCATCGTAACTAAAGAGGCCCTGCCCGTGCGTTGATATCCACAAGATGCCGTTATTATCGTATAGTAGGCTGTTGATAGGTTTGTCTACCTTTGCACCGGTATTTGTAGATTTTTTCGTAAAATGGACAAACGTCTCCAGCTCCATATTATAGATAAGCAAGCCATCGTAAGACCCTATCCATAGTTGGTTTCCCTTGCCTTCAAGCAAAACGGTTATGTTATTATCTTTTAAACTACTATCATCTCCTACCTTATGCCTGAAGACACTGAAATCTTTTCCATCGAATTTATTCAATCCATCTTTTGTCCCGAACCACATGAATCCCAATTTATCCTGAAGGATGCAAGTAACCGTGTTCTGCGACAACCCAACGGAATTATCATACCTTTTCAGGTAGTATTTTTTCATCGGAACCTCCTCGCCAAATCCTCTTGAAGGAATGGAGATTATAATTAATAGCACAAGGAGTCTGCCCAGGATCTTCATTGGATGTTTGCTTCGTAAAGACGGATGTTGTTAGAAATTCATCAAGCGCTTGTATCGGGTCATGGCCTCCACATAATAATAATCAGCGTAGGTCAACGGCACATCTATCTCTTGGCCGCGAGGAATTGCCCCAACACTATGCTTTAACACGAAATTTCCGTTCGTACCCGGTTCTGCCAGATAATTTTCAGACGTTAGTGAGATAATTTGTTTCTCTGCCGTTTCAATACACTGTTTAGCCAATTTTTCATCTTTTGTTTGCTGGCTCAACTCGATAAATGCAGAGGCCATGATGGCCGCGGCCGAAGCATCTCTCGGTTCATCGGGTATGGCCGGTGCATCAAAATCCCAATAGGGAATCTTATCTTCCGGCAATCTCGGGTGATTCATGATAAACTGTGCGATATTTTCCGCCTGTTCCAGGTACTTCGTGTCACCTGTCTCCCTATACATCATCGAATATCCGTATAGTGCCCACGCCTGTCCCCTCGCCCAGGAAGATTCATCGGAATAGCCCTGCCAGGTCATTTTCAGACGGCTCTCTCCGGTCAGCGTATCGTAATCCACAACGTGATAGCAACTATAGTCGTCCCGGAAATGCTCCTTCATGGTTTTGTCGGCATGGTTGACCGCTATCTCCGAGAACCGGCTCTCCCCCGTCTGTTTAGCGGCCCACATCAACATCTCCAGGTTCATCATATTATCAATGATCACCGGGTATTGCCACTCTTTGGTGTTCCAGTCCCACGAGCGAATAAGTCCAGGTTGTTCTTTGTAGCGGGTCGACAACGATTTGGAGGCTTCCACGATTACCTCCTTATAACTTTCCGTACCCAATAGCCTTAAACCGTTCCCAAAACTACAATAGATCATGAATCCCACGTCGTGGTTATCCGTCGTGTATTTTTGATCTTCTACCCGGTTGGTATATTCCATCGCATATTTTTTCAGCTCTTCGGTGGGGTTGTTCTCGTATAAATACCACAACGTACCTGGAAAGAAACCGCTACACCACCATTTTGAATCGGATGTCACGAGCTCACCCTCTTCAAATGTTTTGGGAAGTAACCCGGGATCGTTCTCTAATGATTGAGCCATTGCCAATGATAAAGTGGTGGCCCTCTCTAATCCTTTTTCAATCGTCTCTCGCATGCCTGCCTTTTTATCGCTGCACGCATTAACCAATAAAAAGATAAACATCACGTAAAGGATAGTCAATCCTCTCTTTCTTAAACACTTCATACGATCTAAATTATTAATTTATTTATTCTACCCCCGCTTCCGGGTGTGGGGTTAATATACACGCGAGCTCTTGGCTCAATTAAAGGGATTATGAACAACAAAATGTTTACACTTAGGAGCCGCATGTATGCCAACTCCTAAATGTAAACAAAAAATATTGATCTGTGTAAATTTTCTCTATTAATATGCCCAGTCAGGACGTTTCTGCAAGTCGGGATTCATCTGTACCTGGTTCAACGGGATGGACCATGGCCACATGGTTTCGGTGTAATACCACTTGTATTCTACCATATCTCCCCACCATGATTTACCACCGTTTACATCCATTCCCTGGAACTTGGACTCTTTGTATGTTCCCCAACGAACCTCGTCAAAAAAGTTGATTCCTTCCACACAGAATTCTACACGGCGTTCGTAACGTATCCTCTCCAGCATCTCCTCTTTCCCGTTGACAGAATTGCCTGCGCTGCCTCCTTGCACAAGTTCTACGATGCCGGCACGTCTTCTCACTTTATTCACTTCTGCCAGGGCTTCCGCGATCTTGTCTTGCTGAGCAAGCGCCTCCGCATATTGTAGTACAACATCTGTATACCTGATTAATGGCCAATCCGTGTGGCATTGGCTTCTGCTGATAAGGCGTCCTTTTTCAAACTCCACGTATTTCCGGTAGCTATAAAAAGCCGAGGTACGCTTATCTATCCAGTAATCGCCTCCATGTTTCCCGCGGTCCTTGAGGGGCCAGCGTGCCTGTTTCCCTATATGGTTCTCATTCCCGATATTATTATTGAAAAAAGCATTGAGTGGAACATATGGAGTCACGATGGTTTGTTGAAGACGGGGGTCACGATTCTCATACGCTTGCTTTATACGGGCTTCGTTTCCTTCGTTCAAGTAATAGGTGTCGAACACCTCTTGCCCTACCCGTCCAATCACTGCGTTACGCAAGGTTGACTCGGTGAACAATCCATCACGACAGAAAAATACTTCCCGCTGTTTTGGTGTAAGCAAATCCCAGTCTTCCAACCCGGGAACTTCACTCCAGTTGAACTTCGAACCATCGGCGTTCGTGTAATAATCAACAAAATCAGCGGACGGTTTAATCTCAGTCCAACCATCGTACGTGTCACGAGAACCGGTCATTTGCTGTATATTATCTGAATAACCAATCGATTCATCGTATTGTAAGGAGAAAATCATCTCTTTGTTCTTCTCGTTTTCTGGCTTGAAGAACTCTACATACTCACCGTCCCACAATCCATAGCCACACTTTCCAACTTGTTCAAAATCAGAAGCTGCCTCTTCGTACATCCCTTTCCACATGTACACCATGCCTCGCAGAGCATACGCGGCTCCTTTCGATGGACGCCCGTAATTTGATGTGAGCGTATTATTTGCCAGGTATTCGTTCTCGATGCAATAGGTCAAGTCCTCCAGGACAACATCCCAAACCTGTTCTGGTGTTGACTCCAATTTGGTGGCATTTTGATTGTCTACCGGCTCTAAATAGATGGGGACACCTTGGTATAGCATGTTTAACCTATGGTATGCCCATGCTCTGATAAAGCGTGCCTCGCATTGATACCTCTCGAATTTCTCTTCCGAAAGTCCAGCTTTGTGCAGGTTTGCGATCGCATCGTTACAAGCGTGTACAATTGTGTAACCGAACTTCCACTCGTGTCCTACTTGCCAGTCGTTTGCCCTTTTCATTGAGTTGGACAACAACCCCACCGGGTAATTATTTGAGTAGTAGTCTGTTGGGAATCCCATTGCTTCGATACCTTGACGGTTAAGACCGTCGCTACGTGACAACTGGGTGGAGCTAAGTTGAGAGGGATAGAAGGGAGCGTAAAGTCCCTTCATTCCATTATCAGCCAGCTCTTCTGTTGTCCACATAGAACCACTTGATATTTGATCTGTAGGAGCCAAGTCCATGTCAACGCATGATGCTGCAAGAAATGCGACAAGACAACATACGGTTGATATTTTGATAATTGTTTTCATCGTTCTTTATTTTTTGTATTACAGTTTAGAAAGTTATTTGTGCTCCTATAGCAAACTGCCTCATCAAAGGATAACCAATATTCGTCCCAATCTCGGGATCCAGCCCCGGGTAACTGGTGATCGTTAAAAGGTTCTCACCTGATCCATAAATACGCACTCTCTCGATAAATATTTTTTCGGTAATGGCTGACGGGAGCGTGTATCCTATCTGCATATTTTTCATTTTCAGGTAGTCTCCCTTATACTCGTACCATTGGCTGGTCACTGAATTCCCGTTGGATGTTCCCAATGTGATACGCGGGTACGTACCGTTGATATTTGTCCGGGGATCATCTGGATTTTCGGGATCATAGAAGTAGTGATCGTTTGCGATGCGTTGTGTGATACCGTGGCCATTACTAACTTGTGTATTGTTGTAGTATGAAGTATTCCACAAGAGATAAAAACCGGCGGCTCCAGCCCATTGCATGGAGAAGTCTACTCCCTTCCATGAGAATCCGGTATTAAATCCGAAATAGAATTTGGGCTGAGAAGAACGTCCGGATAGGTCCATATCATTTGCATCCCCATAATTTCCATCTTCATTGCTATCGGCGTATAAGAAGTCGCCATACCATAGCTGGTCTTTCGACACTCTATTCTTGCCATCGAACGTGAAACCGGCGGCCAGCATTGCCTTAACCCACTCCATATCAGACTCGGTACGGATCATCCCATCAACAGGACCCGCATTTAAGTCAAGCAAGTCACCATCAAATCCAGAACCAGTACCGCGATACATCTTGCGGTAGTTGGTCTCTCCCAGGGCATGCCCTTCAACGATTAATCCGCCAAATCCACCAGTTGCCACATCGCTTTGGTTATTTATGTACTTTACTTTGTTTCCATCTTCATCATATTCCCAATACTTCTGGAGTTCACCCTTGTATTTTGTCACGATGCTCCTTGAGAAAGAGACATTGCCATTAAGGTGATAATGGAAATCTTTACCTATTTTATCTCGCCAACCAAGCGTAAGCTCTGCTCCGCGGTTCTGTACGACAGCAATATTTTCTGTTGCTCCGGTAATATTCCCCTTTACGGGTTGTTGTGCCGGGATAAACAAAATACCGTCGGTTATATTTTGATAAGCATCAATCTCCCCGGTAAGCTTGTTATCAAAGAACCCGTAATCAAACCCTATATTCGATGAAGTGGTGCTCTCCCAACGTAAAGCGCTATTTCCTGTCTGTGTTTGAATAAGCCCCACCGTGGGTGACCCGTCGGTAACAACATTTTTCGTGTTATACAATCCTTGCCAAGCGTAGTTACCTACCTGGTTGTTTCCCGTCTTACCCCACGACGCCCTGAGTTTCAAGTTAGACATCACAGGCCTCACGTTCTCCATGAAGTCTTCCTCCAATATCCTCCATGCCCCGGAGAACGAAGGGAAAACGCCCCATCTTCCTTGTGACGCGAAACGGGAAGAACCATCGTAACGGACGTTTGCTTCTAACAAGTAACGGCTTTTGTACGCATAATTGACACGTCCAAACAGAGACGTAAGCCCCCACTGCGCGGCAGCCGAACTCGAAGAGTTCACGAGTTCCGAGAATGTGTCCAGGTCATGCAGAGTCCAGGATGTGGCTCCTTTTTTCTGGGTAGAGAAACCATTCGAGAAATAGGACGAAGAGCTAAACCCAACCAAACCTCCAATCTCGTGATCTTCCTTGTAAACGGTATTGTACCGAGCAATCAGGTCTGTATTATAGCGCTGAATTTGAGAAAACTGGTTGGTAACGCTCGCGTTCTCGAGAGCGGATTCCCGCATACGCGTATCCTTAACATAGTCCCAGTATCCATTCTGGACACTATACACATGTCTATCCCTGAATTGTGGTGAATAGTTGAAAGACCCTTCGATCTCCAGGTTTTTCACTGGACTGACAATACCATACACAGATGCATTCATTCGATAGTAGGTATCGTGTCCTCCGGAGCCTCTCATCTGTCCTAAAATGTTATTCGCGTTGCTTGACTCTTCGCTAACATTTGCCGGTACTCCCCAAAAGTTAGGCGTTCCGGGATAGATACCCGGGGTAGTCTGGTACAGGTAATTGAACGCGTTGGATATATTCGCCAACCCGTTTCCTTGCCTCTGTCCGAACAATTTAGTTCCCACTTTAAGCCAAGTATTTACTTTGGTCTCAATGTTCGTGCGGAAATTTACTTTTTCGGTACCGGAGTTCAGTGAGAAACGGTTCATTACTCCCTTGTTATCGAGGTAGCCCAATGATATAAGGTAGCTTGTCTTCTCACCCGCTCCTGATACAGACACGTTATGTTCCGACGAGTATCCTGTGCTGAAGATTTCATCGAACCAGTTTGTATTCGGATAGGCAATCCAATTGGGGACCCCGTTTTCATTTACCTCATTCGGGTTCTCTTTCGCCATTCTCCAATCTTCAATGGTTGCCGGTGAGAAAATGCGCGCGGTCCCAATATTATCCGCCGCTTCGTTCACGAGCTCCATGTGTGTAGCATAATCGTCCACAAATTTGAGCTTGTTAATCGCATTCTGCGCGATACCAGAAAAGGAGTAGCTTATCTTAGCCTTACCGGATCCTTTCTTCGTGGTAACAAGCACTACGCCGTTTGCCGCACGCGATCCGTAGATTGCCGTGGCAGAAGCATCTTTCAACACCGATATGTTTGCGATGTCGTTCGGGTTAAGCTGGTCTAAACTCCACTCTACCCCATCTACTAATACGAGCGGGCTGTTGGTATTGAGTGTGTTATTACCACGGATTCGAATGGTAGTGCTTTCGGCTCCAGGCTGTGCTGATGTCTGCATTACTCCCAATCCGGCTGCCATTCCTGCAAGTGAAGACGAGATATTCACCAAGGGACGCCCTTCCATCTCTCGCTCGAAATTAATCGTGGAAACCGATGCCGTGAGGTTTACTTTCTTGGTAACCCCGTATCCCACAACAACCAGTTCATCCAACTCCTCTGTCGCAGAGCGCAAGACAACATCAATGGTGGTTCTTCCATTTACAGGGATAGATTCCGTAATCATTCCAATATAGCTGAACTTCAACACCGCATTCCGGGGAACATTTGTTAACTCGTAATTCCCGTCAATATCGGTAACTGTACCATACGACGCATTATCCTGCAACGTGATGGTTACACCGATTACCGGTTCATTGCCCACGTCAGTGATCGTTCCTTTCACAGTTAGGTTCTGGGCGAACATACCAATAGATGCTATCCACATGCAAGCAAACAACAATCCTTTCCATTTAAATGAATTCTTCCCTCTCATTTATTTATTATTTAAGATTTAATAAAAGTTTATTACGGTAAGATAGTTAAAGCTTACGTATTTTTCCATATATAAACACTGCAAAGTAAAGGAGTATTAAAGTAAGATGCTGACAAAATTCAGTCAAACACTGGCAAAATAAATTCATTGATCGATAATATGGAAAGCAATCAGGCAAAACATCTCCGTGTAATTACAGGTTAACAAAACAAGGAGAAATATCTCCATTGCATAACCTCAGAGACTTAATCAAGTAACAATAACGGGACTTGCTGGCAACAATGGACAATAGCTTAATGTGCCAAATATTCAGATTATTTTGTTACTTTTGATTTGTTGGTGAATAATCGATATCATCTATGCAAAAAACATGTTTAATGGGGCTGATTCTCTTTTGTAATTGGCATATCATGCAGCCTCAGGAAAAGGATATTCAGCTCAACTCCGGCTGGCAGGCCAAGCAGGCCACTGAATTAACGGAGG
>Ga0265294_10003223_pt1 | contig 20992 bp, 23 predicted proteins | sample MunlanPumphouse3_FD_192504 | JGI IMG/M metagenome (GOLD analysis project Ga0265294, IMG submission 192504) | Groundwater microbial communities from a municipal landfill in Southern Ontario, Canada - Pumphouse #3 | ecosystem: Environmental > Aquatic > Deep subsurface > Groundwater | place...
CGATGATTGCGTTCACTTTGCAGTGAGAGCCTGCGATACGTTCCCAGGAAGATTGAATCTCATCGACCAGACTTCTGTCGTTAGGCTTACCGAGAAGCCACTGCTTGCCCCACCTGTGGGCTATCACAGGCTTATCGAATATCACGACCATATGCGGGGCTGGATAATCATCCTTACAACCTTCCTTGACCGTACATGCCCCGTATGTGGAACCTATCGCACGAGAGAGTTCTACCTTGAATTGATTGATTATGGAATTAGAACCTTTCAAAGCCTCCCAGGCTTCCCATGAGCCCCAGGGCTTCACTGGGAAGCCATGGGAGGTCGTTACCGCAGTGGAATTGGAACGGGCAAAGGAAAGCGTGACCATGATGGCATACACCATACGAATCTCGGAAGAACGAGAACCGTTAACCGATTTTGAGAATTCCTTGTTCCTGTAAGCATCTATGATAGGTTGAATCCTCTTATGCTTCTTCCTTGCATAGGCGGGATTGCCACGGTACGGTACCATAGGAAAGAACAGCTCGCCCGTTACCTCGTTCCTCACGATACTGTATTTGTTGTCGTTAACTTTGTCAACGAATGCCGACTGTATGGCGGAACGGTTCTCTGGATTCTCCAAGAACGACCTGTCAAGACCTTTTATGTCGTTCCATGTGCAGTACTTCGGTATGTGAGTAAGATAACTGAAAATGTCCGCTTCTGGATTTTCCTCATAGAACTGATAATCCGATTCGTTCATGGGGAGACCCCCTGAATGAATCGAAGGCGGGTCATCCCTTCGAGTACCCCACCTTGGGGGTACTCACGGTCTGACCCTGTTTGAAAAGAAGACAGCTTCTTGTAGTTGGATGTAGGGGTATTTTTTAGAGCAATTCTATTGCCAGGGAAGAGGCCTGGATTGAACTTTCTAAAACAGACATCTGAAAGGGGTAAAACGTTGTGCCTCGCCCCCCACGCATCATTCTCATGGCCAGACGGTCGGATTTTGAAAATCAATTTTTTTATCTGATTGACTCTAAATTTCTAATTTTTCATAAGAATCTGCCGTTAGTCATATGGACACTTCTCCGCATCCGCACGTATCCTGTTGCAGATCTTCAGAGGATAAAAAAGACAATAGACCCGTAAGAAGGGTCTTCTTTTTTAAATGTATAGGAATTCATAACTGCAGTAAAAACACAGATCCTGCCTCTCATCTCACAGTCGTTCGCACCTTCCTCTGCAGTATGGGCACGCCTTCTATATGGAAAGGATAACGAGCATATAGAACGGATCGTCTATATCATCTCGTTTTGGAATTGATGCATCGTGACGCAATCGCTCGTATCATGTCCTACAGTAGTAAATAACAGAATTGCGATTGGGAGACCATGAGATTTCTGGTAATCTCCGACCTTCATCAAAAGAAGTCGGCACTCGGATGGATCAACAGAAACATTGCGGATTACAAAACTGACGCCGTGTTGTTCCTCGGTGATGTGACCAATTTCGGAACGTATGAAGATGCGATCGATATCCTGAAAGGTATAAAGTCAGATGTCTATTTCGTCCCGGGTAACTGCGATCCGGTGGACATTTCCGATAAGGTCTCCGGCGTCGTCCACAGCGTTCACGGCAAATCGTTCGAGCTCGGAGGCATATATTTCGCATGCCTCGGCGGCTCCAATCCGACTATTTTCGATACACCGTTCGAACTTTCCGAAGAGGAGATCAAAACGAAATTAGCACCGATATCCAGAAAGGGCATGGTCCTGATGACGCATGCTCCGTCGTACGGCATATTGGACGAGATCCCTTCGGGAGCGAACGTGGGCAGCACCGCGATAAGAGGAATCGTAGACGAATTCCATCCCATAGTCGCATTGTCCGGTCATATCCACGAAGAGACCGGCATAAAAAAGATCAACGGCACTCTCTTTATGAATCCAGGTCCGGCAAAAGACGGGTATTCGGCCATATTGACGATAGAGAACGGCATTGCGAAAGCTGAACTCATAGAGCCTAGGATCGATATCCCCTGAGCCTGTCACGTACCGCAGAAGGATTTTGACACCGTATGCAGATTCATTGTCACGACGAAAAAAGGTTTAAATACACTACCATGTTTAGGAGACGTGAGCAACCATGGCAATTTGGCAGGGTAAATCCAATAGGAAATCCACTGGTGGAAGAATCGTCCCCAGCAAGAGCAAGAGGAAATTCGAGATCGGCAGAGAGAAGCAGTACACGAAACTTGGGACACAGAGTCTCAGACAGTACCGCGTCTGCGGAGGGAATGTCAAGGTTGGAATGCTCGCAGCAGAATTCGCTAACGTAATTGACAAGAAGGCTGGGACGGTCAAGAAGGTCAAAATCGTTAATGTCAAGGCAAATCCGGCAGATCCCAACTACGTTCAGCGTAATATCATCAACAAGGGTGCTACGATCGAGACGGAGATCGGAAATGCCGTTGTTACGTCCAGACCTGGCCAAGACGGGGCCGTGAACGCGATCCTGCTTGCGTAAATTCCAAAACCCTTTCGAATGATCCATACTTCTGATCAATATGACATACGATGACGATAATGCGATTGTCCTATGGCCTGAATACTTCGACATAGACAGGACGCGCGCCGAGGGCAGGAAAGTCCCCAAATCACTTTGTGTCAGGAATCCGAGTCTCGATATCATCGCCAAAGGCGCAACGATACTGGACCTGGAATACAAGGTAGAGGAAAACGCTGCCTATCCCGCCAATTGGGCGGCCAAACAAGGATGCGTCCGTGTCGAAAAGGGCAAGATGCGAAAAACCGCGATATTGCCCAAGATAGGCGAGGTCCTGGTCAAGAATCAATAACGGACGAGAATCCGTACTCACAACCGTCTCAGTGAACTTTTTGCATGGTGATGCTTTCTGAATAATATTCGCCCTTGTAGACGAATATCCCATATAGGTACAGTTTCTCACCGTCAGAACTGAACCAGCCCGATATCTTGCTTGTCGTATCCCCGTTTACGACTATCAGCCGTATATTCATAAGACCCTGATACACCAATATACCACCCACTCCGTTCCCGTCATTGTACTGCATATCGGATTGGGATGTCACTGAGACAAGATTGAGCTTGTTGTTGTTCTGCACCGGATCGCTATTCTGTGGCGTCCGTATCAGCAGATCGCATGTCCCCCCATGTGTGATGACCTTTCCATCGCTGGAGAGTATGGTGATACTTTCGGTGCTCCAGGTTCCGGAACAATATGCCGAATACGTTACCGCCTCCTGACCGTTGGATGTGAATATGCATTTCGTAGCCATGACATCATCCGTATCGAACGATGTCACCGTCATAGTATTGTCGTCTATCCTGAGATACCATAGGACACCCAAATCGTCCACCATGAGCCCGCGCCATACGCCGGAACTGTAGATGAATGCGGCCTTGACCGCCACTTCCCTGTCATTCTGATCCATGAACCCCTTGAACACCTTGTCCTTGCATTCGGTTATGACCAACGACTCCGCGGAAACACCGCTCATCTCGTTGTCTGAATCGATCGCAGACGAATATTGAGAGACCCACCCCGTACTGATGACCGCGTTCTTGAAAAGTATCGGTACGCCTCTTCCGCCGTATTTCAGATAGTTGCAGTAGTAAAGCTGCGAACCCTCAGAGTTCTCTATGTTTACGATGATGGCTACAGCATCCATGCGTGAATTGAGCTGTCCCCTTATTGTGTAATTACAATCTGCCAACGAGAATTGGCATTCGACCATACCGTTTACGACCGCTCCCGCGATGTTGGTCGTTCCTTCATCGGATGAATATATGCCGTAGAAGAGATTCGGATCGACGTCCTCGTCAACCCATAGCATGATCTCCTTCTCCAAATTGCCCTCGCATGAGAAGTAATCCCCTTCTGGGTCGTACCCCTCTATCGTATAGCAATACCAGCGACCCTCGATACTTCCGCTGTTGGCACTGTTATTGGCAATTACGTGAATGACACCTACAGCCGATGCGACCAGTATCATGATGACAACGACAAAAACGGCTGCATCGTTTTTTTTCTTCACATCCTAGTTTGGTACTTTCAATATTTACATATTGCGTTCACCGGTCCGTCAAAGTGACGGTATTTATAATCGCGCGGTCGATTACAGCGCATGATCTCCTTGTTGGACTCCAAGGTATTGGACGCGAACTCAGAATGTTTGGGTATCGGCGTCGATACGTTGATGGATAATGCAGGACGAGCCCTGGCCGATCTTATCCTTGAGATATACTCTGGGAGAAAGATCGTCTTCGTCTGCGGAAGCGGAAACAACGGTGGCGACGGATTCTCTGCAGCGAATGCACTTACGGATGTTCCCTTCACCGTAGCGATACTGTCCGAACCCAAATCCCCTGCTGCCAAGAGACAATATGCCAAGCTTTCGGAAAAAACTGTACGGTTCGAGGATATCGATCTGACTGATTACGATATCATAGTGGACTGTGTATTGGGAACCGGGATCATCGGAACACCGAAAGAGCCCTACCTCGGATACATAGATGCCGTGAACGGATCGAAAAAGATCGTGATAGCATGCGATGTACCTTCGGGATTCGGAACGGATACCTGTATAAAACCGAATATCACAGTCACCTTCCACGATGTCAAAGAGGGCATGACCCCGGATAATTGCGGCTCCATCATCATCGCAGACATCGGCATACCCGATGATGCGATGACCTTCATAGGTCCTGGAGATATGCTCAGATATCCCATCCCCGATAGAAACGGACACAAAGGTCAGAACGGCAGACTACTTGTAATCGGCGGCGGTCCTTATGTCGGCGCACCTGCGATGGCAGCAATGGCTGCCTTGCGCGTAGGCGATGACCTCGTCAGGATAGCAACGCCTGAATCCTGTTTCATACCGATCGCATCGATGTCACCTTCTTTCATAATGCATAAACTTCCGGGAGAAATACTGTCGAAAGAAGATGTCCCGCATCTGCTGGAACTTTCAAACGAGACGGATGCCGTGCTTATCGGCCCCGGATTGGGAACGGATGAAGACACCAGGAACGCTGTCAGGAATTTCGTTGAAAAATGTAAAAGACCGATGGTCATCGATGCGGACGGCATCAATGCGATAGGCTCCGCAAAGATCGACTTTCAGATGCCGGTCGTATTCACCCCGCATCGCATGGAGATGAAGAAACTTCTGGGGTGTACCGGCGACGAAAAGATGATCGCCGATTTTGCCCTGAAGAACAAGGCCGTGATCGTTCTGAAGGGTGCCACCGATGTCGTGACCGATGGTGAACGTACCAGGAAGAACATCTCAGGGACGTCTGCAATGACCGTCGGCGGCACCGGAGATGCCCTGGCCGGAATAATAGCCGGTCTTCTTGCCAAAGGCATGGACCCTTTCGATTCCGGATGCGTCGGTACTTATATATGCGGGAAGGCGGGAGAGAAAGCATTCGAAGAATTCTCATACGGTATGACCGCACCCGATCTCATAGACGACATCGGTCGGGTGCTGAAGGATCATATCAGGTGACAGGATGGACATTCAACCGATATACTCCGTGCCTGCACTCAGGGTCGACGATTCCCTGGTGATCGCAGACTTGCATATAGGCATCGAATCCCACCTTATGAAGAAGGGCTTTCACGTCGTCTCCAGAACGAAGGATATGCTCGACTGTATCATCGAATCAGGGAGGGACTGCAACCGTCTCATAGTGCTTGGGGATGTGAAGGATTCCGTTCCGGGATCGTCGAAACAGGAGTACAGGGAGATTCCGGATTTCTTTGAAAGTCTGTTGGAACGATTCGATATCATCGATATCGTCAGAGGGAACCACGATACCAACATCGAAGAATTCCTCCCGTCGAGGGTGAAAATAAGACCTGCGTCCGGCATGGTGCTCGACGGTGTCGGATACATACACGGACACACCTGGCCGTCGGAAATAGTTATGGGGTCCAAGATGTTGGTGATGGCACATAACCATCCTTCGGTGATGTTCAAGGACGGTATAGGCAAGCAGATGACGGAACCTTGCTGGGTAAAAGGTGATTTTATCCCGAATAACGGTAAATTTGATCCTTGCCCTAAATCATTCATAATAATGCCGGCCTTCAACAGGATACTGGGCGGTTCACCCGTGAATGTGTTCGATGAGAAATTTCTCGGACCGATGATGAACAGCGGAACCCTTGATCTTCCCAATTCGTGCATATATCTGTTGGATGGTGTGAATTTGGGAAAAAGGTCCGATCTGATGATCAAGGGAAAAAGATACAGAGAAGAGAAGAGACCCTGAACCTAATCTTTTCCGTGCATCTGCACCTGGACGGCACCTAATACAGCCAGAGCGATCCCGGTTATCTCCGTAATTATGATGCCTGAACGCGCCTCGTATGTATCCACAATCTTCGTCCAATCCCACTGATACATCAGATCCCTTACGAAATTATCATAGTAGAAGACACTTGGAGATATCATGATCACCGCACCGCATGTTATCACCAAAAGACCGAGTATCCGTCCCGGACCTTTACTCAGTGACTCCGATATCCCCAGGAATGCCGCTGCCACTCCACATATCATTATGTAGATCGGAACGTCATGCTCATAGAAACCCGCAGAACCTTTTCGAAAGATCTCCCAGCCTGTATATGTAACACCTTCCGGATCGATGGTGACCCATGCGGTGAATACGCAGAACACCGCCACTGTTCCCAGCATGGCCGACAGTATGCCGATCGCCCTTCCGTTTATATGAACTCGAGACGCCGACATTATTGATGCTCGCCTCTTTGAAAATGAAATATTGGGGGCGATGCCCCCTGAAACCGTTTAGTCACGCGTGACCGTGTCGTACAAGGTACCGTCGTGATTCCTTATGACAGCCGTCAGAGGCATCTGCCCGGGCAGACTGTGGGTCGCACATGAATTGCACGGATCGTACGCCCTGAATGCCATCTCGACCATGTTCAGCAATCCCGGGGATACCTCGAAATTGTGGATCAGGGCCTTTGCGACATTGGCAACATCGACATTGATGGGACCGTTGTTGTTGGTGGTTCCGACAACCATGTTACATGATGTGACTATTCCGTCCTCGTCACAGGTGTAGTCGTGCGTAAGGGTACCTCTCGGAGCCTCCACGCAGCCTACGCCGCGTCCGCCTGGAACTATGTCCTTCTGTTTTATGTCGCTGTTGGTCAGATCGGGGTTCTGTGCGTTCTCGAGACAGTGCTCCGCAGAGTAGATCAGTTCTATGATCCTCGCCCAGTGCGTCGCAAGCGTGAACTGAACCGGTCCCTTGACACCCGCATCTCTGAAGAATCCGCGGAATCTTTCGAGCTCTTCCTGTGCCACAGGCGTACTGATGCAGTCACACGCATTGATCCTGGACAGCGGGCTTGCACGATACAGACCCGAATCCGGTCCGGAGCGCATTCCCTTGTATCCGACCTTCTTGAGGTAGGGGAACTTCTCATATGACCACGGTTCGACTGCCTCGGCGATATTGTCCAGATAGTCGTACGGATCGTACTTTACGAACTCCTTTCCCTGCTGGTCGACGACCCTTACCTTTCCGTCGTGGAACTCAAGGGCATTGTCCTTCCCTACGAGTCCCATGTGATAGGTCTCCTGATAGTACAGGTCCGGGTTGGCGATTATGTCAACGTACTCCTTGTTCCCGAGGACGACACTGTTGAACACATCCATCGATGTCTTCGCGAACTCGACGAGCGCTTCGGCATAGCTGATGATCTCGCGCTGCTGTTCCTTGGTTACCGCAGTCGAGACCCCGCCGGGAACTCCCATTACAGGGTGTGTAGCCTTACCGCCGATGATCGCCTGTATCTTCTGTGCCCTCGAACGGGCCCTGAGGACTGCTCCTCCGAGTTCGAGTCCTACAGCCCCCACTACACCGAGGACCGTCCTGTTGGCCGCCGGTGAACCGGGACCGAGAACGAAATCGGGTGCCGCCAATGCGTAGAAATGCGCAATATGGCTGTGCATGAAGTGCGCGTCGTAGAACAGGTCCCTGAGACGGAAGGCCGTGTCTGTCGGTTTGGTGTTGTAGCATCCGTCGATCGCTTTCGTTGAAGCGAGATGATGCGCACCGGGACATACACCGCAGAGTCTCGCAGTGATCTGATTGAGCTCTGTTACCTTCCTTCCTATGCAGAATCTCTCAAAGCCCCTCAGTTCGGGAACCTGCCAATAGGCGTTCTCGACATTGCCGTTGTCATCAAGGAAGATCTCGATCTTGCCGTGTCCCTCGAGACGAGTGATCGGGTCGATGAGGATCCTCTTGGAATCTACTTTCTTTTTCTCATCCCAAATGATAGGTCCAGCCATTTCACTGACCTCCTTCTTTAACCTTACCTCTGATCAGAGCCTTCGACATGGTGAATGCGTAGAAGTACCCGAGCGGGTCCTTGACGCTGGACATTATGTCTATGATCTCATCCTCACCACAGTTCGGATCGTCGTCGAGCACCGGGAACAGCGATGAGACCGCTGTGAACATAGAGGCTCCCTGTTCCGAGACGATCTTCGTGGGGCCGTAGCATCCACGGCAGGGCTGACCTACCCTGGTGCATTTGGCACCGCATCCGCCAACCGTTGCCGGTCCGAGACACAGTATCCCCTGGTCCATGAGACAGAGGTCCGGATCAACGTCGACCTCGTAAGGCTCGTTGATCTTCGTTATTCTCCTGTTCTCCTTATGCCTAGGGCATTCCTCGCAAAGGGTCTTGTCGGTTACTCCGATCATCGTTCCCTTCGGGGGCAGCGCAACGCCGTTGTACACGAATCCGACCAATGCATCGAGCAACTGGGATATGGACTCCTGTGTGGGCGGGCATCCGGGTATCGAATAATCCACATCGATGACCTGGTCCAGTGACTTCACCGTGTCGTAGAGTGTCGGCAGGGTGAGTGTCCCCTCGGGTGCCTTGTAGGACGTCTGAGGGATGACCGGTTCGTTCTTGTGACCGCACTGCTCCTGGAATGATGCCGTCGAGGGCGTCTTCGTGTAGACGTAATCGAGGATCTCCTTGTGATCGTTCACCAGATTCGCCAATGCTGGTATGCCGCCGAAGCAGGCGCACGAGCCGTAGGAGACCACGAGTACCGATTTCTGCCTGAGCAGTTTGACCATCGATTCGTTCTCCGTGTTCCTTATCGCACCGTTGATGATCGAAACGGTTATCTCCCCGTCCTTCATCGCTGCGATATCGTGTTCTTTTCCGTCCTGAGCGATCGGCCACATGACGATATCCGCCATATCGCCGATGTTCAGGACCTTCTCGTCCGCATCGAGGATCGATACGTCGCATCCGCCGCATGCGGCTGCCCAGTAGAGGGCGATCTTGATCTTACCGCCTTTCGGCGCACCGAGGTTGGGAACGTATCCATCTATGGGCCTGTTGGCAACGAATTCGTCGGCTGCCGCCGGTGCCGCCTTCTTGGCTGCAGGGGCCGTCTTCTTAGCTTCGGTGTCTGCTTTCTTGGACGCGGAATCCGCTTTGTGGTCCTTACATCCGCAGCCGCAGGCCTTCGCCGACTTCTTCTCTGCTCTCTTCGCTTTCATGTCACTAAAGAATCCCATTTTCATTCCTCCTTCTTCATGGGGGTCGGTCCGAGCGCCTTGATCGTATCAACGAACTCGACGATCGTCTTCTGGAACTTCTCTCCCTCAGATGCCGAAACCCACTCGAGTTTCAGTCTCTTGGGATCGAATCCGTACTGTTCGAGGACCATTCTCAGGAGTGCGATCCTCCTTCTTGCCCTGTAGTTGCCTCCGATATAGTGGCAGTCACCAGGATGGCAACCGAGTATGACCACTCCGTCGGCTCCTTTGGAGAATGCTCTCAGAACGTGCTCCGGATCTATCCTCGCCGTGCACATCGTCCTGATGATACGGAAGTTCGTGGGCATCTGAAGTCTTGCCACACCGGCACCGTCGGCACCCGCGTATGAGCACCAGTTGCAGCAGAACGCTACAATTCTAGGTTCGAAATCTGCCATTGTAATCACTCCCCTCCAACCGGATAGTCCAGACAGGCATCTATCTCGGCCTGGATCTGAACGTTCTTGAATCCTTTCTGCTCCATTGCTCCTGACGGGCATGCCGCTACACAGCAACCGCATCCTTTGCAAAGACCTGGATTGACGACGCTCTTCCTCTTCCCGGGCTCCGTCTCCACTATGGTTATGGCCTTGTACTCGCAGCAGCCTTCGCAGACTCCGCAACCGTCACAGTAGTTCTCGTTGACAGAGGCTACGATACCCTCGGATGTCAGGAACGGCTTGGATATTATGGTCAATGCCCTTGACGCGGCTCCGGATGCCTGTGCGATGCTCTCATCCATGAATTTCGGCCAATGTGCGAGACCCGCGACGAACACTCCCTCTGTCGCAAAGTCGACAGGCCTGAGTTTCTGGTGAGCCTCGAAATAGAAGCCGTCCTTGCTGATCGGGACCTTGAGCATCTTTGCGACCTCTTCCTTCTCCTCACGGTCGGGCGTTATGCCGTTGCTGAGAACGACACAATCTACGGGTATCTCAACTTCCGAACCGAGGATGACGTCCTTCGCCTTCACCTTGCTGCCATCATATTCCGGCAGCGGATCGGCTTCGTCATACCTGACGAATCTGACTCCGACCTCTGACGCTCTCCTGTAGAGCTCCTCGCGGAATCCGTACGTCCTGATGTCCTTGTGCAGGACCGTGACGTTCGCTGTCGGATCAGCCATCTTTATCCTGATGGCGTTCCTGAGCGCAGACGCACAGCAGACACGCGAGCAGTACTTCACCGACTCGTTCCTCGAGCCTACGCATTGAATGAATGCAACGTTCTTCGCACTGAATTTTCCATCTGCGACTGCCTGCTCCACTTCTACATTAGTCATGACCTTCTTGTCTTTCCCGTAGTTGTACTCGGTCGGCTTGTAGGGTGATGCTCCTGTCGCCAGGATTACCGCACCGACAGGGAACTCGCTGCCGTCGTTGAGCTGAAGTTTGAAATTCCCGACGAATCCGGGGATGTCCTTCACTTCTGAGTTCAGATGAACGGTGATGAGCTTGTTGGATTCGACCTTCGCGATCGTATTCTTAACGAACGCGCCGGTGTCCACTCCATCCTCGTTGTGTCTGAAGTTGAGTGCGTTCCCGCCGAGCTGCGCCGCCCTCTCCACCAGATGCACTGGGAATCCCTGTGCTGCGATATCCAAGGCTGTGGTCATACCGGTGATGCCTCCACCGATCACGGCCGCCGCATTCGTCACTGGGATCTTCGTTCCCTCAAGAGGTTCGAGGAGGACCGCTTTCGCAACAGCCATCCTGACAAGGTCCTTCGCTTTTGCGGTCGCCTTCTCAGGCTCGTGCATATGAATCCATGAACACTGGTCACGGATGTTCGCCATGTTGAACAGATACTGGTTGAGTCCACCTTCTTTGCACGCCGCCCTGAATAAGGGTTCGTGCGTCCTCGGTGTACACGATGCCACCACTACGCGGTTGAGATCGTGCTCCGTGATCGCCGCCGCGATGGCTTTGAGCGTGTCCTGCGCACATGCGTACATGGTCTTCGTCGCGTAGACAACTCCGGGGAGCGTCTTCGCGTATTCCGCGACCGAGGGAACATCGACCGTTGCGCCGATGTTTATACCGCATTCGCAGACCCATACTCCTATCCTGGGCTCTTTGCCGATGACGTCCTTCTCTGCCGGATATTCCTTTGGTGCACACGGCTCGAAGTTGGCATCCACGATGTACCTGCCCGCTTTGGCGGATGCTCCGCTTGATTCGGCGACGGTCGTCGGGATATCCTTCGGTGCAGCGAATGCACCGGAGACGAAGATGCCCTCTCTCGATGTCTCCAACGGCTCGAACACCGTCGTCTGACAGAATCCGTACTCGTTGAGTTTGACACCGAGGATCTCCGAAAGCTCCTCTCCGCCGACTGGCGGAACCAATCCGATGGACAATACGACCAGATCGAAGGCATCCGATTTCGGATTACCGTCAGCATCGACATGATTGACGATGATCTGCTTTGTGACCGGGTCCTCCTCCAGGTTCGAAACGCGTGAGGACCTGTGCAGATTGATCTTGTATTCGTTCTCGGCCCTTTGGACGTAGGCCTCGAACTCCTTACCATATGATCTGATATCCATGAAGAATATATCTTCCTGAACGTCGGAGTGCTCCTTCGTGATGATCGCCTGTTTGGTCGCGTACATGCAACAGACTGAAGAGCAGTACTTCTTCCAGTCCTTCTTCTCGGATCTGGATCCGCAGCACTGGACGAACGCGATCTTCTTGGGTGCCTCACCGTTCGAGGGGCATTTGATATGCCCGTGGTCAGGACCAGACGCGCACATCATCCTCTCGAATTCCATGGCAGTAACGACATTTGCGTACCTGCCGTATCCGTATTCGGTAGCATACTTGGCGTCCCATATCTGGAATCCAGCGGCCGCAATGATCGAACCGACCTCGAGAACCTCCTCCGATCCTTGATCCTTGTAGTTTATCGCTCCCTTCTTGCAGGTCGTCTCGCAAATACCGCACTTGTCTTTGGTAAGCTTGCGGCAGAAGTTGGGGTCTATGAGTGCAACCCTCGGCACAGCCTGTGCATGTGGTATGTATATCGCTTTTCTCGTCGTGAGTCCGAACTCGAACTCATCGGTAATGTTCTTCGTAGGGCATTTCGCGATACAGTCACCGCAACCGGTACACTCCTTTGGATTGACGTACCTGGGTTTCGTCTTGACCGTGACCTTGAAATCTCCTGCTTTCCCATCGACCTTCGTGACCTCTGAATAGGTCATTACGGTAATGTTGGGGTGACCCGCACAATCTGCCATCTTTGGCGAGAGGATACAGGCAGAACAGTCGTTCGTTGGAAAAGTCTTGTCCAGACGGGACATTTTTCCGCCGATGGTGGGATCTCTCTCCACCAGGTAGACGTGAATGTCCCTGTCTGCAAGATCCAACGAAGCCTGGATGCCTGCAATTCCTCCACCGATAACCAATGCTGATTTTGTCAAATCTTTGCCTCCGTTGTCTTATATAGTGTTTGGAACTAGGGAGGGGAGATACGATGGTATATTTTAACCATTTCTACGTAATGTTATTAAATAGTTAGAGCCGTATTGTATAGAATAAAATATTTCCGGACAAGTTTAACTTCCAACGATTTTTAGTATTACCTAAAAAACATATAGCCAGACACTATAAAAACGAATATCGTAGAGTATTACCTATATTGATAATGCTACATCAATACTAGTCATTTTTAGAAAAATACATCCGATAAAACGAAATATATTTTGGACGTTTTAAGCGACGTTAAATCGATAATCGCAATAATTTTAATTACAACCTCGACGATGTTCGGTTAGATGAACATCGAAATGACGTATATACTGGCACTTATCGGCGTCATAGCGGTGACCCTCTCACTTTATGCTATCATGGTGATGAGGAGACAGGACTTTGACCTTCGGAATCTTCATGACGAAAGGATTGTCGGCGTAAAATCTACTTATTTTTTGGACACGGCTAGGAACGAGAGACAGTGTGAGATCTGCTTCGGAAATGTCGACGATGAATCGGTTTTGGAATGTTCCTGCGGTCGGATTTTCCACATATCCTGCGCAAAGCTGACGAGGGAATGCCCCTATTGTAAAACCCCCTACAGCGAGATGCGGGACGATACTGCGGCGATAGCGAAGTGCCCCTCATGCGGAAAATTGATTATCGACAATGTATGCACGTGCGGTACGGTGCTCCCGAACAGGGACGATTCGTTCAAATGCGTCTGCGGTTCCCGCATAAGCACCTCGGAGACGGAATGCCCCTCATGCGGTGCTGAATACCGTTCGGAAGTGGGCGTTCCTGGAAAAACGGTTTAAACATCACCGCGTATCATGTTGCATGGTCGTGAAGGAGAAGAGAGGCAGGAGAAGGTACATTGCTTTCAATCTGAATGATGCTTTCAGCAAAGAGACACTGATCGCGAAACTCCGCTCCCTCACATCGCCGAACGATCCGCCCTATGTCGTCCAATGCTCTGCCGGTTGGGCGATAGTGCGATGTTCCCCGGTCAGGACGGACGATGTCCTGGCGCTCTTGAGGAGAGCCGACCCGACGTCGTCGTCACTGTGCACTTCTGGTACCCTGAGGACGCTTCGCGAGAAATACCCCGAACTTAAGAGGACACGTCCTCGCGCACGTGGGAAAGCGTGACGTAAACCCATATATACTGCCTTTCTATAACAGAGTCCGAGAGAGACAAGGAGCTAACTAATTATGCAACCAGGACAAATGGCATATGACAGGGGGATAACGGTCTTTTCCCCTGACGGAAGACTTTTTCAGGTGGAATACGCACGCGAAGCTGTGAAGAAAGGGACCACGACCATCGGATTGAAATTCAAGGACGGTGTAATACTCATCGTGGACAAACGCGTCTCCAGCAGACTCGTGGAACCCAGGTCCATCGAGAAAATATACACCATTGATGAGTTCATCGGATGCGCAACGTCTGGTCTCGTCGCCGACGCAAGGATACTTGTCGATCAGGCAAGGAAGGATGCACAGGTCCACAAGGTCACATACGGCGAGAATATCACCGTCGAGGCACTTGTGAAGAAGATCTGCGATTTCAAACAGAACTACACTCAGTACGGTGGAGTACGTCCGTTCGGTACGGCCCTCCTCATGGCAGGGGTGGATGATCTCGGCTGTCATCTTTTCGAGACGGACCCGTCCGGAGCGCTTGTGGCTTACAAGGCAGGAAGCATCGGTGCCGGTCGTCCGGTCGTCATGGATACGTTCGAGAAGGAATTCAAGGACAACATGACCTACAAGGATGCCATGGCCCTCGGACTGAAGGCACTTTCCGCTGCAATAGAGGACAAGGTGACTGTGGAGACCGTCGAAGTCGGTGTCGTGGAGAAGGACAGGGCCTTCAGAAGACTTGACGACAAAGAACTGGCCGGTTTCATCGAGAAACTTTGAAGGCTGTGATTCCGTGGTAAACCTTGAAGATGCCATCGTCGCGCGCCTGGAGACGCACGGTGAAACCTTTGAGATCCTTCTGGACCCGGTAGTGATGAATTTCATCAAGAACGGCAAAGAGGTGAATCTGGAAGAATACATGGCCGTGAACGACATCTTCAACAATGCCAGAAAAGGAACCAGGCCGACCGAGGAAAAGGTAAAAGAAGCGTTCGGCACGGAAGATATCACGGAGATAGCGGCCAAGATAATCGCGAAAGGCGAAGTTCAGATCACCGCCGAGCAACGCAAAGAGATGCTCGAGGCGAAAAGGCATAAGATAGTGACCTACATCGCCGCGAACGCCATCAATCCACAGACCAGATTGCCGCATCCCCCGACAAGGATAGAACTTGCCCTGGAGGAAACGAAATTCCGTGTGGACCCTTTCAAATCCGTCGAGAAACAGGTTGAAGAGGCGATGCATCTGCTTAGACCGATATTGCCCATAAAATTCGAGAAGAGCAGGGTCGCAATAAAACTCAAAGGCGACGACTATGGTAGATGCTTCGACGAATTGGCCCATTTCGGAGTCGTGGAGAGGGAAGAGTGGCAGGCCGACGGTTCTTGGATCGGGATTATGGAGATCCCCGCGGGTCTCATCACGGAACTTACAAACAGACTCAAGGACAAGACTAAGGGTTCGGCCAACGTCAAACTGGTTTCCTGAGCGCATAAATATAACATTCGAGAAGTGATAAAATGGAAAAAAGAAACGTCAAACCCTCTCGCGAGGTTGTCGTGCCCGGTGATCTGCTGGATGACAGCGGTAACAGGCCGGGCGAGAACACCTACGTAAGGGACGGCAAGACATACGCCTCCGTTCTGGGAGTGAAAAATGTGAATTCCAACGGAATCAGCGTCATCCCCTTGGGCGGGCAGTACATGCCTGTAGCAGGAGACACCGTCATCGGTGTGATCAACGATATAGGCTCCTCCAACTGGATGGTCGATATCTGTGCACCTTATCCCGCACCCCTCCACGTCAATGAGGTACCCTGGAGGGTTGAATTCGGAGATACGGCAAGATATCTCAACATCGGAAACGTGGTGATGTTGAAGGTTTTGATGGTCGACGAGAGCAAGAAGATACAAGTGACCATGAATGACTCCGGACTCAGAAGATTGGAGGGCGGTCAAATAGTCGAGATCCCCTATGCGAAGGTCTCCAGAGTCATCGGAAAGAGCGGTTCGATGATACAGATGATCAAGAACATGACCGACTGCCGCATATTCGTAGGACAGAACGGACGGATCTGGATCGACGGCGACGACGAAAGAGCGACCGTAGCTGTGCAGGCCATAGAGATGATAGAGGCGAATGCACAGTCAAGCAACCTCACAGAAAAAGTGAAGGCATTTTTGGAGAAGAATCTCCCTGACTCCAATGAGGAGGAGTGAACATGAGCGGACATACTGACATGGTTTTAGTTGATAAGAAAGGCATCAGGATCGACGGCAGAACTGCTGATGAACACAGAGCCTTTAAGATAGAAGCCGGCGTCCTCAACAACGCGGACGGTTCGGCATACGTAGAGATCGGAAAGAACAAGGTCCTTGCAGCGGTGTACGGACCCCGGGAGTGTCATCCTAGACACCTCCAGAACCCCTCCAAGGCAATAATTCAATGCAAGTACAACATGGAGGCGTTCTCGGTCAGCGACCGTAAGAGACCGGGCCCGGACAGAAGGTCCATCGAGATCTCCAAGATCACGGCCGAGGCCCTCGAGAGTGTGGTCCTTACCGAGCTGTATCCCCGTGCATCGATCGACGTTTACATCGAGATCCTCCAGGCGAATGCCGGGACCAGATGCGCAGGCCTTACCGCAGCATCTGTCGCGCTCGCAGATGCAGGAATTCCGATGAGGGACATAATCCCGGCATGTGCGGCCGGAAAGGCCGACGGGAAGGTCCTGCTCGATCTCAACAAAGAAGAGGACAATTTCGGAGACGCGGATGTGCCTATCGCGATCATCCCGTCGACAGACGAGATCGTCCTCCTCCAGATGGACGGCAACATGACCAGGAGAGAGTTCGACAAGGCCATCAAGATGGCCATGGGTGCGTGCCATGAACTGTATGATGTTCAGAAGGACGCACTTAAGAGACGTTATTCCGTCGACTGCAAGGAGGCTGAACCAGATGAGCAATGAGGTAATTTCGGAGATCAGACGCGACCACATAATCAACTTGCTGGGTGAGGGGAAAAGGACCGACGGTCGCAAACTTGACGATTTCAGGAACATCGAATTCGAGACCAACTGCATCGAATCCGCGGACGGATCTGCAAGGGTGAAGGTCGGAAAGACAGAGATAATAGCGGGTGTCAAGATAGTTCCCGGCACGCCGTTCCCGGATACCCCCAATCAGGGTGTCCTGACGACCGGCGCGGAGCTCATTCCCATGGCACATCCCTCTTTCGAGGCGGGTCCGCCTACAGAGGACTCCATCGAACTTGCGCGCGTGGTGGACCGCGGAATCCGCGAATCCAAGATGGTCGACGTGGAGAAACTCTGCATCACCGAGGGCGAAAAGGTATGGATGTGCTTCATCGACATGTACGCCCTGGACTACGATGGGAATCTGTTCGATGCTGCGAATCTCGCAGCCGTACTCGCATTGAAGACGGCGGTCATCCCCGCGGAGCAGTATGGAGAAGGGAAGAACAAACCGCTTCCCGTCACGTGCATGCCCATATCCGTGACGTCGTACAAGATAGGAAATACTTTAATACTTGACCCAAATTTCGACGAGGAACACATCTCCTGCGCACGCCTTACGGTCACGACAGACAACAAAGGCAACTTCAGGGCGATGCAGAAAGGCGGAAAAGGCTCGTTCACACTTGATGAGCTCAATCTGTGCCTCGATGCCTCGGTCGCGAAAGGCAAGGAAATCAGAAAGATCATTGGGTGATACAGATGTCAAAAAGAACTAACAAGGCCGGAACCGCCGGAAAATTCGGTGCAAGATACGGTGTGGTCATTCGTAACAGAGTGAAGACCATAGAGGCCGAACAGACGAAAAGCCATGAGTGCCCGGTATGTCATCACAGCTCCGTGAAGAGAGTGAGCTCGGGTATCTGGAACTGCAACCACTGCGGTGCGAAATACGCAGCAGGCGCATATTCGCCGTTGGCGAAAAAGGAAATCTCGCAGGTATCAGAACAGTGAGCCTGTAACATGAGGTGAGAAGATTGTACAGATGCGGAAAATGCAATGAACCGATCAGGAACGTCAACGCGTTGGGTCTCCAATGTGAGAAATGCGGAAGCAAGATATTCTACAAGGAGAGACCGAATGTGAAGAAGGTACTGAGGTCCGACTGAGTACGATCATGTTGAATGCGGTCCTCAGAATAGATTCGACCGATGCGAAGACCATCCTGTCCTCGCTTCAACCGGAGGCCGGGAGAGAACTTCCGCGTACACAGGTGTCTGTGTACGGCTCCGGGGATTCCGTCACGCTCGAAGTGAGAGCGACGGACATATCGGCCATGAGGGCTGCATTGAACTCATACCTTGGTTGCATAAAGATCACCGAAGACATCAGCAGGATAACGTGAGAACATGAACAATATAAGCCCGCAGTTACAGAACCAGATCGCACAGTTCCAACAGGTCCAGCAGCAGCTCCAGGCCACCAGCAGCCAGAAACTCCAGATGGAGGCCCAGAGGAAGGAGATGGAAAGGACCCTCGCAGAACTTGAGAAGGCATCCGGCGACATATACCGGAATGTCGGTTCCCTGATGATCAAGGTCGAGGACAAGACCGCGGTCAGAACAGAGATCACGGATGCCATGGAGACGATGGAAGTAAGGATCAAATCCATGGACCGCCAGGAGAAGAGTCTCCGCGATAAATTCGAATCGCTTCAGGAATCCATCAACAAAGAGATGGGACAGAAGTAAAACATCTTCCTGACATTTTGATTACCATATTGGGTTTTACAGGCAGTTATGTAAAGTTTTAATAACATTATGTACATGACTGCATACCTGATAATATGAGGTATTGGAACGCTCTGAGATATTTCGCAATAATCTTTACTGCCGCATCAGTGGCGACGGCGATGGCAATCAGGAACGTATACCTCGCGATATTGGGTTTCGTCATCGGAGAGTCCCTGGCCATATACGCGCAGCATCTTGCGCGTAAGAATGGTGAGATATTGGGGGACGAAATGTCCGTCCAGATCAGCGGCAGGTCTGCTATGACCGCATATGTTGTATCGATAGTTCTGTTCAGTTGGGTCGGTGTGATCCTCGTAATACTGAACGATCAGATTTCATATTGGGCCGAAACGGCAGGATTCACCATGCTACTGTTCACTCTGATGATGGTGGCCATCTACTTCATATCTTATTTTGTCATGACTAGGAAGGCGACGGCGAATGAAAAATAAGGTCAAGGTGTATCGGGCGATACATAATCTCACGCAGGAGGACCTCGCATCGACGATGCGGGTATCCAGACAGACCATAATAGCCATAGAGCGTGAGAAATACGATCCGTCGCTCAGCTTGGCCTTCAGGATGGCGAACTATTTTCACATCACAATCGAAGAACTCTTTCGATATGAAGAGTACCAGGAGGAATAAAATGGACGCATTGGTCGTAAAAGATCTACATAAGATATACGGTGAAAGAGAAGCTGTCAAAGGCGTGAATTTTACCGTGAAAGAGGGCGAGATCTTCGGACTCATCGGTCCCAACGGGGCCGGTAAGACAACCTGTCTGAGGATCATCTCCACTCTTTTGAGCATCTCGTCGGGCGAGATCAAGGTATACGGAAAAGACGTGAAGACGGAAGCTGACGATGTACGCAAGATAATCAGCTATCTACCGGAGGATGCGGGTGCGTACAAGGACCTGACAGGAAGGAAATATCTTCAGTTCATGGCCAATTTCTTCACCGAAGGCGAAGAGAATAAGGCGATGGTCGCCAAAGGAATCGAGATAGCCGATCTGGGCGACAGGATAGATTCCAAGGTGGGCACCTATAGCAAAGGTATGATGAGACGCCTCCTGATAGCAAGGGCAATAATGCCGAATCCCAGATTAGCCATTTTGGATGAGGTTACATCCGGTCTCGATGTGGTGAACGCCTACGAAATCAGGGAGATCATCAGGAACATCGCGAAACACGGTGTTTCCATACTCATATCGTCACACAACATGTTCGAGGTCGAGATACTCTGCGATCATGTCGCCATGATCAATGAGGGCAGAGTGGTCCTCGAAGGTACGCCCAAAGAACTGAAGGATCAGTACGGCGTAAACAATCTCGAAGAAGTGTTCGTAAAGGCGGTGGGTCAATGAATCACTTGTGGAACCTCGTAAGGAAAGAACTAAAGGAGCTTCTCACCCCGTCATCGATCGCTTCCATCCTCGTGATGGTCATAGTATTCATGGCGCTCGGTTCGCTCATAGGCAGCGAGATAGATGATTCTACGGATGCACAGTCATTCGGATATGTGAATCTTGATACGGACGTCAGCGAGAACTCATACTCTCTGAATGCCATAGCGGAGATCAGACAGTACTACGTCGATCAGGACCTTGATCCGGACGAATACATGTTCGAATTTCCGGCAAGCGTACGGGACAGCAATGATAAGACATTGAACGCGATGAGCGATGCGGGAATCGATACGCTGATAATATTCAGCGACGATTTCAGCTCCAATATCGCATCATGGGAGCCTGGCGAGACGACCGTGAAAAAGGGCGACATAAACGTCATCTGGAACCAGACCGACACCGGGGTGTTCAGTTCGCTCTCCACAATGACCGCGACCACGATGGTCGCGTTGATCAATTCCTCGGTATCCGAGACACTGATCATCGATATCTCCTCGTCTCCGCTGGATGAGACCGATGTCGCCTATATCAACAATCCGGTATCCCTTGTGG
>Ga0265294_10003226_pt1 | contig 20967 bp, 6 predicted proteins | sample MunlanPumphouse3_FD_192504 | JGI IMG/M metagenome (GOLD analysis project Ga0265294, IMG submission 192504) | Groundwater microbial communities from a municipal landfill in Southern Ontario, Canada - Pumphouse #3 | ecosystem: Environmental > Aquatic > Deep subsurface > Groundwater | place...
CTCATCACCGCTTGCAAAATCCTGATCTTATGAGTTCAGATAGCCCCTGCATACCAAATCCCGGATTGCCCAGCCAAATTTCAGGCATTCCTCCATTTTTCAAGAGAGCCTAATTATGGTCGGGTCGGTCTTTACTATCTGAAATGGCGTCCCTACAGGACTCTTAGTTATTGTGTATCTAATAAACTTGCTATCTGAAATATCGTCCCTACAGGACTCTTAGCTATTGTGTAGCTGTAACTTGCTATCTGAAATGGCGTCCCTACAGGACTCTTAGCCATTGTAGCTATAGCTTGCTAACTGAAATTCCGTCCCTACAGGACTCAGACCTTTGTGGTTGTGTGTTACTATCTGAAATATCGTCCTACAGGACTCTTAGTTAATGTGTAGCTATAGCTTACTATCTGAAATTCCGTCAATGGGACTCGGATTAGAAGCATATTCAGTCGGAATCAATAATCTTAAGTGCTAAACATATAAACTGAAATATATGGACATAGATGCAAGCTAAGATAAAGCCAATGAATTTATTATCAAAAGAATGGCTCAATATTTTGGGGGAATGCCTTCAAAATGCTGTGGAGCCCATCTTTGACAGATTTGAACTAATCAAGCTATTTGCCCTACAGCGAGATCATAGCAGTTATCTAAGTTATAGTTTGAAGCCCTTGTAGAATTGAATACTTCGCCTTGCTTAAATTTTACCGGGACTATGACGGCTGCTTGCCCTTGGCAATAAGATAAACTCAAGCGGGTACAATGATTCTTTTCATTTTGATACTCCTGAAAAGCAGTCTCTATAGTATAAGTGTCAAAAATGAGAAAATTGAGATCTGGAATTGCATATTTTTGTGTTTAGTAGCAAAATAGTTTTCTCATAGGGCCATAGAGACTTCCCCATCTTCTTGGGTATCCGTATGTTAGCGGGAATTTTGTGAGCAAAGATTAAAACTCGAATGTAGCCTTCAACACAGGTATAAAATATGCATTCCCCAAATCAACTCCTATGGGGCGAAAGCCGCCAAGGTCCCAGCTTATAGTATTGCCAATGAAGCGGACACCGAAACTTACAAGGGAATCCAAATCGCCATCTGTCGGGATTAGGGAGCTTCCGTATTCCAGCATAAAAGCCACTTTCTTGCTCACATTATTACGTGCTCCCAGGTAAATTATGGGGGCATCAAATCCCTCTCCTTTTTCCCATCCATATCCCAAACCCAAATGCAGGCTGGTGGAAGGCTGGCCAATACTGACGACATTTCCTACGACAAATGTACCGTTATCGGGAATAAATGAGCCGAACGCGGCAGACTGAACTATCCCATTTGCCAGGTAACGATGTTTTGCGCCCAGGGTTATGGTCTTATGAAATTCTTTCGTAAAGGGCAGCATGGACATTATGCTTAGGTGAGTGTTGCCGAAAAAAGAGTGTGCATACTGAACGAAGAATACTTCGTAATCTGTAATCGCATGCGAACCGGCAGGCATAGTATAAGCCGTGGGGACCAGCATCAGGCTCTGATCTCCGGGACTGTATTCAGGATTATCCTGAGCAGTTAGAGTCAGCAGCAAAGCCAGCAGTACCATTGTCAAAATGAGCTTTTTCTTCATTTCCTGTTATCCTTTCTTGATGAATTTACCGTCTGCAGAGTATGTTTATAAAGCTCAGATAGTTTGTCAAGCACAAAATGCGTCAGGCATTCCTCCCCCAAGAAGAATTTGGATACTTTTCGCTGTGCCATCTGCATCCTGTTTATTCTATCTCAAGATCAGCATAAGACCTAAGACACTTATTGCTTGCCATCCCTATAGATCGAAATCACACTTGACGCATTGAGGCAAAGCAATTGCGTTGTGCAAAATACAGTCCAGATTAAAATTGGCTCGGATTTTGCAATGTAAAAGCCATGAAGGGACAAAAAAACATCAGAATTTACCCATGGCTTCGATAAGCTATAGTGATGCTTTAGTTTCGCTATACCAAAGAGGACATAGGGCAGAACAAAAGGATATATAATATGAAACGGATTAACTTTAAGATTTCGTTGATCTTCGCACTGCTAATGCTGGTGGGATCAGCCTTCTCAGTTCAAATCACCCTGGGTGATGGAACTGCAAGTAATGGCGAAACTGGCGCACCCACCCCATACGGAACCTGGTACAAGAATTTTCGTCAGCAGTATCTGATTTTGAGCTCAGAGCTTATTGCCTCAGGCGCAGGTTCGGGGCCGATAAACTCTTTGGAATTCAACGTAGCAAATATAAATACCTGTTCACCAATGCCGAATTTCAGGATCAAACTGAAGCACACGAATCAGAACGCTTTGAGCAGCACCTTTGAAACCGGAACCTATACAGAAGTCTTTTCTCATAACAATTTCCTGCCCGTCACAGGCTGGAATTCGCATACTTTCAGCACACCCTTTATCTGGGATGGCACATCAAACATCATCGTGGAAGTAGTTACTTCTCTGATTCCCGGCCAGTACACCCGAAATGCCTCAGTGTATTATACCCCCACCGGATTCAATAGCTCTTTACGTTATCAAAGTGATAGCAGTGATGCCGCTTCTGCCACTTCGGGAAACGTCAGTTCAAACCGTTCCAATATGCGCCTGATCATGGCTGCCATGACCGGGGACCCAATCTTTATGGTGAGCCCGGGGTCTCACGACTTTGGGGAGGTGAACCTCGGAGGCAGCCGCAGCCAGAGCTTCACCATCATGAATGTAGGCGGAGAAACTTTGGGCATCAATCAGATCAGCATCGCCGGCAGCTCCACCATGACGCTCAGCAATCTGCCTGCACTTCCTGCCGCTCTGGAAACAGTTGAATCTGCAATGTTTACAGTTACTTACACTCCAAGTTCTCTGGGTGACCACATCGCCACAGTGAGCATTACGGATAACCTCGATACCCGGGATGTCCATACCGTGCAGTTAATCGGTAACTGCGTGAATGATATCACCATCGGAGATGGCAGCCAAACTGCCCGCGTGCCGTTTGATTTCTACTATAAAAGCTCACTCTTTGAAACCATCTACACTGCAGACGAGATGAGCAACTTTGTGGGTATGATCACGGGCCTTAGGTTCTATAATCAATTCAATTCGAACCTTACCGCCATGCCCATCAAAATCTGGCTGGGCAGCACTACTCAAACCGATCTCAGTGCAGGCTGGATTCCTTCTACCCAGCTGACCCAGGTCGTTGACGGCACAGTGGATTTCCCCTCCGGAGAAAATACCATAAACATCACCTTTCCAGAGCCATATCTGCACTTGGATGGGGGGAATCTGGTGTTGCTGGCAAATCGGCCTATGGATACTTCATGGTACAGCTCCAGCGACAGATTCTTGTGTCAGAGTGCAGGCACAAACCGCTCCCGTGAGATGCACAGCGACAACATGGAATACGATCCTGCCAGTCCCTCTGGTGGCAGTCTGAATAACACTTTTCCCAAAACTACCTTCACGGTAATTCCAGGCGGGGTGGGACATATCACCGGCACCGTGCATGAAGCTGCATCGCCCCTGGAAGGGGTTCTGGTAGAGCTCAATGGCGGTGTGCAGAGCGTATATAGCGGGCTGGATGGCAGTTTCCAATTTATCAATTTGCTGCCCGATACTTATAGCTTGAGCTTCAGCAAACACGCTTACGTTTCCCAGCAGCTGGAACTTGAGCTCCAGGAAGACGAGACACAGGTATTACAGATCGATCTGCAGCCGGTGGCAAGAGTCGATATCAGCGGCAGCATCATCGCCAGCGACAGCATGCAGGGGATAGATCAGGCCACGATCCGGCTGATCGGATATGAAGATTATCTGGCTCAATCGCTGCCGGATGGGTCGTTCTCAATCCTGCAAGCAGTAGCAGATCAGAGCTATACATACTCCATTACGCACCCCTCCTATAGTAGCATTTATGGCGAGCTGGAGCTGGGAAATGTGGATTACTCTTTTGGCACCATTATCATGAACGAAATGGCCTATGCTCCCCACTCTCTGATAGCGGAAGAGCTGGCCGATCATAGCGCTATAGCGCTGAGCTGGCAGGAGCCCATCACCGATGCCGTGGGTATATATCAAAGCTTTGAAGAGCCGGAATTCCCTCCGGCGGATTGGACTCGGACTATTACAAATACAGCGGGACCCTTTGCCAATGGCACCATGGCCACCTGGAGCAGATATGGACAGATCAGCTCTGGCTCTACAGTGGTTACACCTACGGATGGGCAATTTCAAGCGGGCTTGTGGTGGGAATACGAACATCAAGACGAATGGCTGATAAGCTCTGTATTCCTGTGTCCTTCCGATGCCCTGCTTAGCTTTGAAAGCTATGTGTTTCTGGGTTCGGAAGCCGGGGATAATTATTACGTGAAAGTCTTTAGCGAGTCTGCAGGAGTATGGCAGAGCCTGTGGAATGCCAGCAGCCAGAGCGGAGGATGGCAGGAATACAGCGCACCTATCGTTATAGACCTGGGGGCCTATCACGGGCAGCAGATCAAGCTGGCTTTTCATGCTGAGGACCCTCCTGAAAATGATGGACTGAGGTATCAGTGGTTTGTCGATGATATCAAGGTAAATAGCGCTCTGCGCCAGAGCTCGCGCAGCCTGCAGGGCTATAGATTGTGGCGCTTGAGCCCGGGAGCGGAAGGGGATGCATCCAGCTGGACTGCTATCACAGATAGTCCCATGCAAGGCCTCGAGTGCTCTGACCCCGCCTGGGATACTCTGCCGCCCGGAAATTACAAATGGGCTGTGAAGGCAGAGTATAGCAATGAGGTCTTTTCCAGCGCCAGCTTCTCAGAGCAGATCAGCAAGCAGGCAAACAGTCCGCTGACTCCACAAAATCTGAGCATAGAGCTGCAGGGAAACAACGTTGTCCTGATGTGGGACGCCGTGCAAGAAGACCTTAGCGGAAATCCCATCAATATAGACCATTACGAGATTCACCTGCTGGAGACTCCAGATATTGTTCCCAGCCCTTACACCGTATTTGCCGTCACAGCAGAGACAAGCTTCACCATCGAAGACATCCTGCTGTATCTGGAAAACAGCTTCTTTTGTGTAAAGGCAGTAAGCCCGTAAGCTACTGCCTTTCAAATCCTATTCGCTGAATGCGGTCACTTTGAAGAATCTATAAGATGCAGAGCTGGTCGCACTGAATTCAGTGGTGCTCACGCTGTCTAAAAGGCTATCCTCGTCACAGCTGAAGTCTATAGTGTTGGCGCCATAGACTTTGTATCCGCTGATGAGCATGGGATTGCCGGCAAGATCGGTCTGAACGGGGTCCCAACTGAGGGTGAAAGTTCCATCCATCACGGTAATATTCAGGTTTTGCACAGGGGCTGGCACTGCTCCCAATACGAAATTCACAGTTTGAGAAAGGCTGCTGGCATTTCCGCTGAGGTCCACGGCTCTGATCGCCGCCCAATATGTGCCATTGGGCAAACCCGGAATGGCGATAGCAGAAGTGCTGACAAAGCCCAGGGCGGGGTCTTGATCCACGCTGTACAATTGGCTTGTAAGTCCCACATTTGAATCTGGCGAGAGGTATATCTCATAATGGCTGAAGAAATCATCCTGACTGGGATTCCAGCTCAGATGGACTATCCCCATGCTCTGACCGGTGAATTGAAATTCTGTAACATCCAAAGGAGGGATGGTATCCGGAACCAGGCTGCAGATGCTAAAATCGTCTATGATCCAGTGGTTATCGATGCCGGATGAATTCATAGCGCTCACATAGGTCCAGCGGAATCTAACTGAGCTGCGGTTGTCCAAGGCAGGCAGAGTATAGCTTTGATAACCGGTAAGGGGGCTATTGTAGGAATCTATATTGGTCCAGATAAAGCCATTGAAGGAATACTGCAATTGGCTGTAAGTGGAACCGATGGGGCTGTAATCCATATAGAAACGGAGTCTGGTATTGGAAAATCCGCTTAGGTTATAGTTTTTGGTGTTCAGCCGTTCATTGGCGCTATGGCCGGTGGTGGCAGTGGTATGGGCATGAAATCCCCCGCCATCTGTGGATACGATCTGCCAGGTAGAACTGGTGGTTCCAGTATGATTTACAGACCATCCTGCCGGCATTTGTGCGCTAAGATCAAAGTCTTCATAGTGCCCGTCCGCTTGTAGCACGGTAGCCATAAAGTTCTGCTCTACATAGCGCCCCATAGGGTCTGTGGCTCTGATGCTCAAATCCAATCTACCGTAAAAAGAGGGGTCAAAGCTGATCTTCAAGCCCTGAGCGGTATCTACGGCCTGCACATTGGGAAGCTCTATCAGCGAATAATCCAGATAGGCATCACTGTAAAAATAGTCCTGAAGACTCGGAATAACGATGCTTTCAGCCTGATACAGGGTGATATCCGGTAGCGAATCCTGCAGGATAGGAGCATCATACATGGAAGGGTTGTTCGTAATGTAGATGGCTTTGCCGTTACTCAAAGGAGCGGCAGCGGTGGGATAGACATTGTTAAAAGTATATTCCAGGCCGCGGGTGCCGGTGTGGTCTTCGATGCCTATAGTGCAGAAGTTTCCGTGTCGGTTTCCAGATTGAGCATTGACGTTATTGAAGGTTTGATACTGGATTTTGATGGGTCCATCTCCCATGCTGGTATAGTAGTAGTTTTGATCGTAGAGGATGATCTGGAAGGTTTCTGGCGAGCTGCCGTTGTATCCGTTTTTCATATTGTACCACTCTATGATAAAGCTACGGTTTTGGCGATCAAAATAGCTGTAGATACCACTGCCTGAATGGGTAGCCAGATCATCCCAAAAAGCTGCAATCATGGGACTGGGACCCATGGCGCCGGGCAGACGGAAATTCCTGAATTCCGCATTACCGGTCTCGCCCAAAGCGATGAAGCCATTGGAACAAACCGTGATCTGGTCGTACAAGCGACCATAAAATTGGAAGGCAAAAGGCAAATCTACCAGAGCCAGAGAATTGGCTCCCACCTGATCCCCTTCATTGGAGCCGTTGTAAATATCGCTGATATCCAGAGCAGTGCCCATCCCGCCCAGAGCAGGAGCGATCTCTATCCACTCATACTGGGGTGCTTCCTGATAGGAGGTATCTGTCCAGTCGTAGATCACATAACCATATTGGTCAGGCCCCAAGGGGTCTTGCTGTGAGACAGTGCCGATCGTGATGCTAAAATCAATTAGCTGCTGGAAGCCTTGATCACTATATAACCTGAGCTGCATAGGCATGATCATTCCCGGCAGGGCTTCTGTGCGGCAGAAGACTTCAAAGGAGCCGGTTGCTACTGTGCTGTTTACGTTTAGGTCCGGACAGTTTGCAAGGCTTGAAGTTACCTCCAGCAAGTCGTTCAGGGAGATCAATTCTGCCGAGAGCTCTGTAGCCGCTACCGCTCCGATGTTTTTCACAGATACGGTAAAGGCAGAGTTTTCACCGGGGTCTAAGATGCCATCCCCATTGCCCGGAAGCTGCTGGCCGACATATTCCATTTGGGCGGATTCCACCGGGATGTATTCAGATACATCGTAGCTTTGTGTGGCTCCATCTCCCAGATTCAGATGCAGGCGCAACATGCTCTGATGCGGAGTATCCGGGGCTATTTCAATGATTACGGGATTGCTATGGTTTGTAGCTACTCCCGGCACAATGGCAGGATATATCACGGCAGACTGAATGATATTTACCCAGGGGCTGTCTGTATAAAGCAAGCCGCTGATACGATTCATACTTAAACTACCGGTATTGAGCAGGCCAAAGTAGAGTTCCACGGTTTCTCCGGCGTTGACAATGCCGTTAGCATTACCGTGTTCACTATCATTGATCACGATCCCGGCCGGAACCAAAGTGCTGATATCCACAATATCGATGGGATGGATCAGGGGCTTGAAGTTATGAGCGCTGATGGTCAATTGCGCGGCTCCCGGACTCATATCTTCCGGTAAGACCAGAATGATATGCCCCTGGGCATCGCTATAACCCCGGGACAAAATCTCAAAGCCCTGAGACAGTACTACAGAGGCACCCTCGATGCTGTTACCTTCCGCATCGGACACCGCTATATCCAATAGCGACAGCCCCACGGGGATAGACTGCTCGGTCTCTATCTGAAAGCTACGCGGAGTGCCGGTAAAGACTTCCATGGTGGGGTCTCCCATCAGGTTGCACCAGTGGTTAAACCTGGCCACATTATCCGGGGATGATATGCCAAATATCTCGTCCATATAAAGTCTGCCTCGTAAAAGCGCTTCTCCCATGGTGCGCATATCATGCACAAATATCCCTTCAAAGATACCGCCGTGTATGACGTTGTTAAAAGTAGTATGCGTGCTGGATGTGCTCATCCCGATTCCAGTCACAGCGCCTTTGGGAGCAGCCAGCGAGCCATAGCGAATAAAGGTCTCCATCTCCGAAGGACTGGAAGAGGCGAAGTTGTTGGAAGAACAGGTGACATTTACCGCATGTAAGAGCTTGGGGCCATTAAAGAGCGAGGATTCCGAAGGCGGACTGTAATCTATATAACCCCGGAAACTGTAAAAGCCCACACCTTGATTTATGGCAGTATTTATCATAGAGCTAAAGCTGCTGAAATCGGAGCCGTACCCTTCTGTGAAGGTGTAGTCCGGATTCACTTCCAAAGCCATCTCTTTGATGTATTTGCTGATGTATTGGACAGAGATGCCGGAAGGAGAAGTATCGCCGATAAGAAGCATGTGATTCAGCCAATCTGCTGTAGCGACATTGATATCCTTTTCATAAAGATATATCTTCTGAAAGAGCACCAGCAATTGGCTGATGTTCTCTGCGGATATGCGGCCGATGAAAAGATCGCCCATGGTGTCTCCGGTATTCATGTGCGTATATGGATAATCTGTGGCTCCGTTTGAATATGAAAAAGCCGGAACGCTAAAATTGCCAGTGGTGTCGCCAATCAAAATCACAAAATCCGGACGTGTGGCAGGATTGCTGTAGCGACCCCGGATAAAGCTCTGGATGCTGGAGGTAGAAGAGCCGGCCTGGTTGGAAGCAGTGCTGAATACATCCACATCTGCGCCTTTTTGACGCTTCCACAGCGCGTAATTATCCAAAGCGGTATGAAAGGTGGCATCCGTGGTATTGCCATGGATAATCAAATAGCGGGGCGGAGTATTGGCATACACTATATCACGATAGTCATCAAAATTCAGGATGAGTGAGTCATAGATTTTGGTAAAGGCCGCTGATGCATGCTGGGGCTCGGAGCTCAGCTCATTCACCGAAGGCTGACTGGTGAAATTAAGCTCAATTTCCAGGTTTTGGCGAATGGTAAGCTGCCTGGAGCCGGCATCATAAATGAAGGGATTTACCTGCAGGGTGATGATCCTGAAATCCCTGAGAATCATGGGATCGCTACAGACAATGTCGTCTTCGGGATACACTGTCCTGCTTTGATAAAAATCTTCGCTTTTACTGAAGCTGCGCACAGCCTCTGCCTTGCTCTGATCCTGCATGGGATATGGATTAAAGCCCTCCCATGTCTGCTCTTCTGCCCCTGTGATCTGCAGGGTTACTCCCCCCGTGGCAGGAATGGCTACAGTAGTGGTAAATACAGGCAAATCCGGCATTCCGGTGCGTGGCATACTCTGCGCTCCCGGAAGCTCAATCTTGTGGTAGAGCTCACCCTGCTGCATAAGCTCAGAAACGCTGAAATCTGATAACTGAAAACTAAGCCTCAGGCCAGTGGCGCTGCGAGACTGTATCTGAAACCTGGAAGGACTTTCTTTGTATTCATTACTAAGAGCCAAAACTGGTACTATCAAGAGTCCCAGCAGAAAGAGAGCGATTTTTTTCATGGTATATCCTTTGGTTAAAGGCGTCACAAACCAGAACTTTAGAATCTGGAATAGACATCATTATTAATTTTTTCCCAAAGCTTGAGCACCTGCTCTCCTTGTCAAGTGTTTTGATGACAGGCATTCCCCCATTTTACGAGAGTCTGATTATGGACTGGTCGGTGTTTGCTATCTGAAATGCCGTCCCTACAGGACTCTATAACCTTGTGTAGCTGTAGGTTGCTATCTAAAATGCCGTCCCGATGGGACTCGGATTGGAAGATATTAATGCTGGAATCATGAATCTTAACTGCCAAAAGTATAAACTGAAATACATAGGCATAGATGACAGCTAAGATACTATCATTAAGTTCTTTATCAAAAGAGTGACTCGATATTTTGGGGGAATGCCAGTTTTGATGATCTGGCATTCTCTTTCCTGTAACAAAAATCAAGCTGCCATTTTGCTGATGATTTTGCTAAGATTATAGCTTCATTTATGTCGAAATGCTTTATCCTATGCTTGATGACCAGGACTCATTAAATCGGCTGCAAATACTCGACAATGAGCTGTATAGAGATACCATACCGCGGCAATCAGCTATTAACTTGCCATCAAATTTTCACCATAAAAATAGAGATTGCCAAAACTAAATAAATATCTTGACAAAATGTGTGACTATAAATATTGTCGCATATATTGGTGTTATATTTCATTTAGTTATTGTAACACTTAGATTAAGAGCATTAATCTATCGCTTGAATGATGAAATAGATTATTCATAAATAGCGTTGCTCTGAAAACCTCTTAGTATGAAGGAGAAGATATGCTTTGCTTAAACAGCCCTTGTGTCACATTGTCACAGGCCATAGATCAATATCTGGGCTGTGATACTATTTGCTTAAGCTTGTTAGACAAAAGCAAGCATATAATCTCCATTAAACTTCATTTATTTACAGGCATGGCACTCTTTTACCGCCTTCATACACACATGAATGCTAATAATCATCGCACATTATTACAGAAGAACTGTGTTTATGGATAAGCAGAGCTGCCAGCTTTCACCTAATCAATAATAGAATACCCGAGTATGGAAATCATAGTAATCATCTTTCCGGATGCTCACTGTGAACAAGCAAGTACGAGATATTCTTATTTGGTTAGACAGATATTAACATCAAGATCAAATGTGGTGTCTCACCTAAGCTCACCATCGTTTGCTTAGGTGAGATATACACCCACATGTATGTATTATTAACCACTAAAAAGTAGTACGTCCAAATAAAGGAGTATCCTGATATGAAGAAATTTACTATACTATTTCTGCTGCTCATGCTCATCGGAGTCGTAGCGGCGGATACATTCACCATTGGTGATGGAACCTCCACGCAGAATTATATCCCCAATTACGGGTGGTACGATTATAGCTGGAGCAAAACCATCTACACCGAAGCCGAGATGAGCACTGCCGGATTCACAGCCGGTGAGATGACAGGAATCGGCTATTACGTTGGAACTACACCCTCCAACTACACATTAGCGAATCAGCGGGTGTACATTCGCCACACCACGGCGAGCATGTATGAATCAGCTGACAACACCCTGCCGGATAACGCTGATTTTCAAAGCGTCTATATGGGCAGCGTCACCTACGACGGTAGCGGCTGGCACGACATATCGTTCAATACTCCCTTTGCATGGGATGGCAGCCAAAATATCGAAATTCTTTGGGAAAACTGGAGTGGAAGCTACGCAAGCGGCTATCCCGGTTTCCGCTACACGGCTACAACAAATAATACGGCAGCTTACGCAAGTGCCGACGGCTCGTTCCCAAGTACTTCTGCCGGCTCTCTCACTACAAATCGTCCAAACTTGAGGATCCATGGTCCCGCTACCACTCCCCCCAATGCAGTTGTACTTGTTTCTCCTGCTGATGGCGGAGAAGCATTTGCCAATGATATGCTAACCTGGGTTCCCGCACCGGATGGTGCCGGTCCCACAAGTTACGACGTGTATTTTGGAACCTCTGCTACTCCTCCTATGGTTAGCAGCGGACAAACTGCAATGTTCTATGACCCCGTCCTGACTGTCGGAACCACTTATTACTGGAACGTGGTAGGCCACAATAGTATTGGTGCCGCCCCCGCTTCACCCACTTGGAGCTTCACCGTAGTTTCAGGTGTCGTGATCGGAAATGGCACAGCCACCCAACGTTTTCCACTGGGAAGCTTTTATGGCTACGAGCGCAGCGCTGCCCTCTACCTGGCCAGTGAAATCGGCCCGCAAAACAGCAGTATCTCTGCAATCTCCTGGTATTCCACAAACGCTACTACAGCAGCAGTGCCTACTAAGATATTCCTGAAAGCTACAACCGAGAATGCCCTGACCAACGATGTCTGGGACGCTATGATCAGTGGCGCCAGCCTGCACTACGATCAAGTTCAGACCGGACTCATGCCCGATGGCTGGAATCAACTCTCCCTTGATAGCGAGTTTATTTTGGATGAAGGCCAAAACCTGATGGTTCTGGTAGAAAGGAACTACGGCGGAGGCGGCGCTGGCGGCGCTGGCGGCAGCTCTACTGGAGGTAAACTATACTCTACTGCAGCCACCGGCCAGCATCTTACCTGGCATAGAGATAGTTCTGCTCCCACAACCAATGGAACTACAGCATCAATCCGCCCCAATGTAAAAATCAATTACACTGCCTTCACCTACGATACACCTCCCAACCCCGCGCATATCAACAGCCCGGCAGACGGAGCTACATACGTAGTGACGAGCAGTACCCTGAACTGGACTGCCCCTAGCGGTGCTATCCCCACAGGCTACAAACTGTTCTTTGGCACCGATAATCCCCCTACAAATATCGAAAATAACACAGATCTGGGAAATGTACTCAGCTACAACCCGGGTGGTTTGGCTCATAGCACTACCCATTACTGGCAGGTAGTTCCTTATAATACTTATGGCGAGTCCACCGATTGCCCGATCTGGTCTTTCACTACCGGCGGACTTCCTCTGAGAGGACAAAAGACTATCGATCCTGCTGGCAGCGGGCCAGACAACTTCAGCTCTTTCACCGAAGCTATCACTGCGCTGAATGGCGCTGGTGTAGGTCAGGACGGCGTTGTATTCAACGTACCGGCCGGACTTAGCTTCAACGAAGCAGCGATGATTCCGGCGATTATCGTCACTGGCACAGCTGACAATCCCATCAGCTTCGTAAAATCTGGCGCTGGTGCTAATCCCGTAGTCACCGTTCCCGGTACCTCCGGAGCCACAGATTACGTGTTTAAACTGGCCGGCGTAGATTACGTGACCTTTGATGGTATCGATGTCAGCAATGCGGCAGGAACGACAGACGTCGAATACGGCTATCTGATAACAGATACCCCAGAAAATGGCGGCAGCTCCTATAATGTCATCCAAAATTGCACCGTCACCCTGGATCGCTCAAACCACAACAGCATGGGTGTCTATAGCAAAGCTAATTCAGCCCAAAACAACAACAACACTTACTATAATATCACCGTAAACCATGCCTATCAAGGCATCAGATTGATCGGCATGACCTACTTGTCGGATGAGAACAGCGTGGTACAAGGTTGCACCTTGAATGATATCTCCCAATACAGCATTGGTCTGGATTATCAGACCTTTATGGATATCTCAGATAACCAGGTCAACTTCCCTACCAGTAATGACAATTTAGCCTCTACAATCTACGGTATATATAGTTATGAGTTGTTCGACTCCTCTGTACATAACAATACCCTGTCCGGTGGAAACGTCACCAAAAGCGTTACAAGCATGCAAATTCACATGAGCAGCAATATTGAAATCCACCATAACACCATCAGCGGAATGAGAACCACGTCTGCCTGGTGGCAGGGTCTTACCTGGAGCTCCCACACAGACGGAGCCACCAATGTCCACCACAACGAGATCTATGATATCGAGTCTGGCATGCTCGCCTGGCCTATCAATGGCTCCGCCAGTTACTCTGTAAATATCAATGATAACCACGTCCATAATATCAAGGCTGGAGCCTCCATCTGGGGGATTCATTGCATCCAATCTGCAGGTCTTGATCATGCAGCCAATATCTATAATAACGAGATTCATGACCTTGAGATTACCGGTCAAAGCATACAATTGGTATCCGGCATCAATGCACAGGATAGATATGTCAATATCTTCAACAACATGGTGTACGATATCAGAATGCCCGTATCAAACTATGTAAACTGGGATGGTGGGCCTCAGATCGCTGGCATCAGTATGAAGGATATGCAAGCTGCGGAAGGTGAAAGAGGCTATGTCTATAACAACACCGTGTTGCTGGACGGCTCCGGAACTGACAATTTCTCCTCAGCCTGTTTCTACACAAACTTCCCAGGCCCAGTTGACCTGAAAAACAATATCTTCGTCAACAATAGCACCCCTGGCATAAACGGCAAAGCGGCCGCTTTCTGGAAAGCTACCGAAACATTCGATAACTATGTAGCCACCATGGATCAAAACATCTACTATGCTGGCACTCCTGGTGCAAGCAACCTGATTTACTATGACGGAATCAATAGCGCTCAGACCCTGGCTGAATACAAAGCCCTGAACGTAGGTAAAGATCAAAACTCTTACACCGAAAACGTTCCTTTTGTAAGCGCAGTAGCGCCCTATGATCTGCATATCGATCCCACTGTGCCCACCTATGTAGAAGGCAGAGGCATCTATCTGCCCACCGTGCTGATCGACGACATCGATGGCGATATTCGCAGCATGACTCCGGATATTGGCGCTGATGAAGGCGACTTCACGCCTCGTGAAGATGAAATCACCCTTGGCGCTCCTGAAAACGTGACCATCACAATTTCCGGAACCAACGTAGAAATCAGCTGGGATGCCGTAGATGGCGCCACCGGTTATTATGTATATGGTTCAGACGAACCGTATGCCGCTACCCCTTGGGGAGCTCCCGTAATGACAGTGAACGCTCCTGATACCACCGCGGCAGTCAGCCCGAGCTCACAGTTCAAATTCTACTATATAAGCGCTTTTGAATAAGCAATAAACTACTTAAACTAAGAGTTCAGGCTGGGATTTATCGCCAAGCCTGAACTTGTAAAGCATAGTGAAGACTTCCCTCGTGGAGGTCTTCACTTTTTATATTCAGCCTATGCTCAAAGCAAAAAACAAGGTGTTTCCCTGTGGAGTCAAAAGCCCTCAAGTATTTGCTATCATAAGAACCTTTCAGCGCTTCTTTGAGCTAAACTTTTAATCTAGGACATTCATCCTTGCACAAAGAGAATAGTAATGCCCTCTTTGGGCCACTAAATCTTTATGTTTGCCTTCTTCCACGATCTTACCATTCTTCATCACATAGGTGTAATCTGCATTGGCCACAGTGGAGAGTCTGTGTGCTATAATCAGGGTGGTTCTGCCTACACTGAGCTTACCCATCGCCTCTTGGATATAGTGCTCGGATTCCGTGTCCAGGGAGGAAGTAGCTTCATCAAAGATCAGGATTTTTGGGTTTTTTAAGAAGACTCGGGCGATCGAGATTCTCTGTTTCTGTCCTCCAGATAACCTGACTCCTCTCTCACCAACCATAGTCTGGAATCCATCGGGCAGGCTCATCACAAACTCGAGGATATTGGCATTTTGAGCTGCCTGAAAGACCTCTTCATCAGTAGCATCAGGCTTACCATAGAGGATATTATCTTTGATCGTGGTATCAAAAAGGAAAACATTCTGCTGCACAAATCCGATATTCTCTCTCAAAAACTTCTGTTTAAGGTCTCTTACATTGTGTCCATCTATCAAAACCCTACCCTGTAATGGTTCATAAAATCTTGGTAGCAGAGAGACTATCGTAGATTTACCGGCTCCGGATTCACCCACCAAAGCTACTGTAGTTCCAGCTTTGATCTCGATATTGATATCCTGTAGGACTAGCTCGGGACTACCATCATACCTGAAGTAGAGATTTTCTATCTGAATATCACCTTTAACTGTTTTCATTTTAACCGCATTGGGGAGGTCTTTAATATCGGGTTCAATCTCCATGATCTCAATAAATCTCTCAAACGATGCTGCTCCCTGCTGAAACTGCTCTACGAAGTTGATTAATCTATTGATCGGATTAAGGATAAAATTGATATAGAGAATAAAAGCAAGTAGATCGGCAATAGGCAATCTATCCTGTAAAATCAGCCAGGTAGCTCCGCCCAAAACAACTCCATAATAGATATCTGTGAGGAAGCCCATTCCACTAAAAAAGACTGCCATTAGGGTGTACATTTCTTCTTTAGCTTGTTTGAACAGGACATTAACATTGCCAAATTTGGCAATCTCCACCTCTTCGTTTGCGTAGGACTTGACCTCTCTGATTCCTTGCACAGAATTCTCCACCGAACTGTTCATATCCGCAATCCTGCTTCTGACCTGTCTGAATCCTGACTTCATTTTACCGCCCAGCACAACACCCCAAACCAGGATAAAAGGCAGAGGGATCAGGGCAATCCAGGCCAAAGTAACATTGAACCTGAACATCATTATGAAGGAACCAATAATGGTGAACAGCGAAATGATGAGATCCTCCGGTGCGTGATGAGCAATCTCAGCAATAATATTCAAGTCATTGGTAATCCGAGACATAATATGTCCGGTTTTGGTGTTATCATAATAGGTGAAGGAGAGCTTTTGCAGATGCATAAACAAGCTAGAGCGCATATCGGCTTCCATCCTTGCACCTAAAATATGTCCCCACTTCATCCTGATATAGGTGAAAGCTGCCTTAAGAATCCAAATGATAAGTAAGACCGCAAAGAAGATCACTATCATCCTGATATCTTTGTTCGGTATAGTCTCTCCTATCAATTTCCTGGTTATAGCCGGGAAGACTATGCTGAGCAGCGATGAGATAATCGCTACCCCAATATCTATGTAAAACAGTAAGCTGTGTGGTTTGTAGAAGGAAATAAATCTTCTTAACACAAGACCTCCATCCAGTTATTGGTCCCAATAATATTATCGGGGTTGATTTGTAAATGAATTTCTATTCAGGAAAGACCAAAATCAGGAATTGAGCAGCATATACACATCTTTGCCGCTTTTGCTTTCAATTTGTTTTTAACTCGAGGCTAACTCGAATTCACCCGAAGATTCGAGTGAACTCGAGTTAAAAACGAATTAGAAACAAGATCAGTGGAAAGGCGTGCCGCAAGCGTGGCAACGCTTTTTACCCCTGGTCTTGCGTCTTGAGTTTGAGCTTATTTCAAGCGTCACTTCATTAGCAGCATCTTACGGGTGATGCTGTGTCCTTCGCTGAGCAAGCGATAGCTATAAATCCCGCTGGAGACGGCATTGCCCCGCTCATCTGTGCCATCCCAGCTAACTGTAGTTTGACCCGCTGGTAAGGGAGCATTTAGCAGTCTTTTTACTATTTGCCCCTTGAGGTTGTAGATGCTTAACTGGGCTGTTTGAGCTTTGGGCAGAGTAAAGCTGATATGCGTATTGGGGTTGAAAGGATTGGGATAATTCTGATCCAGGCTCAAAAGTGCAGGGGCAAAATGCTCACCTGTGCTAACCGGAAGGTCGCATTCCAGATGGATGTCGTCTATATACCATCCTTCGCCGCATACAGCGTTATCACTGCCGAAAACAAAGCGGATTCTTACCGTTCCGGAATATGCCTGCAGATCAAATACAGCCTCGGTCCAATCAAAGCTGCCGGAATAGACCGGAGTTCCCATGCTGAACGGAGAAATGGCGCTGCTGTGGATAAAGTGAGGATAAGCGCCTTCGGGCTCTATCAAGAACCAGGCACCGCCATTGATAGACATCTGCACATTGCCACCATCCCAGGCTTGATTGGGAAGGGTGGCATGGGCCTGGGCGTCCATCCAGTGCATAAATCTGAGTCTGCTGTCTGGAGCTAAATCAAACTCTGGAGAAGTCAGGGCTCCATAGGCATTGTTGGAATATTCCGTGGGGCTCTGGCCGCCAAACTTCATGGAATATGTCCCTCCCTCAGTAGAGTTGTTGTCACTGCTGTAGTGCCATTGATTGATGAAGTTCGGATTCAGAAGGGAGAAATTCCAATCTTGCTGATCGGTCTCAAAATCGAAACTGAGCATCCCGACATGAACGACAAAAGTTCCTTCCACCACAGTGCCGCTATCCGCTTCGAATATGTAGTTTATAATGATATCTGAGCCTAACTCGGTATCTGGAGAAACATACAGCGAAAAGGCATCTTCAAGCTCGATATTCTCACCGGCTTCCAGCATGGTCAGGAGCAATTCAGTGTTATTTAGGGTTACGTTTTCATCGCTGGATGATATCAGCATCGTGGGGTTGAAGGCTGCGCCTCTACCCGTGTTTTGGATATCAATATCGATGTATGCAGTATCACCGGGCATGATGTAGGGATTATCACCATGCAAGCTGTAGCTTTGTATATTCAACACCGGGGCACAAAGGTCCAGGCTGTGATAGGATTCTGTCTCATAACTATCAAAAGCTGCGATGAAAGTTAAGGTCACCTCAGTGCGGTCCGCAAAAGAGCCAACAATCTCGATCTGAAAGGCATCTTCTACAAACAGGCTATCCGTGATGCTAACTGCAGCAAAGCTATGTTCTCCCTGTAAAATCTGGATATTATCGGAATCTATGCTGAGGCTGATGCTGCCACCGCTGCTGAGATCAACCATACCCAGGTTTTTGATGGCCATAGAAAGATAGACCGTGTCTCCGGTTTGCAAAATGCCATCTATAGCAGAAGTAGTCACGTTTTCGCATACTATATAAGGCATATCACTGGCCGTAACAAAGATGCTGTGAGTGCTGGGATAGAAGTTATCCGCGTTTATGTAGATCACATAATTGCCAGGGAAAAGGCCTTCTTGCAGGTCGATAGTGATAAGGCCGGTTTCATCGGCAAAGCTTTCATAATAGGTATCTGATCCGCGCTTGATCTTGAGCTGGGCACCCGGAGCATTGGTCTGAATACTATATTGGGTAAGGTCCACCAGCCAGGCAGAAGGCAAATCCGCAGTGATGTAAGAGGGAGTATCACTCCAGACGTTGGTGGCAGGACAGCCAAAGAGATTGGTATTATAGCAAGTGTAATGCATAAGTACTCCGTTTATGATATATGGAATATTATCTATCTTGGAGTCCACCAATGCATAGCCAAGTTCATGAATACCTTCGCCAAAAATAGCGTCAAGATATTCGCGGTGAAAGCGTTGACTGATTCCATGGGTCGTGCCATGGACATACCAGCCATTACGGGAATGGGAGATCACGCCCACTGCAGAACCAGGCAGGGCGGTGAACCTTTCTGAGATGCAATCCTCACCGTAAGAAGATGGCATTTCATTACGATTGTCAAAGCTGCCAGCGTAACAGCCCTGCGTGAAATGAATCGAATAGCTCCCCGTGATACCATCATTGAAGATATTGTCACTGTTAACCTGATAACTTGAGATCTTCATATTGTAAGAATTAGTGGAGTGTCCCAGATGGTTTACCAGGTTTGCCCCAGCAGCTAAAAGGGGGAGAATATCGGAGCTGTACCAGGAAGAAGTGCGATCGTAAAGTTTATCAATGTCCCAATCAGCGGGCACACCTGCGGTGATATAGCCGTGATTGCTGCAGCCGCTGATCAGTTCGTCCATGTAGTCTCCGCCATAAGTGGGTGTTCCATCCATGTATTCTCCTGCCATAACTGCACTTTTGATGCGATTCTCTACTGGAGAAGACTGGTACATGATGATCTTATTGATCTGATTTGCGATCTCGGCATCGTTATTGTAACAGATTCTGCCGATAGCCAGTTCAGGAGTTAGATCAGCCTCTGGAAGCTCGCCCCAATACTCGTTGTTATTAGCATTCCAATCCCCATCCAGACAGGCATAATACATATCTGCAGCTATGTCGTTTCCGCTATTATCTGAGGACATATTTACAGATAAGCTACGATGCGGGATCACGTCAACATCTCCTCCCAGCAGCACATAGCGCAGCGGATTCTCATTATAGATATCGATAATAAAATTGCGAATCTTTTCCTGATTGTCGCGACCCGGATAGCTTGCTAAGATTTGATCAACAGGCTGAAACAATACTGCGATCCCGCGGTTTTGGTAATAATTCATTAGAGGCTGCCATTGCGCTATTTTATCACCATCTATGATCATCAGATATTCATAAACGCCATCTCTGTTAAAACGGTAATGCGGAATATCGGCATGGTTATCCACACTTGCTTTGAGTCTTTGCATGATAAAAGCATCCTTCTTGAGCAAGTTCATTGCTGCAGCTGCTCTGGGACTACTGTGGTAGTTCACCTCTATTTCGATATTGCGATAAAATACCAATTGTCTGGCCTCAGGCTTGTAGTCAAAGGGAGAAAATACGCCAAAGGCGATGGGGTGACCATTCAAAAACTCTGTTTTCAAGCCCTTTTCGATTTGTTTGGGGAACATTGCATCGGAGCCGTAAATCTCTGGAGCAGGCTCGTCCCAGCTGTCTATAGCGCCGTGTGAGATAGGATATTGGGTTTGGATCGGCATAATGATGTCGTCCAGATCGTAAACTATCGGGCCCGAGCGTTTTACTGTTAGACCGTAAGCTTCAAAGCCTGCAGGTAAGAGTAGCTTGTAGCCGAACCAGGGTAAGTCCGGTTCGGAAGGATTGCCATAGCTTTGAGCTTTGGGCAAATCGACCAGGATACCCCGGTCGGTTTGTTTGAACTCAGGTTCTGCCAATGTATATGTGTGGGTGATTCCAGCCCATAGGGTCATCATCGCAAAGATCATGATCAGGCTCAGGGATAATGTTTTCATATTCCTACCTCAAATTATGTGTTTATCTTCTATATATATTAAACTCGCAAAAGGCATGCCAAACAAAGACAATAAACGAAATATGACTGCCTATTTAAGCTGAGCTTGAGGCACGATACATACATCGTGCCCTAAGCTCAGGCTGTGGACGCTCTCGTCAAGCTTTATTATAGAAGATTTGAAAGTGTCCAGCTATATGCTCTTATTTCATTAGCAGCATCTTACGGGTGATGCTGTGTCCTTCGCTGAGCAAGCGATAGCTATAAATCCCGCTGGAGACGGCATTGCCCCGCTCATCTGTGCCATCCCAGCT
>Ga0265294_10003227_pt1 | contig 20956 bp, 27 predicted proteins | sample MunlanPumphouse3_FD_192504 | JGI IMG/M metagenome (GOLD analysis project Ga0265294, IMG submission 192504) | Groundwater microbial communities from a municipal landfill in Southern Ontario, Canada - Pumphouse #3 | ecosystem: Environmental > Aquatic > Deep subsurface > Groundwater | place...
CGGCAGTACGACATGGACCTCCGCAAACGGCACGGAAACCTGGGATTTCCTCTGGTATAAGACGGGTGAAAATACCTACTATACCACATACACAACGAGTTCGGTTCTGGTAACTATGCAGTCAGATGGAACCGCCAAAGATAATTATGGTCTGATTTATAAGAGATCATAACTTTTTTTAACCCGTAAGAGTAAATCTGCGACAGTATATTTTCCGGTCGACAGGTATAAGCCCGAAAAAAGACTATGTTACAGGAATATGAAATATATCCCATTTATTTTCATCGCAGTCATGTTTGTGATGATTTCTTCTGCAGGATGTGTGAACCCCGCAGATCAGATTGTCGGCACATGGACGAGCGATGATTTTCCCGAATCTTTTGGAGACGAATACAAAAATATCATAACGACATTCAATGCAGACGGAACAGGTACCGAGACCTGGGTTTACGGTAACAGTTCTACGTATACCTGGAATATATCCTGGATAAACGATGGGAATGCAAAGTATGCATATGTTTATGATTCATGGACCTCGATCATCGCGGAAGACGGAAAAACGCACACCGATAGTGATGGATTGGTCTATGTCAGGGAAGAAGGTGATGACGGTGAGGGGTATGTCGGAACCTGGACCACTCGTGAGGCATATTATGATGGCGGCATCTTCTATACCATAGTGAAAGAAATCCGCGCAGACAACACAGGCTCATGTACCTGGACCGCAGATGACGGAACTGTCGACGGACCATGGGACATTGTCTGGGGGTCTCTGAATAAGAATACCTGCAATAACTACTATAAGGACGCCGTCATCTATTTCACGATACTGGATAACGGAACAGGACGGGACGGGTATAATCTGACCTTTATCAGGTCATAATAGTGAGAATTCAGGACGGAAAATACAAAAGGGAGATGAGGATTACATCGGTCCCGTCGGACCCATGCCGCCTTTCTGCATCTGTTTCATCATTTTGCCCATCGCCATTCTGTTTCCTTTGAACCCTTTCAGGGTCTTTTGCATCATCTTATAGTATTTGATGAGATCACGGACTTCATCGACCGTGGAGCCCGACCCTTCGGCAACCCGCATCATTCTGGATGAGTTGATGATGGACGGCTCGTCAAGTTCCTGCGGGGTCATGGAATCCATGATAATCCGGAACTTCTTCATCTTGTCGGCAGTTCCGTCCAGAGCTTCGGAAGGAACTTTCATGCCGCCCATCGGAAGCATGGAGAGAACCTGTTTTAACGGGCCCATCCTCTGCACGGCTTCGAGCTGTTTGTACATGTCATTCAGGGTAAACTTGCCCCGGAGCATGGCATTTACATCAACATCCTCGGTCCCGATAGACTCTTCGGCCTTCTCGACAAGAGCCTTCAGGTCGCCCATTCCAAGAAGGCGGGAGATGAAACCGTTCGCATCGAACCGTTCAAGGTCGTTGATTGTCTCACCATTCCCTATGAAGACAATGCCGGATTCCGTTTCGGCAACAGCAGACATAGCTCCGCCTCCTTTTGCCGTTCCATCCATCTTAGTTACAATTACGCCGTCAATTCCAATGGCTGCATGGAACCGTTTCGCCTGATCGCGTGCCGCCTGACCAAGAGCCGCATCGATAACAAGCCAGCGGTGATCCGGTTTCAGGTAGTCATTGACCTGCATGATTTCATCAATCAGATCATCTTCCAGAGCATGACGGCCTGCGGTATCAACGATGATGACGTCCATTTCTTTCAGAGCGGCAAGACCATCTTTGACGATTTTGACAGCATCCTTCTCGGCAGGATCGCCGTAACTCGGGACATTGATTTTCTTACAGAGGGTTTCTAACTGGGCATATGCTCCGGGCCGGAAGTTGTCGGCACCGATTGCCCCGACTTTGAGACCTTTCCTCTGGAAGTAGCGGCAGAGTTTGCCGGTCGTGGTGGTTTTACCCGAACCCTGCAGACCTGCCATCAGGATTTTCTGCGGTTTTAACGAGAAGTCGGCTTCTTTGCCGACAAGTTTTACCAGCTCCTGATACACGATTCGGAGAACATGTTCCCGGGCGTTGATTCCCTTCGGGAGATTCTCAGCCAATGCACGGGCTTTGATTTCCTTGGAAAGCTCCATCACGAGTTTGACATTGACATCAGACGAAAGAAGAGCTCTCTGCAGGTCGCGAACGAGTTCATCCACCGCAGCACGGTCAATGACCGTTTTTCCGGCGAGTTTCTTCATTGCGTCCTTTAATGAGTTGGAAAGTGTGTCGAGTCCCATGTTATTCATCTCCGAAGATTTCGTCTATAATCAGTGCCGGGGTGAATGGTTTCATATCTTCATATCCCTGACCGACACCAAGGAAGACGAGAGGCTTGCCGATTGTGTAGGCGATTGAAATCGCAGCACCGCCTTTGGGGTCCATGTCGACTTTTGTGAGAATTACGCCGTCGGTAGATACGGTCTTTTCAAACTCGTCAGCCCGGATAACAGCATCATTTCCTGCCACCGCCTCGTCCACGTAAAAGACGAGGTCGGGTTTCATGACACGCTTGATTTTTTCCAGTTGATTCATGAGGTTGACCCGGTTATGGAATCTGCCTGCAGAATCTGCCAGAACAACATCGGTGTTATGGGCTTTGGCATACTCGACAGTATCATAGAGAACAGCTGAAGGATCTGCTCCCTCCTGATGAGAGATGAGTTTGACGCCGATTCTTTCGCAGTGAACACGAATCTGTTCGATAGCGCCTGCCCGGAAAGTGTCTCCCGCCCCGACCACGACAGATATTCCCTGACTCTTGAGATAATAGGCTATTTTTGCAACCGAGGTGGTTTTGCCGGTTCCATTCACACCGGTGAAGAGAATCTTTACAGGTTTTTCATGAGTCCGGATATATTCAACCAGGTCAAAACCCTCACCGAGAACCTCTTCGATTGCATGTCTGAGAGCATTGGTTACAACATCATCAGCTGATTCGCGGATTTTTCTGTGCGTGCCGACGAGTTCTTTTTTCATGTGCTCCGTGATTGCCTCGGCTACCGGATACGCTACATCGGATTCCAGAAGGACCATCTGGAGTTCGAAGAGGGGTTCCTCAATGTCTTTTTCGGTAAGAACAAACTCATGTTCTACGACAAGCGTTTTGATTTTATTGAGGAAGCCGGTGTTCTTTTTCTCCTCCGGTTCCAGAGTTGGTATGGTATCGGGCGCGGGAGCGGGCACTTCCGTCTCAGGCACCGGGGTTTTTTTCTTCCCGAGACCGAGTATATTTTTCAGTCCTTCAAACATTATCTATTAATTCAGTCCTGTGAATATAAATTCCTCTCTGTTCAGAGGGGGGACGGAAATAACACGAAAAAAGAAATATCAGCGGTGCTGAGTCTGAGAATAGATTTCCTGCATTCTCTGCTCAACCGCCCGCATCTGTTCCTGAAGCTTTCCGCTGGATTCGGAAAGACGTTTTGCTGATGCATTCATCTCGGTGACTCTGTCGTGAAGAAACGTAATCGCGTCTTCAGTTGTCTTTTCCACCGTGATGCCGGCACCGATCCCAACGAGGATCCGCTTTGTATCAGTTATTGCTGCACGAACAGACACGCCGCCGCCGAGCGTCAGAAGTGTTGATACTCCTTCTTCAAGGCCGCTGAAAGCCTCAAGCGTCTCAATGGACGCGAGGGCTTCGCCGCGTGCTGATTCAATGAAACGTAACTGCTGAGTCAGAAGTTCGTATTGCTGGGAATACTCATTTGCATATGCCTGGAGGGAGCGTATCTCCTGCTCCAGGGCTGCTTGTTGGTCAGTATTACTCGCCATTGATAGCCTTTGCAGAGTCAATGGTAATATACTTGCGTTCAAGTCTGTGCCTGCTTCCGATAGATGCAAGAGTGAATTCTCCTGCAAGCTTATCGGAAGGTGCAACGACGGTTTTTGTGAAGGGCTTCATCTGTCCATCATTTTTGAACGTGCCCTTTACCTCGAATTTCGGCATTTTTTCACCTCACAGAAATCGCATGCTTCTTGCGAAGTATGCTCAACTCGTGAAAAATATATTTTTCACAAGAATCCAAATACATCTTCAATTCTACCAAGTTCATAGCCCGTGGTAGCGTTACCTGCCAGATATCCTTTGCTGTTGACCAGAAGACCGGTTCCAATCAGATTGGAACCCATGTTAACCGAGCCGGTTCCGATTGCAATATCAGGATTTGAGATATGGCTTTCAAGCTTCTCGATTTCTTCAGGACTGCTTCTTGCCGGCAGAAGAAAACCTGCATTTGTACAGGCGCACGACATGCCGACCGTTCCGACTCCAGCAAAAGACATCGGGGTTATCTTGACTTTCAGGAAATCCGCCACCATATCGCACATCACCGACGACATGTCAGGATGCACGACGGCATACGAATCATTGGTCAGAATGACGTTCCCTGCCGCATTCATCTCTTCCCCGAGAAGTAAGACATCGCCATACTCCTGCAGGAGATTGAGTTCTGCATCCTGAATGAGACCGGAAACGACAAATCCGCGGGAGTTTCCTGTTAAGAGAAGACCAATGACAGAAGAACCCTGGATAAAGGTTGGAACAACCTCAACTTCCAAAGCTTCCGCTATTTTGTTCCGGAACTCGGTTGGAGCATCAATCGGGACAAATGCGAGATCTTCAAAGACACGGGCAAATACGCCGATGTTCGGGTCACCATTCAATGACAGGGTCTGGTCCATTTATTCCTCAGCAAGTTCTGCCTGGACCTGACCGTCTTCGAACTTCATTGCCCGAACACGAATACGTCTTGGCGGTTTCTGGGATCCGCGTGCCCAGACTGACTCGTTAATGCTCTTGTCGAGTTTAACGTTATCACTCTTCATGTGATGTTCCAGGTATCCACGGATATCTTTGATGGCTGCGTTTGCACGCTTGTAGCATGGAGCACGCTTTACATCACGGAGTGGAATCACGTAGACCTGTTCTTTTTGTACTTCTACCATTTTTTTACACCTTCAGAGTGCTGCGTCTCCAGTTCCGTCTCTTTGGATGAGACACAACATGACGCTTGGTTTTGATCATGACCCAGGCAGGAACACGACGGTTCTGCTGGGTTGCCTTTGCAAGACGAATCTTACGGCTTTTGGTAAGTTTGCTCATGGTTCAGTCACCATTTTTCTTTTGATTACCAGAGACTGTTCATGATTTTTCGGGAAGAGAGACGTGAAGTCTATTCCCCGGCGGGTCATTTCAGTTCTGATTTCGCTTTCGAAGTCACCGTTCGGAATCGTTCCGGTTTCGCCATAGGCGATTTCAAAGAACTTTTCCGAGAGACGGATGATTTCTTTTTTCCCGATGCCAAGTAAGGGGCGGATATAGCTCACCCCGGACTTCATCTCGAAACTCTGCACTTCAGACTGTGTCCGCATCGGAACCCTATCATCTCGTCGGGTTCCGTCAGCAACCACCTCATATTCCTGTGCTGCAGCACAGAGGGACCGTCGGTGGATTTCGTTGATAGCATTTGCAGGATGCCCGTCATGAACGATCTGGTCCACGACTTCATCAAGGAAACCTGGCGCAAAGACCAGTTTCTTCCAGAGGAAACCGGTTTCCTTTGCCGCCGCCTCGATAGAAGGCACGGCATGGTTTTCGTCAAAGACAAAGGTCAATAACTCCACATCATAATCCCGTGATAGTAGGACCGCGGCAAGACTGCTGTCTTTACCGCCGCTGTAGAGTACCCCTGCTTTCATCAAACCCTGCGGATATTGAATTCCTTCTTCTGCGGGACAATCTGAGTTAACAGTTGTTTGAGTTGTTCATCGGTAATTTTCTTTTGCAGGCGTCCTGACTGGGCGAGAGATGCAATCTGCTGCTCGACGGATGAGGCAAACTCGGGCTTTGTGAGCCTGATTGTGTTTAACCGCTCGCGAGCCGCAGGTTCCATTACTTGCATAAGCACAGACTGAATCTGTGCCTGCTGCTGCTGCTGATGCTGGATTTTTTCCTGCTCCGCCATCTGCTGTTGTTGCATTTGCATCATGCGCTGACGGCGGATTTCTGCGAGTTCATCGTCTCCCATTTTTGAATCACCTTGATTTAGTTAATTATTTTAATACTTTGCAAGTCCGGGCGCATCCTTGACTGCCTGTTCCTTTAAGGAGTAGGCGATGTTGTCAAGGAATTTGCGGCCTTTTGCAGAAACGCTTCTGCCGCTGACAACCTTTTCAAGGTAGCCTGCTGCTTCGAGCTGCTGCATGACTTTTCGGGCAATGCTTCCACTGCCTTTTCTGAAGTGGGACGGCCTGGAACCGCGGTCCTGCACACCGCCGTAAACGGAGCGCATGCGCTCAACTCCAATTGGGCCGTCAACGTAAATTCTACGCAGCACTGCTGCGGATCGAACATACCACCAGTCTGGATTTTCCGGTGGCATCTCCTTGTGTATTCCCGTCTTCGCGAACTCAGCCCATTCGGGTGCTTTAATAGCGGACTCGTTCTTGAGTTCGTCTGCAACCTTTGCGATGAGTGCGTCTGCCGGAATATCAAACACTGTAGTCATTGACAATCCTCACTGTATGCCGCATGTTGGAGACATGCTTCATTACGGAAATGGTCCGTAATTGATGACATTAACAGTCTTTACAAATTGGACTCTTAAGGTAATATAGGTTCGCTACGAAAAAAGAGGAGAGAAAAAATTATTTTTTCCCAAGGAAGGAAAATCTGACTTTGTCACGTGCAGATTGCTTTTTTGGAGGGGCATTCCTCGCGGGAACTGTTGAGGGAGATCTTCCACGGTTTTTTGCACCGAGAACGACCATTCTTCCACGCGCGGCTATTACATCGGCTGAAACAGTCTTGGCGAGGTCGGTTATTTCCTCATTGTTCATGTCAGAACTCTGCAGCCATTTGATTTTGATTACTTTGCGTGAGTCAAGCTGGCGGCGGACCTCGGTAATGAGATCGTCGGTGTAGCCGTTTTTACCGACCCAGATGGTTGGTTTCAGGGTCTGGATATAAGATTCTGTAGTATCTGAGATGATTTTCACCTTGGTTCTGATTTTTTATTGAGGGGGATACGGGTAACTGCTCCGCAGATACCACATGTATAGATAATTTTCCCATGCTGGATTCTAACCCGAAGATTCTCCCCCGGTATGAAATACGCATGACATGACGGGCAGAAGGAGCGCCGGTGACATTTTACCAGGCGAACACGCTGTTTCATCGCCATCTCGCGGGCAAGGGAGACGTAACGGGCAGAGAGTTCCGGCTCGTTCTGTGCCTCTTTTGCACGTTCAAACAAAATATCGATCCGTTCCTGGGCGATTTTTTTTGTTGAGACGCCTTTTTCTGCTTTTGCCATAGAGATTGTGCCTTATACAATAAGGTCTCAGACCTATTGATTGTTTGCCTCAGGAAGTATTTTTACATGACGACCTGAAACTTCCAGACGGTCGGCACAGAACAAGGAAACTGCCTCAGGAAAAGCTATGTGTTCCTGTTCCAGAATCCGTTCCGAAAGGGAATCCTCATCATCGTCATCAAGAACCTCCACAGATTTCTGTAAGATGATCGGACCCGAATCCAGACCTTCATCCACAAAGTGAACAGTGCATCCGGCGATTTTCACGCCATACTCCACTGCCTGTCTTTGCCCGTGAAGACCCGCAAAAGCCGGAAGCAGCGCAGGGTGGATATTTATCATTTTACCGGCGAACTCCCGGGCAATTTCGGTCCCAATGATTCGCATGTAACCGGCACAGACAAATAAATCTACCCTGACCGCTTTCATGGCTGCGAGAAGTTCCGTCTCATACTCCTTTTTGGAAGAGTAATCTTTGTAGTTCAGAATAATAACCGGAATCCCGGCTGCATTTGCCCTATCAATAGCATATGCCTCTTTATTGTCGGTAAATAGAGCAACCACTCTTCCGTCAATCCTGCCTTTAGAAAGAGCGTCCAGAATCGCCTGAAAGTTCGACCCCCGCCCGGACGCAAGTACTGCGATCTGCTTCATGATAGTATGTGGGCGGCGGCGGAATAATTAACCTTCTCTTAGAAGATATACGGCATAACTAACGGGATGATGATGAGCATCGCAAGGATATACGTAATCGACCGGCAGATGATGAATGCTGTTTTCTCATCCTTTCCGCGCCGGATGCACCAGGCCCTGAGAGTTTCACGAAGCATCTGACCGCCGTCGAATGGTCCCAGAGGCAGGGCATTAAAGATACCAAGCAGAATGTTCAGCCAGGCACACCAGTAGAGGATGTGGATGATTTCCCAGAATCCGGTGAAGGGGGCAGCTAAGATTGCCGGATCGGGTGTGTCTACAATCAGGAAACCCAGTACATCCGTTCCTGTAATCGAAGAGAACGGAAGGACGACAAATGTCAGGAATGAACTCACGGCTCCGACAGGGGATGACGGATATATCAGAGTGTCGAGCGTGTTCGTTAATGCTGACGGCTCGCTGAAAGATACCCCGATAAAACCTGCGTCAGACCCGCTCACAAGAACACGTCCTGAAAGATTCACCGGGATGGAAGTGAGCGTCACATCATACATCTGCGGCGTTCCCTTATACTCACCATGAATAGTTATTGTCTGGTTTGCTTTTGTCGCGGCAAGGAAGGAAGATACATCTGCAAGGCTGGATACGGTTGTGTTATCTAACGCAAGGATTACGGTGCCCGGGAGAACGCCTGCCTCATCAGCGGGGTACCCTTCATAGACCCCGTACACGTATGGAGATGTTCCAGGTACAACAAGTCCCAGAAGAAGCACTAATATAATGAGACATACGGCTCCGGCAGCCAGATTGTTAGTGATACCGGCGGCATACATTCTGAGTTTTGTTCCAAGGGATGACTTCTCGATATCCTCTTCGTCAGGTTCAACAAATGCGCCGATGGGGATTACCAGCGCAAGAATTCCGGTGGATTTTACTCTGATGTTCTCCGCACGGGAGAGAATTCCGTGCCCGTACTCATGAATGACCATCGCAAAAATGATGGCAAACCATACCGCGAATGTCGATGGAACATAGTCGTTAATCCCCGGAATCAGAAGAAGATTCTGGGGAGCGATTGGCTCGGTATCAACCTGAAGGCTCAGATAAGCAGTCAGTACAAAGAGGAGAGTGACGGCAGCACTGCAGATTACGGTAAGAATAACGCCCAAATTTCCATAAGCTAAGAGAACACGTTTCCATCTGGAGAGTTTATCAAATATTCCCGTGTGCGATGTCTTGATCATCAGACACGGACCCATAAAGGAGAACGTGTTAGGGAGAAAGTTGTTGGCTTTGATGGTGAAGCAAATTAATGCATAAATCATTATCGCAATGATTACCGGAATAAGCCAGCCGAAATCCATTCTATAGTTATTGGCTGTTAAATATTAAGAGGTTGCTTAGATGAAGTCCGTGAGATTCTTCTGGGAGAGTTCCCCGATAATGTCATCCACCGTTTGCCAGGACCGGCGGGCACATGACGGAGGTTCGCCGTGCTCTCCGATATACTTCTTCAGAAAGGCGATGGTGAGAGAATCTGAGGGATACCCGCTTCCGATTTCACCAAACTCGGCTTTTTGTTCCGCAATACAGCGGTCACGGGTTACTTTCGCGACGATGCTCGCCGCCCCGACAACAGGATATGCGGCATCGGCTTTGTGCTCTGAGATTATATTCCCGGAGAAGCCGCTCAGGTGGAGAACAGTATCGCCAAACCGTTTTGCGTTCACATCGCATGCATCAAGATAGACGAAGTCGCCCGCGAGATTACGGACAACTTCTGCATGGCACGAGGCGGTGAACTGATTCATCGTCCCTTCGCGGGAATCAATTTCCGCGGGAGTTTTTATGACAGCATATGTCCGCCATGAAGAGGTGATTTCTTCAAAGAGGCTTTCACGTTTTTTTGGGGTAAGCTGTTTGGAATCTTTGATACCCAGAGTGGATAGCTCCGACTGATCAGAAACTAGAACACCTGCCGTCACCATCGGACCTAGCACCGGACCTTTGCCGGCCTCATCAACCCCGCAAATCATTACAGAATACTATATTTGAGGGAATAGGTATAATACCACCTGACATCATACGGTTTTCTATGTATCTCATCATCGTTGGTCTGGGCGGCATTGGAAGAAATCTTGCCGGGATTGCGGCAAAAAACGGACACAGTGTCGTGGTTATTGATAAGGATGAGGGAAAATGTGCTGATATTCTTTCGCAGTATGACCTCCTCGCAGTTTCAGGAAACGCAACCGACAAAGCCGTTCTCGAAGATGCGGGCATTGACCGGGCGGATGCTCTTGTGGCGACGACCAGTGATGATGCCCTGAATCTCATGGCATGCTGGCTTGCAAAGAAATATGAGGTGAAGACTCTTGTTTCCATCGTAAACCAGAAGGAGCATGCCGATCTTTTCAAGGAGGTAGGAGTCAGGATTAGTGAAAATCCGGATGAGATTGTGGCACGCAGCCTATATCTCTGGTCGGAGAATCCGGATACCCAGCTTCTTGCATCAATCGAAGGGGGAAGTATTTTTGAGGTTACCGTCGGTGAGGGGGCAAAAGGCGTGAACCAGACTGTCAGAGAGGCTTCGGTTGTGAAGGATATGCTCTACATAGCAATCAGAAGAGGGGGCAAACTGATTATCCCGACAGGAAATGTTACCTTTGTGCCGGGGGATATAATCACGGTGTTTACGAGGAAAGAGTCGGAGAGCAGGTCTGTAGAATATATGGACGAACTCTTCCACTAAAATATAATATACTATTATATAAAATAATATTTAAAAAAAAGGTGTTGGGGCGGAGATGTGATTATGACCCGCCGCTAATCAGATAAGATTATCCGAGTTCGTCAAAGCCGCCTTTTCTCTTTCTGATGAAGATTATTGCACCGAAAACAACGACTACCGCAACAACGATCACGATTATAATCGGCAGGACACTGCCCACGGCAGCAAGCGGTGATGTCGTTGCAGATTCCATATACTCCCGTGCTGTAGAAACCAGCTCCTCAGAATCCTTAAGAATCTCGTCGACATTGGGGGATCCCGTTGACTCATAGCGCATAACGTCTGTGTTGATATTAGTATTATCTGATTTAAGATTTGTAACTTTATTAGAATCCCAACCCATTTCGCTCAACTTTTCAATGATAGCACTAACATTATTGATGTTTGTATTTATAGTGGTCAGACCAGCGAGAGATAGGGATTTTTCTGCAGCACTTAACGAAGTGGTCGCAGCTTCCAGATTTTTGCTGGCAACAGCGATGTTAGAAGTCCCCGCAGTGTTTGCTGCTGCAAGGGAGGTTTTAGCGGATTGGAGATTCGTAGTTACGTCCGAGACATCAATTTTATACCCAATATAAGTCGAGATGCGCGACTCAAGAGAAGCTATTCTTTCTTCTGCAACTGCCATATTGCCGGAAAAATCATCAGGATTATAAACGTATTGGGATTGGGTTGAAGCTGTTGATAATTCTCCCGAGGGGGTACCCCCCTGCAATATTTTCAATACTGTTATAGATTTACCTTTTGAATTTTCTGAAACAGTTCCTGTTATAACTATACGAAGGGTAGACGCATCTTTAGTATAACCAATAGAAAATGCAGGTGGAATATATCCCAGAGATGATACCGATGACTGAAGTGTTGTAGTTGGAATGATACCTGCTATTGCCTCATTTTTATAGTTTCCTTTATAAACATAAATCGTACATTGTGCATTACCAAGATCGCTATAAACTGTAAGAGAGTCCGAAGCATCTGCCATCGTGTTTGCTGATAATAAGATAGTAGTCGAAGCTGTAACTACATCATTCAGACTTAAAGATCCTGTTGGCTCAACAGTAAATACGACAGAAGATGTTCCATCTAAAGCAGTAAATGCAGATGCGGTACCAATAAATGTTGCACAAACAAGAAGTGCAAGTAAGACATACGCGATTTTCTTCATATTAATTCACTCAAATGTATTTCACTCAAACAGCGGGTCAATGCCATCCTCATCAAACATCGTGGACGTAGCCCGTTCACGGGATCTCACGACCTCTTCCTTTGCTTCTTTTGCAAGCTCCATCAGTTCACGGATACGCGGGGCGTTTCCAATCGTTGCAAGCAGAACAACTGCCGCAACATATCCGCTGTCGACCGGGTAATCCCCGCCGCGAACCTCGACACCTGCGATATTTTCCTCAACCCAGCTCTTGGATTTTTCCACGCCTTTACGATCCAGTTCTGTCGGCGGACCTGCGACAAGAACAAGAGCACGTTCAGCTGTTGAATAATCACAGGGAAGCGTCAGGCGCCCAAGCATGGCACGACGGACAAGACCGATGATTTTTGCGGATTTGTCCTCGCCCGATGCAATATCGATATGAGGGTCCTGCTTCTTGTCTTTCTTACCGAAAATTCCACCGATAAATCCGCTGCTTCCTTTGGAGGAGGATTTTCCTCCTTTTGGTATAGCTTCACTGATAGCGTAACCGACCGAGGATATTCCTCCGCCACGCAGAGTGTTGATGATTTCACTGGAATCGACGACCATTTCACCAACACCATACTTGCTCACCTCTCCGGCACGGAAAAGAACACCGAATCTCCGGACAATTTCCTCATTGAGCCGGTCGAAGGCGCTCTTCACACTCTCCCCATCATTCTTCCAGGCACTATTATCAAAGACGATAACATTGTCCGCCTCATTTACCAGGGTTGACAAACTGCGGGCTGCATTTAACGAATAAAGACGTCCCTCTTCAGGGGCTGGGATAATACCAAGTGCGTAAACCGGTTCGCGGTAAATACGCTTTAAGTGACGACAGAGAACCGGAGCACCACCGGAACCGGTTCCGCCGCCAAGACCGGCACAGACAATGAACGCATCTACGTCATGAGTTCCGCGCTTGTCAATTGCGTTGATAATTGTGTCTATTTCATCCGCCGCTACTTTTGCACCGGTCACGTTATCAGTTCCTACACCGTGACCTTTGACCATTGTCTGGCCAATGAGGAGACGATCTTCCATGGGGATGTACTTCACACCCATCAGATCTGTCCTGGCTGTGTTGATGACAATGCCTCGGAAACTTGAGGAACCTAATTTCTTGTCCTGTGCAAGAAACATATCCACAATCTTCCCTCCTGCCTGTCCAAATCCTATAAAGAACACTCGCATTTTATGTTGACACCTTTAATTGAGTTATATATGTCAGTCATCAAATATATATGACTGCCATACTATACGGTGACGTGTGTCAAAAACTTTCTTATCATACAAAGCTACCATATATTACAATGAAGATAGGAATTCTTGGCTCCGGACTGGCGGGTTTGTCCTCTGCAATGCAGCTTGCAGAAAAGAATACGGTTGTCGTTTTTGAAAAAAATGACACCCCGGGCGGGTGCATGTCCTCCCGGAAATACAATAATTATACTCTCGAAACCCTGTATCATCACTGTTTCTCCGGTGACAGGAACCTCTTTGACCTGATGGAAACTCTTGGTCTTAAATCCGATTTAATCTGGCTGAAAGGCTCAACCGGTTATTATATGGATGGAAAACTCCACCCGCTGACAACACCTTTTGAAATTCTCCGCTATCCCTGCCTTACCTTCTTTCAGAAATGCAGGCTCGGACTCTTCGTTCTCAGCTCCCGGAAAATCGATCTCGGTCCGCTTGACAAAATAACAGCAAAAGAGTATCTCTTTGAAAAAGTTGGCGGGGATATCTATAATGCATTTTTTGCACCGCTTCTCATAAGCAAATTCGGTTTGATGAAAGACGAGGTCTCCGCCGCCTGGCTGATGAGCAGAATCGCGATTCGCTCAGACAGGGGAGCAGAAGGCGAGCGGCTCGGGTATCTGAAAGGCGGATGGCACAGACTGATTGATGCGATGTGCGATAAAATCCGGAGTATGGGGGCAGAGATCCGGCTGAACACCCCGGCAGTCACCCTTACGCAAAATAACGGAAAATGGCTTATTAATAATGAAGAGTTTGATGCTGTAATTTCAACTCTTCCGCCGCAGGTAACAAACTCATTAATGGTTAATACGTCCATCAGACTCAAAAGCCTCATCTACCAGGGAGCCGCATGCATGACTCTCGGTCTTGCCCGCGATCCGGCAAACGGCATCTACTGGACGAACATTGGCGACTCCGCACCCTACGGAGCGGTGGTAACCCACACGAATTTTGTCCCGTTCGAATGGTACGGTGAACACGTGGTTTATCTTGCTTCCTACTTTAAGGACGAACCTGATGCAGGACTGAAAGACCGGATGATTAATGATTTCTGCAAACGTTTCTCTATAGATACAAGTGAGATTCATCACGCAGATCTGTATATCGACAGGTATGCGGGTCCCGTGTATGTAACAGGATACAAAGATACCATCCCGCAGGTAGATGCCGGCGGCAATCTATTCCTCGCAGGGATGTTCTCGTCCGAAAATTATCCTGAGAGAAGTATGGAAGGATCTGTTTCAGCAGGTATGAAGGCTGCAAAAATCTTAGAGGAGAAAAATCGTTGACACGCGTAACCGTCACTGCAGTAATCCCCGTTTTCAATGACGTGGAAGCTTTAAAGACAGCAATCCCGAAATCGATTGAAGCACTTGAAGCATACGGAAAAAGTTTTGAACTTATCATTGCAGAGGACGGAAGTACCGACGGAAGCCGCGAATATGTGGTGGAGTGGGAGAGAAAAGATGCACGGGTCCGTCTGCTTCACTCTGATGAAAGACAGGGGAGAGGCAGAGCTCTCAACCGTGCACTAGCCGAATCCAGGGGTGATATTTTTTGTTACTATGATGTCGATCTGGCAACCGATATCAGACATCTCCCGGAACTTCTCGGGCGAATCGAAAACGGGGCAGATGTTTCAACCGGCTCGCGTCTGATGAAAGACAGTACTATTGTCAGAAGCGGCGACCGGGAACTCGCCAGCAGAGGATATAATTTCCTGGTCAGATTATTCCTTGGAAGCAAACTCAGGGATCATCAGTGCGGATTCAAAGCATACCGTTCTACGGTATTGAAGGAACTGGTAAAAAAAATCCATGCTCCCCACTGGTTCTGGGACACGGAATCCCTTGTGCTGGCACAAAAAGCCGGACTTAAGGTAGAAGAATTCCCGGTTATCTGGACACAGGGTCCGGGAACCACTGTCAGGTTCAAAGATGTAACCGGCATGGGTAAAGATATACTGAAGATGTGGTGGAGACTGCATGTGGAAAAAAGTTAGTGCTATTGTCATTCCAACGCTGATTGCCGTTGCCTTACTGGGGTTTATGTTACTCCGTGTCTGGGATGAACTACAGGAAAACATTGAGAGTATTCTGGAAGCACTTGTCCCGTCATGGCTCTTTGCGGCTGTAGGTATCTGCATTCTGGCGTGGTTTATACGGGGATTCAGATATCAATACATCGTAAAACGTCTCGGGACGAAAATCGGGCTCATCTTTTCCACGGCATGCATCTATGTTTCGCAGACGGCAAATCTGATTCTTCCGGCACGTCTCGGCGACTTTGTCAGGATGTTTATTCTCAAACACGAAAAGGGAACCCCCTACACAAACGGATTCACCTCGCTTATCGCAGAAAGAGTGTATGACATTCTCATCATTGCTGTCCTCGGACTTTGTTCTCTGCCGTTTTTGATAACTCTCATTCCGGCGGAATATGAATGGCTGATTCAGCTGATTATATTGGTCGTGATTGCCGGAGTTATAGGAATTCTCGTTCTCTTCCTTGCCAGATGGATGCATACGGAGAATACGTTCCTGAAAAAGATTCTGGAGATATTTGCACAGTTCAGACAGGTCTCCTCATCTGTATCCTCATTTGGTCTTCTGTCAGGAACCACGATTGTCATCTGGATGATGGATGTCCTCATCTGTTATATTGTCTCTCTGATGTTTTCCGTGTATATTCCGTTCATGCTGATTCTTCTCGCCATCGTTATCGGAAATCTCATTAAGGCGGTTCCAATTACGCCCGGAGGGATTGGGACCTATGAGGCGGCTCTGGCACTTGTTTTTGAACTTGGCGGAGTTGCCTCGTCAACCGCGTTCCTGATTGCGGTAATCGATCACCTGATTAAAAACCTCGTAACACTTGCCGGAGGAGTGATTTCCTTATACTACTTTGGTGACTGGGCGGTGTCCCTTTTGAAGAGACTCTTCAAAGAAGACGCGAAAAAACTCAAAGAGGACGAGAATAATCTCTGAGATTATGCCTAAGAAATAGATAAAGATATGTATGGCTGCTCCGAATGATAAACAATAGGAAAGGTATGATACATGTTATCTAAAGATATGACGATAGATGATTTTTACAGCGGGATACATCCCGATGTTAAAAGAATACAGAACTGCTGTCTTCTTGAAGAACAGATACGTGATATCCAGTTCCCTAAAAATCCCTATGCGCAAAAACTGATGGTCTCCCTCTGTGCTCCGCTCGTAACGAAATACCGCATGGACCGGAGATTTGTTGACACCTCTTTGAAGAGATTCTGGCAGGAAGCACATGACGGGATTTTTACTCATGAGAAAGAATACCGGATACTTTACGATCTGCTCGCAGATGACAAATCCCGCCGGACGCTGATTTCTATGCTCCAGTACCGGTTAACAGAGGATATGAAAACATACCATAAGGAGGGGGACTTCTCCTTCAAACAATATTTTGATAAAAAAATCGTATCGCTGAACGATCATGAGGTATTTATCAACTGCGGGGGATACCGCGGAGATATCACGGAGATGTTCATCAACAGTGTCAGTGATTTTTCCAGGACATATTTCTATGAGCCTGATCCGAAAAACTACGCTATTGCCGTTGATTATTTTTCCAGCTGGCAGAAAGATGTCCTCGACAAAATCGTTTTCAGGAACTGCTGTATAGGTAAGGAGGAGGGAACTGCCTGCTTTAATGCGTCCGAGGCCGAGGACTCACACATTAGCGCAACAGGATCTACCACCATCCAGATGGTCTCCCTTGATAAGGATATCGTAGAACCAGTTTCATTCATAAAAATGGATATTGAAGGTTTCGAGCGGGATGCACTTGAAGGGGCAAAGAATCACATTACCTCTGAGCATCCGAAACTCGCCATCTGTGTGTATCATAAGCCGGATGATCTCTGGGATATCCCGAAACTCATCAGAGAGTATGATGAAGATTATGCCCTTTATCTGCGGCAATACTCGCCTTATCCCTGGTGGCCCTGCGAGACGGTACTATATGCTGTATAATCAGGAATAAATCAGCGCAAAATACCTCACCCGTGAGGCAGCAGTATTTATCAGAGATGGAAAACCTAATCTATAGCATATCCGATAATCAGCCTGATTTACCATGATCTCAATCGAATCCCAGATACTTACCGTCATTCTCTGGCTTGTCGTCATAAAATTCTGCCAGATTACTCTCTACCCGTACCTCAAACCAGCCCTTGGAAAAATATCCTATGGGCTGGCATATCCCGTCGGGATTCTTCTTTTGACAATTGTATCCTGGTATCTCGGTCTTTCCGGTCTACCGGTTCAGCTTGTCCTGATTCTCTTCGCAGCCCTCGGCGGATTTGCATTATACAAAAAACAATACCAGAAAGATGACCTCAAAAATCAGATTACGTGGGATATTCTCTTTCTTTTAGCATTTGCTCTTCTCCTGACTGTCAGGTGGTTCAGTCCCGGAATCATCCCGTCAGGTGAGAAGTTCATGGATGCCGCATTCCTTGGGAGCATCATGCAGAACCCGGTTGTCACCCCGACCGACCCCTGGTTCGCCGGAGAAAACCTCAACATCTATTATTATCTCGGGCACTGGATGATGGGTGTTCTTGGGATTCTTGCTCTTGGAACAAGTACCGTCGTCTTCAATCTGATGATTCCCACGATTTTTGCCTTGGCATCGGTATCTTCCTATGCAATAGGAGTTCTGCTTCTCAAACGTCACCAGTGGATTTTGATGCTGGTACTCATATTCCCGAATGCGGCGCTCTTCTGGAATGCATTTACCAGCGGAGGAGCTGTTCAGGCATGGTGGAATTCCACACGGGTCATCGGGGACGGGGTAACTATCAATGAATACCCTCTCTTTTCTTTTTTGTGGGGCGATCCGCATGCACATCTTCTCGGCTGTTTTAATCAGCTGCTTTTCATCTGTCTGCTTGCAGTGATGATGACCCGCTGGCAAGATCTGAAAGGCTGGAGAAGATATCTGTTAATCGGGATTCTTTCGCTTTCCCTTGGAACAATGCCATCCATGAACTCGTGGGACGTACTAATCTACGCCGGCGTGTATCTCGTCGTCGCGTTTATGGTCTGGTGGAGATTCGACGGACATCAGTTCAGAAAACTTCTGCCGTTTTCTCTCGTGCCGGTACTGTCCGTATTCTCCTATGCCCCGTTTTTGTATCAGATGTTTACTGCCGGCGGGTCAAGCATTCAGGGATTTTTCCTCGTAACTACACCATCTCCGGTAATTGAATTCCTTGGAGTGTACCTGTTCTTCATCGTAATTTTTCTCATCTACGGATTTTCCATTCTGAAAAAATATCCCTGGCTGATTGCACTTCCAATTATCCTCGGACTCTTTGGATATGCATCGTTGGGTATAGCCCTCTTTTGTATCATCCTTTTACTCGCAAAGAGGGAGTGGCAGCCTGAAATTATATTCGGGGTTATCGGACTTGCCATTCTGATTTTTATGGAGATATTCTATCTCAAGGATTACATGGGTGATACATATTACCGGATGAACACTGTCTTCAAATTCGGGTTTTGTGCATGGTTCATTCTCGGAACCTCCTCGCTGGTTATTCTTGGAAAATGGTTCCGGAACAGGTTTACACGTCTGAAACAAAAGCATATGCTGGCTGCAGCATGCGTAGTGTTCGTCTGTCTTGCGGGTTTATTTGTTATGGGGGGTATCAATCTCGGATATCCGGGCGGAACACTGGACGGAGGAGCGTGGCTGGAAACCTCACACCCCGGGGATTATGAGGGTATACAATATCTTCAGAGCGCGGCTTTGCCCTCGGACATTATTGTCGAAGCAGCAGGAACATCCTATACCTACAGTTCGCGGATTTCTACTATGACCGGGCTGACTACAATCATTGGCTGGACAGGACACGAGGTCGGGTGGAGAACAGGGGTTGGAGATATATCCGCACGGATGGCGGATGTGAAGTCCATCTATGAAGACCCAGCACAGACGGTATCTCTGATGAACAAATACGGGGCAACGTATCTATTCGTCGGAGAACTTGAACAGGAAATATATACGGTGAACCTGCCTCTGCAGGATCTGGTGAATGTATTTTCATCAGACGATGCTGATATTTATCAAATCAGGTAATGCTATACTGTCAACGCGCGGGGATGGACCCGGGATACCAGGGTTCTTACACTGGCAGAACGCCGCCATTATGCAGTGGCAGAAATACCGGTCATGCAAAAACCGGACGAATAGAGCTATGTCGGGTGAATAGACCTTATTTCAATGGAGCGGGGCATTCTGAAACATGCCTGATGTCTCTGCATCCTAAAAAAATACCAATAAGACAGATGAGCTATCCCAAGGCTGTCAACCATATATTTATCTCAAATTCACACCCATAAGTATAGTTACGCCAGCAACGGTTACCCCGTACGGGGGGAACAATTCGGATTCATTCTGAGACTGTTTTGTACCTACCAGTATGACCGCTGATGAGCGATGACAGAGGGTAAAACCTCTCGAGTGAAGTGAGTATATTATGGCAAAGATTTACCAGATGTTTGAAGTTCCAGAAGAACTTCAAAATAAGGCACTTGAAGCTCTTGAGCTTGCACGTGACACCGGAAAGATTAAGAAAGGCGCAAACGAGGCAACCAAAGCCGTCGAGCGTGGAATTGCAGCACTCGTTTTAATCGGCGCAGATGTTGCACCCGAAGAAATCGTCATGCACATCCCGGGACTTGCAGACGAAAAAGAAATTCCGTATGTTTTCATCAACAAACAGGCAGACATAGGAGCCGCATGCGGTCTTGATGTTGGATGCACTGCAGTTGCAATCGTAAAAGTCGGCAAAGGTAAGGAACTCGTAGAGAACCTTGGCAATCAGATTAAGGCACTGAGAGGATAAGTTCATGCCCGATGATGCAACGCCAGCAGAAGTTATTGAGGTTCTCGGTCTTACGGGTATGCACGGTGAGGCAGCCCAGATAAAGTGCCGCATCCTCGATGGCTCAAACAAGGGGCGTATCATTACCCGTAACACTTTCGGACCTATCCGTGAGGGTGACATTCTGATGCTCCTTGAGACGGAACGTGAAGCAAAGAAACTTTCCAGACGGTGAGCAAAATGGTGGATACATATACATGCAGTTACTGTGGAAAGCAGCTTGAACCTGGAACAGGCAAGCTCTTTGTTAGAAAAGATGGCGCAGTTTTCTATTTCTGCTCATCCAAATGCCAGAGCAACTATAAGCTCGGCAGAATCCCCAGACGTGTCGCCTGGACCGCAGCAGGTCGTAAGGCACGCGGTAAGGAGTGATTCGAAAAATGGAACGCACCTTTGTGATGATCAAACCCGACGGCATCCAGCGCGGTCTCGTCGGTGAGATTCTGTCCCGCTTTGAAAAGAAGGGATTCAAGGTTGTCGCCGCTAAATTCGGCGTCCTTGCAGAATCTATTGTTGACAAGCACTATGAGGAACATCTCGCAAAACCGTTTTACCCGGGTATGAAAGCATACATTATGAGTGGACCGGTCTTCCGCTTTGTCCTCGAAGGTGACAATGTTGTGGCAACGGTTCGTAAAATGAACGGTGCAACAAACCCGACAGAGGCAAATCCCGGAACCATCCGTGGAGACTTTGCCCTGTCAATCGGAAAGAATGTCATTCACGCAGCAGACTCTCCCGAGAGTGCAGCACGTGAAATCGGCATCCACTTTACTC
>Ga0265294_10003228_pt1 | contig 20947 bp, 18 predicted proteins | sample MunlanPumphouse3_FD_192504 | JGI IMG/M metagenome (GOLD analysis project Ga0265294, IMG submission 192504) | Groundwater microbial communities from a municipal landfill in Southern Ontario, Canada - Pumphouse #3 | ecosystem: Environmental > Aquatic > Deep subsurface > Groundwater | place...
CCAACCTGCCAACCTACCAACTTAACAACTTACTAACTAACCAACTTAACAACTTAACAACTTATAAACTTATTCAAATCAATTCTATCTCCTCCTTCCGGATCTTGAGCTCGCAATAATGACACTGCAGCTCTACCATCTCCTTGTCGATCACGTGAAAGCGGGTTTTCATCGGTTCGTTGTTGGTGATGCACTTAGGGTTGTTGCACCGGACAATCTCGATGATCTCATCAGGTAACACCACCTTCTTCTTCTCCACCACCTCGAAGTTGCGGATGATGTTCAGATTGACGTTGGGCGCAACCAGTGCGATGCGGTTGATCTCATCCTCGCGGAAGAATTTGTCGGAGACTTTTATGATCCCTTTACTTCCCATCTTACCACTTTTGAGATTGTTACCGATGGTGATGCGGTTGTTCAGCTTCTGCAGCTGCAGGAGCGTTACCACCTTGAATAGAGCGTCACTCGGTATATGGTCAATGGCAGTTCCGTTCTCCAGGGCTGCTACCTGCAATTCTTTTCTCATAATCTTCGTTCAATTAATGGGTTATTCTACCTCAATGCCCAACAGATCACAGATCACCGCCTGGCGCACATAGATGCCGTTCTTTGCCTGCTGAAAATAGTAGGCCTTGGGATTGTCATCCACATCCTGGTTGATCTCCTTCACCCGGGGAAGCGGGTGGAGCACTCTCAGGCTCTCTTTCGAGTCACTGAGCATCTCGTTGTGCAAAACGTAGACGTTTTTTACCTTCTCATACTCCATCAGGTCGGTGAACCGCTCCTTCTGTACGCGAGTCATGTAGAGGATGTCGGAACCGTTGATCGCCGCGGGCGAGAAATCGGTATATTCACGGTAGGGTATTCCCTGTCTATCGCAAAAGAGTTTGTACTTCTCGGGGATGGCCAGCTCCTCCGGTGCCACGAAGTGGAAGGAGGGGTTGAAGTGTGACAGGCCCTGGATCAGGGAGTGCACGGCACGGCCATACTTGAGGTCGCCCACCACGGTGATGGCGAGCTTCTCGAGGGTGCCCTGTGTCTCGTAGATCGTGAACAGGTCGAGCAGGGTCTGCGTGGGGTGCTGGTTGGAGCCATCGCCGGCATTGATCATCGGCACCGGTGAGATCTCTGAGGCATAGCGTGCCGACCCCTCCAGGTGATGACGCATGATGATCAGGTCGGCGTAGTTGCTCACCATCATGATGGTGTCCTTGAGCGACTCACCCTTGGTGGAGCTGCTGGTGGCCGCATCGGAGAAGCCGATGATACGGCCGCGCAGCCTGTTGACGGCAGTCTCGAAGCTGAGACGGGTGCGGGTGGAGGGCTCGAAGAAGAGGGTGGCGCAAACCCTTCCTTTCAACAGATCACGGTTGGGATTCTCCTTGAATCGGGAGGCGGTTTGCAGGATGCGGAGGATATCCTCCCTGCTGTAATCGCCGATATTGACCAGGCTTTTGGGACTCATAGGTGAAAAATTTTGTATAAATGGGTTGTGTATAGCAAAAGTAGAAAAAAACCCTGCAATCTGATTGCAAGGTTAAAAAAAATCGTCAGACCTCCAGATCTACGTTGAACAGCTCATGCCAGGGGAGTCCCTGCTTGTTCAGTTGGTCCATGAACGGGTCGGGATCAAACTCCTCCACGTTGTAGACACCCGGTTTTTTCCAGAGTCCCTTCATGAACATCATGCCGCCAATGGTGGCCGGCACCCCCGTGGTGTAGCTGACACCCTGCGCACCTGTCTCCTTATAGGCAGCCTCATGACTACAATTGTTATAGATATAGTAGGTGCGTTCCTTCCCATCCTTGATACCTTTGATACGGCACCCAATAGAGGTTTGGCCGGTGTAGTTCTCTCCCAGCTCACCCGGGTCGGGCAGTACTGCTTTCAGGAACTGAATGGGTACGATCTTCTGACCGTTGTACTCCACCTCGTCGATGCGTGCCATGCCGATGTTCTGGATCACCCTGAGGTGGGTGAGGTACTCCTGGCCGAAGGTCATCCAGAAGCGTGCCCGCTTGAGGGTGGGGTAGTTCTTCACCAGCGATTCCAGCTCCTCGTGGAAGATCACGTAAGATTCCTTGGGACCGATCTCAGGGTAGGTGAGCGGCTGATGGATCTCATGCGGTTCGGTCTCGACCCACTCACCGTTCTCCCAGTACTTTCCTTTCTGTGTCACCTCGCGGATGTTGATCTCCGGGTTGAAGTTGGTGGCGAACGCCTTACCATGGTCACCCGCGTTACAGTCCACGATGTCGAGGTAGTGGATCTCATCGAAGTGATGCTTGGCGGCATAGGCGGTGAAGATGCTGGTCACCCCCGGGTCGAAACCGCATCCCAGGATGGCGGTGAGACCCGCCTTCTCGAACTTATCCCGGTAGGCCCACTGCCATTTGTATTCAAATTTGGCTTCATCCTTCGGCTCGTAGTTGGCCGTGTCGAGGTAATGTACCCCTGCTTCGAGGCAGGCATCCATGATGGTCAGGTCCTGGTAGGGGAGTGCCACGTTGATCACCAGCTCAGGTTTGAAACCGTTCATCAGCGATACCAGCTCCGGCACGTTGTCGGCATCCACCCTGGCCGTTTCGATGGTGACGCCGGTACGTCGTTTCACATCCTCCGCGATGGTGTCACACTTGCTTTTGGTACGGCTGGCCAGCATGATACCGGTGAAGAGGTCGCTGTTTTGCGCCACTTTGTTGGCTACCACCGTACCGACGCCGCCGGCGCCAATGATCAGAACTTTTCCCATAGATATTCCTTTTTTTATTGTGTTGATAATTCAATTTTCGACTGATGATTTCATCACCCTGCGGCAGTGAAGGGCATCCCTTTACCGCAACCTCCCGCTGACAGGGTCGTTGCCTGCTGTTGTCTACAAATATACAATGATTCCCGGAAACGGCCCCGGTTTCGCATCAAAAAAATGGAAGTTTTGAGGCGAGGTCTTAAATGTGTATATTTGTCTTTTGTTAAAATAAAATCAACTGCACACGAATGAACGAAGAAAAAATTGATCAGATCTCCCGCTCTACCAACGCCATCAGCGAATGGAGCATCCAACTACTAACCAATGCAGGCATATCCGAAAACTGGGTGAAATATATCAACCTGTTGCTGTTACTTTCAGTACTGGTTGTGTTGGTGTTCATGGTACAGTACCTCACCCGTCGCATCCTGCATTCTGTCCTAAAGCGTGTGTCAACGATGACCGGTATCGAGTTCCTGCGGCATCTCTCCGAACGACGCTTTCCCCATTACCTGGCGATGATCATCCCCTTCAGCCTGGTGAAAGGGTCGATCCCCATCATATTCGATCTCTTCCCCCGCACCATGGTGATGCTTGATAAGCTGGTGGATATCTTTCTCATCTTCTATGTGATATGGCTGCTCTCATCAATCGTGAACGCTTTCGCCGATACCCTGCGCAGTCGTCCCAGCATGGCGGACAAACCGCTTGAGAGCTATGTGCAGGTGGTGAAGATCATCCTTTACGCGATAGGATTCATCATCCTCTTCTCGATCCTCACCGGACAAAAGCCTGGTGTGATCCTCGGTGGACTGGGTGCCGCATCGGCTATCCTGATGCTGATATTCAAGGACACCATCCTCGGCTTCGTCGCCAGCATGCAGGTGACGGCCAACGACATGGTGCGTATCGGCGACTGGATCACCATGCCCAGGTATGGTGCCGACGGTGATGTGATCCAGATCACGCTCACCACGGTCAAGATCCGCAACTTCGACAAGACCATCACCACCATTCCACCCTACTCGCTGGTGTCGGACTCGTTTCAGAACTGGCGGGGGATGGTGGATGCCGGTGGTCGACGGGTGAAACGCAGTATCTTTGTGAAGCAATCATCCATCCGTTTTCTGAGTGATGAGGAGGTGAAGGAGCTGCAGAAGGTGCAGGCAGTAACCCGTTATATCACGACGAGGAGCCAGGAGATTGATACCTACAACCAATCCGTCAGCGCTGACAAATCGCTGGCCCTGAACGGCAGGAATCTCACCAATATGGGGCTCTTCCGCGAGTACATCAAGAACTGGCTGAGTCAACATCCCGACGTGCATAAGGAGCTGATGTTAATGGTGCGTCAGTTGCAACCCACCTCCAAGGGGTTGCCGCTGGAACTCTATTTCTTTACCGCCACCACCGAGTGGGAAAGATATGAGGATATCACTTCCGACGTGTTTGATCATGTGACTGCGGCAGCAACCTTTTTTGAGCTTGAGCTGTTCGAGGATATCTCCAACCCGGTGGTGTCTGGGGGTATCAAACAGGAGCAGTGAGCTCGCTGTGATTTGACGTTGGCATAGTGGTCTCCCTCTTTCGTTGCTTGCAGGAATCACTCGGGAAGTTGATGATATTCTAAAATTAATTTTTATCTTTGTGCGGGGTAACACCCATTGTCAGAATTTAAAGATTGTCAGATAAGAGCATGGTTGTCAATGTCTGTGATTTCGTGATATGAACACTTCCATACTCCAACCGAATTACTTTCTATGAGCAAAATTTACAGCGTGTTTACCGGTACCGGGAGCTATGTTCCGGCCAGACAAGTAAAGAACGAAGCCTTTCTTGATAACGAGTTTTACGAATCATCCGGTGAGAAGATCACCACACCCAACGAGTCGGTCGTGCAGAAATTTGAGGAGATCACCACCATCTCCGAGCGACGTTATGCCGAGGATCATGAGGTGACCTCCGACCTGGCACTGATTGCCGCACAGCGAGCTATCAAGGCTGCGGGGGTGGAGAAGGAAGAGCTTGATTACATCATCTTTGCCCACAACTTTGGGGAGACGATGCAGAATAATATGCGAATGGATGTGGTGCCGTCGCTTGCCTCACGGCTCAAGGAGAAGCTGGAAATCGTCAATCCATTCGCGGTGGCCTATGACATCCTGTTCGGCTGTCCCGGATGGGTGCAGGCTGTGATCCAGGCAGATTACTACATCCGCTCGGGGGATGCGAAAAAGGTGCTGGTGGTGGGTGCCGATATCCTGTCGCGCGTGGCCGACCCGCACGACCGCGACAGCATGATCTATGCCGACGGTGCCGGAGCAGCCATCATGGAAGGACACGAGAGTGACACCCCACTCGGTATCCTGGGACACAACTCGCGCAGCGACGCCCTCGATTACGTGCAGATGCTCCGGATGGGTTACTCCTACAACCCCGAGCTGGCAGAGAAGAAAGACTATTACCTTAAGATGCAGGGACGTCGTCTTTACCAGTATGCACTGGAGAACGTGCCGAAAACGATCAAGGCGGGACTGGACAAGCTGGGACTGCAGATCACCGATATCCGCAAGATATTGCTCCATCAGGCCAACGGCAAGATGGATGATGCCATCCTGCATCGGTTGTTTAAGCTTTACAACCTGAGAGAGATGCCGGATAGCATCATGCCCATGACCATCTCCTGGCTGGGTAATTCATCGGTGGCCACTGTGCCCACGCTGCTCGACCTGATCACCCGCGAGGAGATGGATGGTCATGATTTGAAGAGTGGTGATCATATCGTCCTGGCTTCCGTGGGTGCCGGCATGAACATCAATAGCGTCGTTTATCAGATTCCCTGATTCACTCTCTTTGTCAAAAAAAACAGTTACAACCGCTCCACAAGCTTGTGGAGCGGTTGTCTTACCTTGGGCTGGTGTGCCAGCCTGTCCTCCCCGGCATCGCGGTATCCAAGGGTGAGCATCAACACTGTCTCCTCCTCCTCTTCATTGAGTGCGAGCAGCCGGTTGAGTGCCTTCGGGTTGAATCCCTCGATGGGGGTAGCGTCAATGCCCAGCAGTGCCGCTGCAAAGGTGGCGTACCCCAGGGCCAGGTAGGTCTGGTGGGTGGTCCAGTTGAAGGTGTTGATCGCCGGATCATTGATCACGCGGTGTATCTTTTCCCGATAGCCGTCGATATGAGCATCAGTGGCCTTTCTGACACTCCTGAACTCCTCCAGAAATTCCTCCACATAAACTTTATCGAGTTGTTTCTTCGCCTTGAAGATCAGAAGGTGTGAGCATTGCTGGAGCACCACCTGGGGGCATGCTTGTTCGAATATCTGCGTGATCAGCTCCCTGTTTTCGGTAACGATCACCCGGTAGGGCTGCAAGCCATAGGCGGAGGGGGCCAGACGGATTGCCTCCAGTATCGATTCAAGCTCCTTCTCCGGAATCGTGCTGCCGGTCATTCGTTTGGTGGCGTATCGCCACTGCAGTGGTTCTATGATGTTCATTGTTGGGTCTGTTTGTATTAGGGGCAATGCTGCCCGATGCAATAAATAACCTGGTCATACAGGATGTGGTGGTTTTGACAAGATGAAACAGCGCTGTGTGAAAAAGGTTTTTAGTTTAACTTTTCTTGTCAGTCCAGATGATACCCCTGGCTATGCATCTCCGAGGCACGGAAGAGGGTGTAGATTTCCTCGTTGAGCGGGTAATCCCAGCAGCCGAGGCTGTGATGGATGTCGCCGCCGAAGCCAGACTTGAACTTGTAGAGGCCATACATGGGGTGATGAGGGTCAGGGTTGGGTGAGATGCCGAACATGTCATACTCGGTGCAACCCGCTTCCTGCGACTGGCAGATGGCCTCCCACTGTAGTGCATAGGGGGCCATCAGGTTGCGTTCAGTAGACGAGGAGGCTCCATAGAGATAGGAGCCCCGGTTACGGGTGATCACCAGGAACATGGCTGCCAGAGGCTTCTCATCCTTCTCGGCGACAAGGAGCCGCACGTCGGCCGGAGAGCGGCTGTCGTCGGCACGTGCGGTGAGCACCGCTTCGAAGTATTTCATTTCGTTGATCAGGAGATGGTTTCGTTCGGCGGTCTCTCGATAGAGCCGGTACCAGATATCCATTCCTTCCAGTCCCAGGGTCCGTACCGTTACCCCCCTGCGGCGCGCCAGTCCGATGTTGTAGCGTGTCTTAGGCTTCATCTTCTTCAACAGGATCTCCCTTTCTACCGTCAGATCCAGAAAGATGGTGTGGGAGGGGAGGATGTTGGTTGCTGCCTTGCGGAAGTTCCACTGCTGTGTGTTGTAGTTGAAGCGGAACTCCTGGGTGGTTTGTTCCGGTTCACCTCTCCAGAGACCGCTATCATCGAAGTGATCACTTTCTTTGGCCCAGTAGGACTCCCAGCACAGATCGTAACGAATCAGGATGCAGTTGTTGGGGAGTTGTGATCGTAGCGACTCCGAGAGCTCTTCCAGGAAGAGACCCTGAAACTCGTCGGCAGGCTCCAGCTCGGGACCGTAAGGGACATAGGCTACTGAATGATCGCGATCGATTTGTCGCAGGATGATCAGCAGATCGGAGTGAATCAGTTGCTTTTCACCGGCTGCTCCATACAGTCCCGCGCTCTCGGCCGCGAAGTTGACCGCAATGGTCTCTGCCCCCAGTGAGGCTTTCACTTCGGACCAGAATGCTGTCTGTTGTAAAATGGGTGTGGCGTATAGCTCATCGGTCTCTTTGGGACGAATGTTCGATAACATACCTTCTGCATTTTAAACCTGCAAAGGTAACCAATCCTGGCGGGATAAAAAAAACAGATCCGCTATTGACAGGCTTATTACACCCTGTGAGTGATTCTTATTGATTCTTACTGTGATCCACAATGTGTCTGATCTCTTCCACGACCAGGGGAAAGGCTGGGTAGGTCATCCCGTGCCCGTAACCCTGCAGTTCCCGCAGTCGGGTCTGACTGTGTCCCGCCACCTTCATCATGCGTGCCAGGTAGGCATTCTCTTCATAGCGGCCCAACATCTCCAGTTCGCGGTCACCGGTGATCAACAGGAGCGGCGGTGCATCGGGACGGACATGGTAGAGCGGAGCGTATTGGTCCACCAGCGGATGGGTATCCTTCATGCCATATTCCTGTCGGATGGAGAAGTGGGTGATGGTCTGACCACTCAGCGGGACGAGGCCTGCAATCTTGTTTGCATCGATATCATGTGCCGCGAGATATTGCTTGTCGAGACCGGTCATCATCACCAGATAGCCCCCGGCAGAGTGTCCGGAGAGGAAGATGCGGGTGGAATCACCCCCGTACTCGCCGATATGACGAAAGACCCAGGCCACAGCTGCCGCAGCATCTTCGATGTAGGCGGGTGCTTTCACACGGGGTGCCAGCCGATAGTTCACTCCCACCACGCAGATTCCGTCGCGTTTCAATGCTTCCGGCAGTTCCTTGCTTCCGCCGGTAAGTCCGCCACCGTGGAACCAGACTACCGTTGCAAACCCTGTTTTGTCTTTCGGGTAGGTGATGTCGAGCTGGCAGCGCTCCCGGATATATTCATCCGTTTGCTTCTCACTGCCTGTGTAATAGGGAATATCCCTGAGGGTTACATAGGCTTCATCCTGCGGGTAGGAGGTGAGTGTAATCAGAAAGAGCAGTAGCAGAGTGGTAAATGCTTTCATTGAATTTATTTTTTTTTGTTTTTGATTGGTCCTGAAATGAAAGAGTCAGAACTGATCCGGCTCTGTTCTTGCGGCAGTGGCCGTGATACTCCTGAAATGAGTGTCGAAATGGCTGAGCAGCGTCTCAATCAGTTTCGCATGAAATGTAGTATAGAGCTTCGTGGTGATATGCTTACGGTCCTTACGTTTTATCAGTCCAAATCGCAGTTCGTTTTCATCCACCCATATCTCAGGCTTGAAAAAGGCTTCGTTTCTCCACAAAAGGGCTCCATAGGTCAGCCGCCCCTCGTTGGTACGGCTCCATTTGTCCGCTTTCTTACCATCTATCGCCTCGTAAATCTTGTCTAGTAGCAGATCGGGATGATCAGTATGTATGATGATTGCCATATGTTGTTGTTTACTCTCCGTTTTTATATCGTTCAATAGCTTTTTTCACAGAGCCATGTAGCAGCAACAGGTTCTTAGCCTGTTCGTAATTCAGTGAGAGCTCATCGACGATCATGCGGGTACCCCTGTCCACCAGCTTCTGGTTGGTGAGTTGCATGTTGACCATCCGGTTACCCTTCACCCTGCCCAGCTTGATCATGGTGGTGGTGGTGATCATATTGAGCACCATCTTCTGTGCCGTCCCTGATTTCATGCGGGTGCTGCCGGTCACATACTCCGGTCCCACCACCGGCTCAATTTTAATCTCTGCCTCTGCTGCGACCGGTGATCCGGGGTTGCAGCTGATGGCGGCGGTGAGGATCCCTTTCTCACGGGCACGACGCAGCGCTCCAATCACATAGGGAGTGGTACCGGAGGCAGCTATTCCCACCAACACATCATCCCTGCCGATCTTATGCTCCATCAGGTCCTCCCATCCCTTGTCATAGTCATCTTCGGCATGCTCCACCGGGTTGCGCAGGGCATCATCTCCTCCTGCGATCAGGCCGATCACGTAACTGTTGGGCATACCGAAAGTGGGAGGTATCTCCGAAGCATCAAGCACCCCCAGTCGTCCGCTGGTGCCTGCACCCAGGTAGAACAGGCGACCGCCACGCTGCATCCGTTCCACGATGCCGGTGACCAGACGTTCAACCTCCGGGATCGTCTTCTCCACGGCCAGAGCCACTTTCCGGTCCTCTTCATTGATACCGGTCAGTATCTCATGCACCGTTTTTTGCTCCAGATCGTTGTAATGCGATTCCTGCTCCGTTATTCTGATAAATGTCATGTCGATGTTTGATTTGGGATGTTTCAGTTATTGTAAAAAATTGATTAAACCATTCATGGGGGACTGCTCAATCTTACCGATCACAATCTCTTTATCTGCTGCTACCTCTCTGAGTATGTCAGAGAAATGCCGGGCGATTGAACCGACGAAATGTACCTCCTGCTTTCGGTAATCATATTGCATTACATTGCGTTCAAAGAAATCGGAGAAGCCCCGGCTCACGATCCTACGGATGCTCTTGTCAGCAATATTGTTGAGAAGGAAAGGTGCGAGGCTGGCAAGGAAACGACTGGGAAAAGGCTGGCGGTAGACCTTGTCGATGATCAGGGAAGGGGTGAGCTGCAGCTCCTCCAGCATCTTTTCCCTCAATCCCGGTGTGAGCTGGTTCTTCAGGGCGTCACCCAGCAGCTGCCTTCCCAGCGCGGCACCACTGCCCTCATCACCCAGAATGAAACCGAGGGGGGACACCTGTGCAATGACCTCGCTGCCGTTCCATTCGCAGGAGTTGCTTCCGGTACCCATGATGCAGGCGATGCCTGCATTGTGACCGCAGAGGCTGTGTGCCGCAGCAATCAGATCGCTGTAGACATGGATGTCTCCTATAGGAAATGAGTGGTAGAGGGCGTTCTCGACGAGAACCGTCTTCCCCGGGATGCACCCACTGCCGTAAAAGTGGATCGAATGGATCTCACTCTCTTTCAGATGCGGCATAACCTGTAGCCGGATCTCTTCTGCAATCTCCTCTTCCGTCTGATAAACCGGGCTGATACCCGTTCCGGAGAATCGCTGCAGAATCTCTCCGTCATGTGCCAGGCACCAGTCGGTCTTGGTCGCCCCGCTGTCGGCAATCAGTATGTTTCTTGCTGTTCTCTGATTCATTGCTCTCTGTTTGCTGTTCTATTAACCACCAGCCGCCCTTTATAGTTTGATATAGATGTTTTTTTTGTACAGAATATATCCGAATAGCCAGCATAGAGTGATGAAGAGCAGTGCGAAGAGCAACGACCCGAAATAGTCGCCGGCCCATGGCCGCAGCAGCACTTCATAAGCGAAACCCTTGATAGAGATCACCTCTCCCTGCCATCCGAACCGGATGCTGGAGAGCAGGTTGGCCATCACCCCCGCGAAGAGGTAGATGACCAGCGGGTTCACCCCGAAGGCGTGAAAAAAGCGGTTCCACCTCTTTTTATTGCGGATATCGATGATCCAGATGAGCAACCCCAGCATCTGTGCCGCGAAGCCGGTGGTGGTGAGGACGAAGGAGGGGCTCCATATCTTCTTGTTTATGGGACAGCCATACTGCAGCAACAAACCGGAAAAGGCCAGGAGCGTTCCCCAGATAAGCAGCTTCTCCACCCGCTTGTGGTTATCTTTGTGCTCGGCAATTACCTTGCCGAAGAGAAAGCCGATCAGCACGTGGGCGATTGAGGGGAGGGTACTGAGCAGACCCTCGGGGTCAAGGGCTATTCGTACCCCTTCCGGTGTGGTATCCTTGTACATGTGTGCAGTACCCCAGAGTGCCCTGTCGACCACCGCGATGATATTTGCTTCCGACATCTCATACCCATTGCCAAAACGAAGGAGCAGGTGGTAGCCCAGCAGCAGGATGCCGATTAGCCAGTGCAGTTGTTTGCCTTTCATCAGCACAACTGCGAGTGCAGCAAAACCATAGGCCAATGCCAATCGTTGCAGTACTCCCAGGATGCGGAGGGTGTCAAAGTGGGATGCTGCAATGGCGAGGGACTCACCTGCAGCCAGTCCCCGCATGAGTTGCCCGAACCATCCCAGTGCCAATCCAATCACGAAGATGAGGATGGTGCGACGCATGATTTTCCAGATGACAGCTGGGGTGGGTTCAAAGTTGAACTTGCGCAGCGACAGGTAGGTGGAGACCCCCATGATGAACATGAAGAAGGGAAAGACCAGGTCGGTAGGTGTGAGCCCGTGCCAGTGCGCATGGCGAAGGGGTGTGTAGACAGAGCTCCAGGAACCGGGGTTGTTTACCATGATCATACCGGCGATGGTGATGCCACGGATAATGTCGAGGGAGAGTAGTCTGGACGATTCTGTTCCGGTTGTTACTCGATTCATAGGTTTTACTATTTCAACGGTAAAAATGATATTTTTTCGATTGCTTTCTGAAAGATGCTTCATCTTTGGTCCAGTAGGCCTCAATATCCGCGAAGCGGTGGTTCAGGCTGAACGCCCGGCGGATCTGATCGCTGCCGCACACCTTATCGAACATGTCGTACCTGTTCTCCGGCGCGTGATCAAACACTTTGTACCCCGGGTAAAGCTGTGCAGCCACCTCCATCACGTGGAACTGAATATCCGACAGGCGCGCCTTGCTGAAATCGGTGAGGTGCACCTGCACCCCCTGCAGGTTTTTGCCCTGTCCCACTGCATAGTAGGGTTTCAGGTGGAGGGGGCGGAAGGTGATCCCCGGCAGTCGTTTCGCGTTCAGTGCCCCGGCAAACTGTTCAGCGTCGATCCATTCAGCGGCAAACATCTCAAAGGGGAGGGTGTAGCCCACGCCGATTGAGAGATATCCCAGCTCCCCCAGGATGCCCGACACAGGGTAGAAATAGGCTGAGTGAGCGAACGGGATATGGGGGGATGTGGGTACCCAGGGCAACCCCGTATCCCCGAAGTGCATCTTGCGGCGCCATTTTTTCATCTTCACCACTGTCAGTTTGCAGGGCTGTGTGATCATCCCCTCCCCGTTGATCATCTCAGCCAGCTCACCACAGGTGAGACCGTAGAGGTATGGGATCTTCAGTTGGCTGACGAAGGAGATGAATCCCTCCTCCACCACGTTGCCCTCCACCTTGAGCCCTCCCAACGGGTTGGGACGGTCCAGCACCACGAAGTCGATATTGTTTTCCGCTGCCGCCTGCATGGCCAGGTAGAGTGTGGAGATATAGGTGTAGGAGCGACAGCCGATATCCTGGATATCGTACACAAGCATCTCAACACCCTCCAGCATCTCTTTCGTCGGTTTCCGTGTGGATCCGTATAGTGAGTAGACAGGCACACCTGTGTTAGGATCTTTGAAGTCGGATACCTTATCACCCGCATGCACATCGCCGCGCACGCCATGCTCAGGTCCGTAGAGCGCTACTAGCTGCACATTGGGTGCTCTGTGCAGGATGTCGATGGTCGACCTCAGTTGGTTGTCAACGCCGGTTGGATTGGTAATTAATCCCACTCTCTTGCCTTTCAGGAGCTTGAAATTGGACTCTTTCAGCATTTCAATCCCTGTTTTCACCTTTATCTTCTGCGCCCATGCCGGTGTGCCTGAGAACATGCTACAACACAATAGCAACCATAGCAACCCTCTTGTGAGTTCTCTTTTCTGGTTCATATGTTTTCTCATTTTGAAGTTTTATTCTTCCGGTGTCATTTCATTGGCCGGCAAGGTCTCTTTCTTCTTCCCGAACTCACTGTCCACCTTCAGGAAAGGGATAAGGATCAGTGTGGGGATGGTGAGCAGCATGATCAGGATGAAGAAACGGTCATATCCCAGCTGTTCCTGAATCCATCCCGCAGCCATACCTGGCAGCATCATGCCCAGGGCCATGAAGCCGGTACAGATGGAGTAGTGAGCCGTCTTGTGTTCACCCTGCGAGAAATAGATCAGATAGAGCATGTAGGCGGTGAAGCCGAAGCCGTAGCCAAACTGTTCAATAGCCACCGCGATGTTCACCCAGAGGAAACTGTCGGGCTGATAGTGGGAGAGGAGGAGATAGGCGGCATTGGGCAGGGTGATGGCCAGCGCCATAGGCCACAGCCAGTGCTTCAGCCCGTTGCGGGAGGCTACGATGCCACCGATGATGCCACCCAGGGTGAGGGCAATCACACCTACTGTCCCGTAGACCAGGCCCACCTCCTGCGTACCCAGTCCTAGTCCCCCGATCTCACGTGCATCGAGCAGAAAAGGGGAGGCCAGCTTCACCAGCATCGCCTCAGCCAGTCGATACAACAGGATAAAGGCGATGGCCAGGCCAATCCCTTTTTTGGTGAAGAATGATTTGAAGGTATTGCCAAACTCGATGAGCACCATCTTCGGCGTCTCTGCTTCCTTACCAGTATCTTCAGCTGGTCGGGGCAGTAGAAAGCGGTGGTAGACCATGAAGGCGATGAAGAGCCCCGCCATAATAAAGAAGGTGATGCTCCAGGCGAGCGGAATTTTTCCTGTTGATTTCTCCAGGGATCCCGCCAGGATGATCAGCAGACCCTGTCCTGAGATCATGGCCAGGCGGTAAAAAGTGCTGCGGATACCCACGAAGAAGGATTGCTGCGAGTCATCGAGTGCCAGCATGTAGAAGCCGTCGGCAGCGATGTCGTGGGTGGCCGAGCTGAAGGCCATCAGCCAGAAGAAGGCGAGTGATGCCTGCAGGTAGAAGGGGGTGGGCAGGGTGAAGGCGATGCCTGCCAGACCGGCACCGATCAGCAGCTGCATGGCGACGATCCACCACCGTTTTGTTTTCAGGATATCCACGAAAGGGCTCCAGAACGGTTTGATCACCCAGGGGAGGTAGAGCCAGCTGGTGTAGAGCGCGATATCGGTGTTGGAGAGCCCGAAACGTTTGTACATGATCACCGAGACGGTCATCACCGCCACATAAGGCAGTCCCTCGGCGAAATAGAGGGTGGGTATCCAGCTCCAGGGGGAGCCTGTTTTTTTCTTCATCCTGATTGTTGTTTAGTATCTTTTTTCGATTGTTGTGTGGGGAAAATAGTGCTCAAGGATCGCTGTCTGGCTGTGACCCTTCGCCGCCATCATGGCCGCGCCGATCTGGCAGAGCCCTACGCCGTGACCCCAGCCGGCACCGGTGAGCGTGAACTGCTGCGGGATCCCCTCCTCGTTCTCCTCCCCGGCATCCACCACGAAGGCGGAGCTGTAGAGGTGAGAAGGGGAGAGGGTGCGCCGTATCTCCAGCTCCTTGCCGATGGTCATCACCCGCTCCGTGCCGATGATCTTCAGCCGGATGATCCGTCCCGAGGTGCCTCTTTCGAGCGGTTCCAGGGCGATGATCTCACCGTAGTCGATGCCGGAGCGCTCCCGGATGAGGGCAGACAGCTCTTCCTGTGTGAAGACCACTTTCCAGCGGTAGAAGTCGGCGGTTTCACGGTCGTAGTCGTTGAGCACCTGTGTGAGCACAGCAGCATCCTCTGTGTTGCAGAAGGCAGGGGGCGAGGAGCGGATCCACTCTTCGGCGTTCTCCTCCACCGTCAGGTCGGGCAGGGGTGCATCATCGGTATAATCAGCTTTCCCCTGCAGGTAGGGATGGGCGAGGGGCTCCCAGACGTTCTCGAAGCTCTCCATGATGCCGCCGCAGCATTTCGAGAAACGGGCATCACAGATGATATGGTCGTAGGTGATCACCTGGCCGTGTGTCTCATCGATCACTTTGTTCACCAGCGATGTTGTTTGCCGGGTGATGCCCTGATAGCGCTGGCAGTGGTCGTCGGCACAGACATCGAAGTTTGCATGGTCCTCACGGTCGTACCAGCGGACGATCTCTGTGGGTGTTACAAATGAGGTTTGGTATTTGTCTTTTATCTCTTTGTTTTTCTCGATCTGTGCCAACAGCCAGCTGCGCGAGATGATAGCATGTGCTTTCAGCAGCTCTTCAGAGCTGGTGGCGCTCATCTCGGAAGAGATCACGCTCTTGAGATAGTCTTCCAGGGTGACGATGTTGATGGCGGTGATGCCATTCTCTTCCATGATGAATTTCAACCCTCCCTGAAAACGTTGGTTCTCCCTACGCTCCCAGTGGAAGTGGAGACCGATGATCACATCCTTCAATTGGAATGAGTCACTGTGCAGATCATCCGACTCGAAAGTGATCTCCTCAAATATCTCTTTGTTGAAAAGGATTTTTTCACCCTCTGTTTCCACCAGGTACTCACCCGGCGGAACTGTTTTTCCCTTTAATTTGTAAGCTGAAAGCAGCGTGAAATGTATTTCCGGCTGCTGCTGCAAAATACCTACATGTATCAGCGGATCGTTCATTTGATGTTCTTCCTTGCTTGTAGTTCCCATGTTCTTATCCTGTCTTTGTAAAGGTTGTGTGCGTTCATCTTCACGATATCGAGGGAGGCATCGCTGTTCTCTTCCCAACGGCGGCAGAGGTAGAGGATATCATAGATCCGTCCGATCTGATAGTGGCGTGAGATGTTCAGTCCGAGGGCATAATCCTCGCCATAGCTGGTGTTGGGTAGCTTGATCTCACGCAACAGGGGAGTGTAAAAGGCACGGGGAGCACCCAGCCCGTTGATGCGCAGTGCGTTGTTCCTGCCGTTGTCGGGGGTCCACTCCCTGTGGTCGATGATGCCGGGAGGGATCATCTCCATCTCGAAGTTGGTCATCTGATAGCTGCCCACCACCATGGCGCAATTTTGTGCATAGAAGGCATCGACGATCTTCTGCAGGGTATCTTCACCACTGTAGACGTCGTCGCTGTCGAGCTGTACCGCAAATTTCCCGCATCGGGGGTGATGCACTCCCATGTTCCAGCAACCGCCGATGCCCAGATCGTCCCGTTCGGGGATGAGGTGGATCACTCTTGCATCTTCCTTGAAGTCATCGATGGCCTCCGTGGTGCCGTCGGTGGAGTGGTTGTCCACCACGATCAGGTTGAAGGGAAAGTCGGTTTTCTGCATCAATACCGACGAGATGGCATCTTTGATGGTTCTGATGCGGTTACGCACCGGGATGATCACCGATGCTTCATAGGCGAAATCACCCCTGTTGAATTCAATGGTTTCGAAGGTGGGTTTCAGGTATGCACCCACCTCCTTTAGATGCTGCGTGCAGGCCTGCTCCATCTCTATCTGCAGCTGGCGGTTTTTAGGATCCACATAATCAAATATTTTCTGTCCCGATGCACGGTTATCTTCTTCGATCTCAGTGTAGAGATACTCGTTGATATGTTCCAGCGGGTGCTTTTGTGACACTTTGAGTCTCAGATCGTAAAGACCGGCAAAGTGGTAGGATTCATGTTTCATTCTGGCCGCTGCCTTCTTGATCGCTTTGGTATGGTATAGCAGCAGTGAGCCGAAATTGAAGTCGTCGCGCAGGCTCCCCTCCTGGTAGTCGATCACCGGATGGTTCTTCTTTATGCCTTTGCTGATGGCATAGTAATCGGCGTAGACCATCCCTGCCCCGCTATCTTCCGCGATACGGATCATGCGCTCCAGGGCAAAATAGCCCGGTTTCAATAGGGTGGACTTCTGATAGATCAGCGTGTAATCGGCTTTCGATTTCTGTGCGATCATCCTCACCGTGGCACTGCTCTGCAGTGTGTCTATGGCAATGTTTTTACATCCCTTAATCTTATCTGTGATGCCGGCAGGGGTCAGCAGCCATATCTTATTCACGGCAGCCGATTGTTTGAGTTCCTCTACAGTTTTCAAAGCCTGCTCCGGCTCCGAGAAGAGGATAAATGCGTCTATTGTTTTCATATTTTTATTTTAAAGCTGTCAGCTGTCAGCTGTCAGCGATCAGCTATCAGCTTACAACTTAATAACTTAATAACTTAGTAACTTAGTAACTTAGTAACTTAATTCTTTTCGTCTATTGTTTCCATTATTTCGTTGATCAGTTTCCTGCGGTTCTCCTGCCCTTTGACCGCTTCTATCGGGAACCCGAGGATGCAACAGTTGTACCTCTCTCCCTGATAGAGGATGCCGGCACTCAGGTTGTTTTCACTATAACGGAAGATGGTGAATGCATCTTCATCGGCAGGCTCAATGGCATCGGGATGCTCCACCACATAGCTCTCACTGTTCAGCTCATTATAGTACAGGTATTTCCCCTGTATGGCTGGAAAAGGAGAGGGCACGGCCTTAATCTGTCCCGTGACAGCACCGTTGTTGTTACGCCATTTGTATTTCAATGTCTGCTGTGCCCATTCCCGATCCTCTTTCCTGGCATATGGGTTGTCCCACAGGTCGGTGCCCACAAATGCACCGCTCACGATGATGTTGCCACCCTGGTCAGAAAAGGTGGTGAGAGCCTGCTGTTGTTCCTTCGAGAAAGACTTGAAACGGAGCGGTTTCGCTCCCCGGGCAATGCTCCACTCCCGCTGCTTCCCCAGGATCCAGTCCACCGTGCCATAGTTGTTCAGGTTTACACTCCCGTTTGAGACGGCCGACGCTGCACAGGAAACGAAAGAGTATCCGGCCTCGGCGAAAGCCTCTCCATGCAGAAGGGGATAGTCGAACGTATTGCCGGCGATCCTTGTCGTTTCGTAGTCGGCATTGCTGTCGCCGAAGCCCGATGCGTCATCATCCATCCAGGGGACGATGCGCCGGAACTCGTTCTGTTGACCGATGAAGTGGTGATCAGCGATATAGGGAACGCCATTGTCCACCCTTCCTGCGAAACCGGCAATGCTGTCCGCACTGGTGGTGAAGCTGTGGGGTGCCGAGACACGGGTGAAACCGTTCACAATCAGCACCTCTCCTTTTTGGTCTGATTTACGGCACATTGAGAGTATTTCCGAAGGGAAGCTTTTACCCCCTTCATTGACCGCCACCACCTTGAAGCTGTATACCGTATCTTTTTTTATCTGTGTGGTGAAGTGATTGCTGTTCACCAAAATCCCGTTATCGAAACCCCTTCCGTTGATGCGGCTGTAGACGATGTAACCCGTGGGTGTGGCAGATGATTCTGCCGGGTCGGTTGTCGCCTCCCAGGTGAGTGTTGCCTCCGTTTCACCCGTGAAGCGGGTGGTGAAATGGTGTACCGGCAGTGGTTGCACCACGTAGGGACGGTTATACTGTGATGACAGGAACTTGAGCATCCCCTTATAGATGGAACGACTTACGGAGAAACGGAAGGAGGGATCGAGCCCGTAACGCATATCGGCGAAGTTCTGGTGGGAGAGCAGTTCCAGCAGCATGGTCGGCACGTTGGGTATGCGTGCTTCCGCGTAGGAGCGGTTCCAGAGATGACGACGTGTCCAGTTCGGTTCATAGTCGCGCCTGATATCACTCACAATCTCCTCCATGATCAGCTCGGCGAGATCGCGGGAAGCCCACCGCGAACGACCGTTCTCGAATTGCTCCTCGTTGTGATGTGTCATGTAAATACCCAGCGTACCCACGATGGAGTCACCCCAAAAGGTGCCGGCATCGGTATGGAAGGCGAAAGCCAGGTCGAGCGGGATATGAAGCCCTTCAACAGCGGGCAGCACCGGGGATCCGCCTGCCAGCCAGTTCACCCATACCCCCCTGCTCGCATAATCGTCGGTATAATCGTTCTTGCCCTCCGTTCTGTTATAGACACTGTCGGGTACGCCCGCCCACTGCATCCAGTAGCGTGCCCCCTCCGTATAACGGGGGTAGCCGCTTACCTCGGGACTGTAGTTTATCTTTGATATAAGGGTTTCCTTTTGTACCAGACTATCTGAACTCTTGGTGTTCTCACTTTCAAAACCGGCGGGGTGGGGCATGCGCGCGATATTACCCATGCCACCGCCAATTTTTACTGCATCGGCCGTGACAATTTTACCTGATCGACGGCTTCTGTTGGTGAGGGTTATTTTGTGAGAGGCACCTTCCTCAAAGTCAAAATAACCAAGGAAGATCCATGTGCCGCCACCCATCTGCTGATTTACGCTGATATCGGTTTTGCCGCCGGCATGATAAACGGTGTAGCGTGCATCGTCGCTGCTGTTTTTTCGGGTCTGATAGGATACATACAGTCCGTAATTCCCTTTGTGTGGTATCTCAACATTCCAGGAGGCGATGGATTCAGCTCCTTTTGATATGCTCTTTATCTGCCGGGCTGTGCCCATCCGGAAAGGATTCTCACCATCCAGGTAAACCTTCCTGGGATTGGCGAACCCTGCCGAGTCACTCTGCTGCCATCGTTCCCTGCCGTTGGTCTCGGAGTAAGCCCTTCCGTCATGGTTGTTGTCGTTGTCGATGATCACCTCAGTGGTGTTGTAATCTCTCTCACGGGGTAACAGCACGTTGGCACCCGCATTTTCCAGCATCGGCACCAGAAAAGGGACCACGTAACTCTGCGTATAGAGATCCTCCACGGTCTGGAAAATGCGTGCCCGCTGCCATTCCCATCGACCCAGCTTCTGCTCGTAATACCAACCGTGACTCTGCCACAGGGCAATATGGTTGTTTTGCATCCCTTTGCCGAATGTAGCTATCGGGGCTGAAAGGTTGGTCACAAGGGGTGTTTTTACCTTGTGTGCGATCCGTCGGTTTTTGGCCTTCTGTGTAGTGCGAAAGTAGTTGGGGATAAGGTGACTGATCTCCTGTTGATCGGAGAAGACGCCGATGCGGTATTTCTTCTTTGATGGAGGCAGATGGTATCGGATGCTGTCATAGATATGATGCACCAGCTCCTCCCGCATGGGAAGGTAGGAGAGGGTGAGGTTTGTGTACAGCTCGATACTTTTCTTTCTCTCATTCGTTGCAATGCTATCCACCGTCACCCTTCCCGGTCGCAGCATGGTCTCTATATAGATGTAGGTAAGCGAGTTACTGAGCCTTCGCTTCAGAGAATCATCAACAAGATCCTGTGAGAATGATTGAAGAAACAGCGAGAGAAAGATGAATGCAACATATATGGTTTTCATGCCCACTACAAAAGAGATAATTATCGTATTACAAAAATAGGAAAAAAACAATGGATCGTTTGAATCTGCCAACAGTTCTATCAATAATGAGTATCTCTCCCGCCTATTCATCTGTTTGTGAAAACTGAACCGGATTGGTTTCTGTCTTTGCAGATCCAATAAGATCGTTTATCCTCTTGAATTGATATCCTCTGCTAATCAACTCTTTAATCAGTTCGTCCAGCCGATTGTACATTTTGTCGGTTCGTTTTGGATCCGTACCGATATGGAACAGGAGTATAAAACCATTCAACCCGTGCTTCTCTTCGTAACGTAGAATATTGTGGTAGATTGTCTCCGACGAGCAATAATTCTCCATCCCGGGTGTTGTGTAATCGGCGTTGGAGGTGGTCCCCGGTGTGAAATTGATCACTGTGACACCCATTGATTGTGCCCAATCGCTGATCTCCTGATTGTACCATTCATAGGGCGGCAAAAAAATGGAGGGCTGTTCAATTGTCAATCCGTTTTTTTTCATGGCAGCGAAATTATCGCTCAGGTCTTTTTCAAAATCGACACTTGATACCAGTGTGGAATCACGCTTTTGCCAGTCGGCATAGAGCAAGTGCTTATCGGAGTGAGGACCGAGATAATGTCCTCCCTTCTGCAGTTTCCTGGTTTCAGAAGGATATCATGCCTCTTTGCTCATTTTACGGCG
>Ga0265294_10003229_pt1 | contig 20944 bp, 27 predicted proteins | sample MunlanPumphouse3_FD_192504 | JGI IMG/M metagenome (GOLD analysis project Ga0265294, IMG submission 192504) | Groundwater microbial communities from a municipal landfill in Southern Ontario, Canada - Pumphouse #3 | ecosystem: Environmental > Aquatic > Deep subsurface > Groundwater | place...
CATTCAAAAGCAAGGCTAGTTCATCCCGGCGACAAAGTGTCGATTAATAGTAAAAAATTATTAATTTAAAAAAGTAAAAGATCGACACTTTGATCACGCGGGTTTTCCTAGCCGAAGCTATTATAAACTAAAAGGAAAAATATAAAATGGCGCGTAACTATAGCAAAATAATTTTAATCGGTACAATTGAATCTGATATTTCTTTACGTTCTACAAATAATCAAACATCTGTAACTAATTTTACTCTTACAACATTTGATGAATGGATTGATAAATCTGGAAAAACTCAAACTCATAAAAAATGGCATCATGTAGTTTGTTGGGGAAAACTGGCAGAGCAAACCGTTAAAAATTTTAAGATAGGAGATGTCGTAATTGTCGAAGGATCTATTTCATATCGTTATTATGAAAAAGATAATAATCAAGTAAAAGTAGCAGAAATTAAAGCAAAAACTGTATCTTTATGGACTGGAAGTTTTAATAAAATTATTCTTGTAGGCAATGTAGGCAATGATCCAGAATTAAGAAATACCTTAAATGGTACAGCAGTAACTAATTTTTCATTAAGTACAATTGATCGTTGGAAAGATAAAGATGGAGTAACTAAATATCATAAAAAATGGCATAAGACTGTTTGTTGGGGGAAAACTGCAGAAGTTGCCGTTAATAATATTAAAAATGGTTCATTAGTTTTATTAGAAGGTTCATTGGCATATAAAACATTTGTTAATAAAGACGGTATTAAAAATAATCATATTGCCGAAATTAAAACATCTCAATTAGAAAAATGGTCTAATCCAATTACTTCTACAATCAAAACCGAGGACATTTAATTATCATGCAAATTATTAATAGTATTAATCCAAACGATATTGCAAATATCAATCCTCTAAAAAATATCATAATTTGCGTACCAGAAAATAATAAAAATTCAATTAAAGAAAGTGAAAATTTATCAACTTATGATATTTTTACAAATAAAGATTTAAATTTATCATCAGATGGGACTGCTAATATTTCACCACGAATTCTATCATTAAAATATGTAGTTGATCTAAAAATTAGTCATCCAACAGGAATGATTTTACAATTTTCAGATCATGTGATAGATCCCTATGTTAATATATATTCTAAAATTTATAAAAAATTCGATTTTATAAATGTTTGCGAAGAAAAAACAGAAAAGATTACTCATCACTTTATTCAAAATTTTAATTTTAATTTATATATTGATACTATTAGATTGCGAGAAGAAAATTTACAATTATTAATTAAAAAAGGAACATTTATAACTAATTTTATGTTTTTGTGGTATGTAAACAATTTTGAAACACCACAATATGAAAATACTTATTTGATTGAAAATAATCAAGTTTATGAGGATTTTGTAAACCTTTTTTAAAAAAGAGGTTTAAATTATGAATGGTAAAAAAATTAGCAATAATATTTGGTCTAATTTTATCGGCAAGCTCTATTATTGGAATTGTATTTAATTTAGATAATAGATGGGCTAAAGCTGATGATTTAAAGAAAATTGAAATGAGATTAGAACGTGAACCACCCGGCGACAGAGAAGCGATAACTAGAAATAGTTAATTCTAATTATCGCTTCTCTGATCACACGGGCTTTCCTAGCCGAAGCTATTATAAAATTCAACAAGATCGTGTCGATTCCTTACAAGAAAGAATTTGGAAATTGGAAGATCGATACGAATCAACACTTATGTCACCAGAAGTAAAAGACGAATATAGAAAATTAAAATCTGAAAAAGAACAATTAGAAAATCATATAGAGAAAATTATCAAAAATTCAATTGATAAATAAAATATCTAATCCGGCAAGATCTTTAACTAGATCTTGCCGGATTTTTAATTTTCAAGAATTTCATATAGAAATAATAAATATATCTATTTTTCTAAGGAGATTTTATATTATGTTTTTTAAAAAATTATTAGAACATTATAAAGATATAAAATTTCCACCAGAATATACTGAAGTTACAAAAATTGACAAATCAATTAGCTGGTATTTATCAGATTCTACAAATCAATTTATTTCAGTTAACAAATTACCAAATATCAATATTTTAGAATTAGATATTAGTCAAGCATTTACAACTATTTGTAAATGTATCTTCGATAAAGATTCAGATTTTATTAATAAAATGAATCATATTAAAGACAAAAAATCTAGAAATATTTTTATTGCTACATCTTTAGTTAATACAGAATATTTGAGAATGTTAAATTTAATTTCTAAAATAGTAATAACTGGAACTTTATTTGAAATTGGTGATATAACTTTATTAGAATTAAAAAAAGATGGAGCAACTATTTGTTGCAATGATGAAACTTTACAAAAAATAGTAAATTTAAACAATAACATATATGGAAATTTTACAAATTTTATTATATCTAATAATTTTAAATTTCATACAAATCAATATGATAAATATATTAGAAGTAACAAAACAAGTTACTTTTTAATTGATAAAAATATAACTATTAAAGGAATATATAAACATTCTCCAGAGTATATTAAAGAAATTCAATATAAAATTTTATTATCAGATTTCGATAATAAAGAATTGAAAAAAATCTATTCAACGGATTACTATAAAATTATAATAAATAATCATTTAAATGAATTAATTAATAAATATTATTTATGTGATAATAAGAAATTTATTGATTCTGAAATGAAATACATTTCATCTATTAATAATATTAGTGTTAATACTTATTTAAGATTATTTATTTACCCATTAATATTATCAACAAAAGTATGAAAAAGGAGAAAACTGAAAATGGCAACTCTAAAGTATTGTCCGAATTGCGAATCACCTCAAGAATGTATAAAAAAAGGATTTAACAAGAGTGGGGAACAAGTTTGGCTATGTAAGAAATGTAATAAACGCTTCGTAGCAATCACAAATCCTGAAACAAAAACTAAGAAGTCAAAAGCTTCTATCTCTAAGAAGCCGGAAAAGAAAACTATTATTTATGTAAATAATACAAAAATTAAAGAATCTGATTCTAATTTATCAATAGATCAAGCATTTGATCTAGTGGCCTCATATTTCCGTGAAATTTCAAAAGATGCTGTAAATGTTATTGAAAACAAAACTGAAAAGACAATTACATTTACTATCAAAGTAGGTTCCAAAGGTTAAAATGTGAACTTGTGGGGAGATTAATTATAATCTCCCCACAAGTTTAAGGAGAAATAATGTTTGTTCAAGAAACTATAAAAATAGATATGGATAATGTAGACTTATCTAATAAAGAATTAGCTAAAATTTCATATTTCAAAAATCATAATTCTCAACGTTTGATCAATAAACTAATCTTTGTTAATACGTTAATAGAAAATATTGAAAAATACTTAGTTAAAAATATAAACATGATTGATTTTCAGTATTTATATCATGATATTTGGACACACAAACCAACTAATACCGATTTAGAATTTTTAGAATTTAAAAAACAATTTACAAATGATGGAGATTTAGAAATTATAAAATGGATATTTGCTACATATAAAACGTTACAACCATACTTTGTTAAAGAAAGTTAAATATGGATCAACAATTAATTATAGATACTAACACTTTTGAAAATAAAGAAAATTATGTACTAAAAAAAATTAATTATCATAGACATTTTTATTCACATTCAAATGATATTGATATTTTGTTATCAGAATTAAAAAAATTTCAAAAACGACTTAAAAAAAACATAATAACACTTATATATAATGGCGAAATACAATAATGTTAAATACAATGAATCTGAATATACTTAAACAATATAAAACTAATTCTTCTCCATTTTCAACAGTTATTTATATAATTAATGATAAAAATAAAATTCTTATTGAAGATTTGAAAACCGGCAAAAGTGAAATACTTGATTCATATCGAATTTCAGATTATATTTCTATTAGAACTACAAAAACAAAATTTATCAAAATATTTGATGATTTATATATAGCAGTTGATAAAAATTCCAAACTGATGTTTTTTAGAATAAATAATGAAACGCCCTTTCAAACAATTATTAATTGCAATTCTCGAAATCTCCCATATATGAAATTAAATCATTCTTCTAGAATTTTAAATTATAAACATTTTAAAAATTTAAAAGAAATGAAAAATGAGAAAAATACATTTTCTATTAAATTTTCAGAAGCTTCTTCTTTAAAAATTCTTACAGATGATAACAATTATATTGATTTTCATTATCCAATTATTACTTGTAAATTACCATTTTTCAAAACATATTTTTTAACAGAAGTATATAAACAAATGAAAATTTTTATAAAAATTGCAGATACATATTATAGATTTCCATATGGCAATGTTAATCAAAATGATACTATGTGTATTCGTTTTCATGGAGAGTTTTATAATTATTTTAAAAATATAAATATATTAAAAGAATATTACATGTCAAACTTATTAGTATCTCCATTTAATGGTGATATGGAACCGTTTATTAATCATAATCGAAAAACTGAAATTTCATTAGATTTAAAAAGTGTTCAAAATAAAATTAATAATAATAATTTTAATATCTCATTCATTGATGTTTTATATTATTTATCAGAATGTGAATCTGAAGAAGATGTTAATCCTAATTTGTTTATTAAAACTCCAAATATACCAGAAGAAATACTTAATGATAAGGAATTTTAAAAATGATGTCTTTAAAAGAATTAAATAATAACAGTCTTTCAAATGTAGTTTTATACACACATAATACAATAGAAGATTTGATTAATTCTCTTTCTTTTCATAATATAATTTTTACCGGCGAAGATATCTTTATTGGTATAAAAAATGAATTTGGCGTAGCACTTACAAGGATTGAAAATATTAAATATTCCAATATTAAACTCAACAAAATTCCAGTAAATTCATATTTTAAAATGTTTCTTCCTAAAGCACCTTTTAAACTTTATATTGATATTTTTAATATTTTCAATTATATTTATAAAGAATCTGGAAATGAATTATGCATAAATGTATACTATAATAAATCCACTAAACGTTTCGAATTAGATGTTATAAAACAAATGATTACAGAAGCGTATGTTGATTATATTTTTGGAAAAAATGAAAATGATAAAAATTATATTAGATATTTACAAATTCATAGTCACAATTCCATGCCTGCAAATTTTTCAAATGAAGACAATAATGATGAAAAGAATTCACAATTCTGTTTTTATGGAGTAATTGGAAACTTTTCAAAAAATTGTTCATATATAGATGTGAATTACAGTTTTCGAATTTGGAACGGAATAAAGTTTCAAAAAATTAATATTAATGATATTTTTAATTGGCAAGGGTCTACTGTTTCGAATTCAATTAAAACTAAATTAGATGAAATTATAAAGAATGTAAAAATTCGTCCAGAATTATCTAATTTACCACAAGAATTTATAGATTTTAATAATAATTCTATAGAAAAAAGACAAATTGATATAACAACACAATTGAAATTTGCCGAAGCTAAAAAATTTCTACAAAAGAAACTTGAACTTGAGAGTTATTTATGATTAAAATTTTAGATAAATATCAAAATATTAAAATCTTTCAAATTGGATGTGGAGGAACTGGATCTTGGTTAACTCCATTAGTATCAAAATTAGTAGGTAATGTTCAATTAAATTTCACAAATACAAATATTGAATATACTCTAATTGATCATGATATAGTAGAACAAAGAAATATTATTCGACAAAATTTTAACGAATGGGATATTGGAAAGAATAAAGCATTAGCTTTAACAAGTCATAATATTTATAACTTTAATAAATTGGAATTTATTAAAAATAAAATTCAGAAAAAATCATTAGATGAAATACTTACTGAGAGTATAGAAATTGATGATGTTTTAATTTTCATATTAGGTTGTGTCGATTCAAATAGAACTAGAAGAATTATTTATAACGTTTCAAAAGATGTTAATTTGTATATGAAAAAAAATCGACAAAGTGCTAATATTGTCTATATCGACAGCGGCAATCTCTTATATAACGGACAAATTGTTACTACTGTTTTTGGATTAGAAGATTATCCAAATAATAATCATCAAAACATTAATTTTTTAAAAATGTTTCCTGCTAAAAAAGTAGAAGAAGAAACTAAAAGTTGTGCATTTTTTGGAGATCAATCTCAAGCGATAAATTCACTAGCGGCAACGTTAATGTATTGTTGTTTTCAAAAAATTTTAATAAATTCCGAGATTCCACCTTCACTAATTACATTTAACTCAAGTGGATATTCCACTTTTGAAATTTAAACCGGCAAGATCTTAAAAGTGGGAACAGAATCAGTTCTGTTCCCACTTTATTATTTTTTTCACTTTTTATATAGAAATAATATAAGTAGTTTATTTTTAATTATTTTCAAAAAATGAGGAATAAAAATGGACGTATATACAGCACAATTTAATTCCTCTAAAAGTGATAGATTAGACATTACTGCTAAATCAAAAGATCCATTAGGAAAGATATTCAAACCAACTTGGGAAATAGTTTTAGTATATAAAAATAAAGAAATAACAGAATTGGAATATACAAAAAAATATCATGCGTTAATGAAAACTTCATATATGAATCATTTAGATAAATGGAAAGAATTATTAAATAGAGATACAGTTACTTTAGTGTATTTTTGTCGTTCTGGAGATTTCTATCATAGAGTTTTGTTAGCAAAAATACTTGCAAGATTAGGAGCGAAATATCATGGCGAAAGGTAAATTTTTAATCTTTAAAACTCATAAAGAAGCTAAAAAATTCGGTTGTTTTAATTGTACTACAGGTCTAAGCAATCAAAAACATGAAGAAACATTATATGCACCAGGTAATGGACATTTCTCTATTAAATGTCCAAAATGTGGATATATAACATATTATGATATCAAGAAAATGTTAGGAGAAAAAGATCATGCCGGTAAAATTTAAACCAATATATAGTTGTGAAGGTTGTGGAAAAGATTTTGAAGATGAAAATTTAGTTAGAACTTTTAAAGGTTATTTAACAAATGGTAATGGAACTCGAAGATACATTTCTTCTGAAAAAATGTATTGTTTAGAATGCCTTCCATTAGCAGTTGATGTTAAAAATGAATTACCAGAAACTGTTGAAATTATTAATGAAAAAAATATTAAAGAAATAAAAATTGAATCATTTGATGAAATTAAAGGAACTAAAATAGAACAAGATTATAATAATCTTAAAAATGAAATAAAAGAATTACAAACATCTATAAGAATATTAACTCATCAACTTGAAAATTCAAAACAAGATCAAACATATGGACCTATTAAAGTTAAACTAAATTTTCCAGAAATTAGTGAAGATGAAATTATAAAATCTGAACCACTAGAAAAAATTACTAACGAAGAAGAATTTCCTGTAGAACCTCCAGAAGAATTATCTTTTGAAGCTTCTGAAATTGAGGAAGAAAAAGAATTAACAATACAAGATTATTATAAAGATGTTGGAGAATATTTAGTTTTACAAAAAATTAATTCAGAAGAACATGAAAATGTTTTAATGAAGAAATGTGGTTGTTCAAGTATAGATGATCTTAAGAAACGACTAGGAAATACTAATTATAAAGATTTATATTATCCATTAGAGAAATTTATTGAGCTTGAAGTTTTTGAAAGTATTGTTCCATCTTCAATACATGATTATGTTTTTAAAATTAAAAATATAATGTTTGGTATTCCAGATATTGTAAAAATCAAAGGACATATATTTGAAGAGTGGGGAATTGCTCTTGAAAAAGTAATTCCAATAGATAAAAAAAAGTTAGATGAAGCTTCTAAAAAGCCATTAAAAAAGAAAATATCTGAAATGAATGTGAATGATGAATATGTTTAAAATTTTAATTCGGCAAGATCTTTAACTAGATCTTGCCGAATTAAATAATAGAAAGGATTGTATGAGTCGACAAAAAGGAATTATAAATAAAAAGAAACCTAATTACATAACAGGTTTAAAAGCTATTTCAAATTGGACTTTTGGAAAACAACGTAAAAGAGAAGATCTTGAATATATTATAAAAAGATTTAATATTGATAATGCTATAATTAAAAGATTTCTTTTATATATATATAATTCACCACATATAGTTTGGTATATGAATAAATATTTAAACCATTTATATGATTTTAATAAATTTGAAACTGTAGATTTAATATTTAGTTTAACTTACTTATTAGACATTAATAGAATATCTAAAAAATCAATTCCTGAAAAATTAATGTATTTAAAAAATACAGAGCTTGCCGATAAAAATAAACAAAAAATTAAAAAATTATTAGAAGAATACTTTAGTAAAATTTATGATAAAGAATATAACGATAAAGAATTAAATTTCTTTTATGATCTTGTCAATTTAAACATTATATCTTTTAATGAAATTTCAGAAATTGATAAACATATTAATAGCGGCAAAACTACAATTACTTTAGATAATAATTTTCTACCAAATAGTCCAAAAGTAAATACCGAAGTTATGGACATTTATAAAGAATTATCTCCAGAAATTAAAGAATATTGTGAATCTGCAAAACAAATTATTTTAAATAGACCAGAATGCAAAGGTTGTGAATTATTCGGAAAACCAACAGTCATTTTAGATACCAATATGAAAGAGCCTGGCAATGTTGATGTTATTTTCTTAGGACTAAATCCAGGTGTAGAAGAAGTTAAAATTGGAAAAACTGCTGTTGGTAAAACAGGAAAAATTTTAAGAACAGAAATGTCTCTTTTGCCGCCAAATATAAAATGGGTTATTACAAATATTTTATGGTGTCATACTAAAGTTGAAAGTGAAATTAAAAATTTCGAAGATACTAAAAATAGATGTAAAGAATTGGTTGAAATTTTATTATCTTCATTTCCTTCAAAAATAATAGTACCTATGGGAGCTAAAGCTGCTTCTTGGTTTAATATAAAAGGTGGAGCAGGAAAAGTATTTACTAATAATAAAGATCAATTAATAATTCCAACTATTCATCCAAGTGCAGCTAATTATAATCCGGCAAATCTAACAAAATTTAAAACAGAATTTGCTTTAGTTCTTGAAAATCTTTTACCTCAAAAACCAATAACTACAAATATTTCAATTCCAAAATCTAAAAAATCCCAAGAAATTTCATTACCTACCACAGACAAATTAATAACTACTTTAACTGAAGATCTTACATTTTTTGATGTTCGAGAAATTGATAATAAAATTCTTACTATTTATATTGATCAAAATGGTCAAAAGAAATATAAATTATCAGATTATAATATGCATTTTTATATAAAAAATGATTCTTGGAAAAAATGTGACCAAGTTACAAATAAAGTTGATGGGATTGTTCATATTACTGGTAGAGAAAAATATCAAGCAGTTAAATATGTTAGAGGTGAACTAAATAATATTAAAGAATTAAAGGAGAATTAATAGTGTGATGCTATCTTAAAAAAGAAAGGAGTAAAAATAATATATGAAAAAAACTCGAACCGATCCAAATGAATTTATTATTGATAATAATATTTGTTGAATAATTTTATATGATAATGATTATAAACAAATAAAAGAATCTGGTTTAAAATGGCATTTAACTTATTATGGATATGCAGAAGCTACTTGGTTTGATGAGAAAAAACATTATCGAGAAAAATTGCACAGTTCAATAATTCAACTATCTGGTCAAATAATTCCGATTAATTGCAAAATTGATCATAAAGATCAAGATAAATTAAATAATTTAGAAAGTAATCTTAGAATTTGTACTCAAGCACAAAATGCACAAAATAGTAAACTTAGAAGTGACAGTACAAGTGGTTGGACTGGAGTTAGTTTATTTAAACATAATCGAAAATATGAAGCACATATAACTTTAAATGGTAAGAAAAAACATATTGGATATTTTAAATTAGCAGAAGATGCAGCAAGAGCATATAATACTGCAGCTTTAAAATATTTTGGTGAGTTTGAAGTTTTAAATAACGTTACATAGGAGTAAAAAAATAATGTGGACATATATAGAAAAAGAAGATGTTGAAGAATTTATAATGAAATATCCAGCTCTTGCCGAAGGGTTTGACGATATCTCTTTATATGAGACTGAAAATCGGATATTTGTTCCTCGTTTGTTTTTCAAAAATTTTCCATATAAAATACAAATTTTTGAGAGTAAAGAAACTCCAATATTTCAACCAACATATTTTAAATTTACCGGCATGCTTCGGGAAGAACAAGTTGAAATTGTAAAACATGTTTTGTCTGAATATAAACAAAATTTAAACCAGATCAATGGAATAATCAAAGCCAGACCTGGTCTTGGCAAAACGGTTTTGAGTGTATATCTAGCATCGAAATTAGGACTTAAAACATGTATCATTATAGATAACGAGAATTTACTCAACCAATGGCTTAAAAGTTTTCTTAAATTTACAGATTTAACAGCAGAAGATATTGGTTTAATTAAAGGAAAACATTTTGTAGTAGATAGACCAGTAATTATAGCTACTGTACAAACTCTTTTATCAAAAATTAAAACAGACATGCATAAAAATTTTCAATTAATAGATAAAGCTCAAATTGGTTTAGTAATATACGACGAAACGCACAATACCTCGAGCTCTAGTAAATTTGCAAGAGCATCTTTATTATTCCGAACTAAAAATTTTATTGGATTATCTGCTACACCATTTCAAACTGGAATAGCAGAAATTTTAATGAAAAATACAATTGGTGAAATTATTTATGAAACAAAACGATATGATTTAAAACCAACATATATTTTAAATCATTATGATAGTAAATTAAGCGGCAAATATTCTTTTATACTTGGAAAAATGTCAGATTATATTAAACGAAAAGCTTTTTATAATTCAATTATTACAAAAAGTCCAAATTATCTAAAAGTAATTTTAAGTCTTGTAAAAACTCGATTAAAAGAAAATCATGTAGTTTTAATATTAGCTTTTACAAAAGCTCAAATATTATTAATATCAGATGGTTTAGATAAAGAAAATATCGAACATAGAAGATTTTATGGTGATGAAAAAGATGAATTAGATAAAGAAAATGTTAAAGTAGTTGTTGCAACATATTCTTATGCTGGAAAAGGATTTGATTTTGAACAATTAAGTTCATTGATTCTAGCTACGAATCTTGCCGGTAAAAAATCATTAATTCAAGTTGTTGGTAGAATTTTAAGAGATGGTGGAAAAGATAAAAAAATGCCAGTTGTTGATGATTTAATCGATATGGGTTTTCCCAGTTTATTTCTACCAGACGTTAAAGCTAAAAAAACAGTTATTAAAAATGAATTTAATTGTGCAATAAAAGACAACTTTATAGAGATTATTTAAAAATTAGAGCTAATTCTTTAATAGAATTAGCTCTAATTAAATCTCATAATCAATAATTTCATATAGAAATAATATTAATATTCCTTGTTTCTTTATTATTAACTCAACAACAAAAAAGAGAAAGAGTATGAATTTAACGTATGTAAACAAAAAAAATAAAAAAGTAAATGTAATTATTTCAGCTCATGCAAAGAAAAGATTTATTGAAAGGTTTAATCGAGTTTTTCCAGAAACTCCTATTTTAAATTCAGATTCTGTAGAAAAACAAATATATAATTATTGGAATCGTGCCGTATTAAAACCTATTAAAATTAAAGAAAGAATTAAAAAATATAACAACAATACTCTTTATTTCGTTTCTGATTATTTTAGATTTGTAGTAGAAAATTCTACTATTATTACAATTGAATTAAGTTCTAAAAACACAAAACATTTAAATCATAAACCTAGAAAGGAATATATGAATGTTACCCAAAAATTTCTATGATCAAGTTGAAAAACCTGGGTTTTTAAAACATATTTTATATGGAGACAGTGTTTCTAAAGATACTCGAATTCAAATTTTACAAAATGATAAAATTAATGTATTGCATATTGAATCATTATGGAATCAATCTTCTTTAAAATATCCTATTGAAAAATATAATAATAAAGAATTTATACATTTAGATTCAAAAGCTTTTAAAATTGAAGTTTACGATATAAAAAATGATCAAATTTTGTGGACTTTGCCGAAATATATAATGAGACATAAAATTAAGAAACAAATTATTCGCTTATATTTTAAAAACAATATAACATTAGATATTACTAAAAAACATTCAATTATTGAATGTAATAAAAACAAAACTGATTTAATTATTAAATCACCATATTCATTAAGCTATGGATTATATACACCATATTCATTAGATTTTCTTAATTTAAATAATAAAAATAATATTAAATTCTTTAATAAACTTAAAAATATAAACTATGTAGAAGTTGATAAATTTCAAGAAATTGAATATGATAATTATGTATACGATTTTGGTGTACCAAAATTCGAACACTTTTTTGCTAATAGAATTTTGGTACATAATACGGATTCATTATTTATTACTATACCGGTAAAAGATTCAGAAAAATTAACAACTGAAAAAAAATTAGAGCTTGTTGATAAAGCTTCTAATGATATTAATAATATTATTCAAAAATATTTAAATAATTATTTCTTGCCGAAATCAAATATAACAAATGAATATAATTCAACTTATTTTAAATCCGAACTTTTAATGAGTGCAATTATGTTTCTTGATGTTAAAAAGAATTATGCATATAAATTAGAAGCTAAAAAAGGAAAAATTTTAAAAACTCCAGAAGTTGAATATACAGGTATTCAAGTAGTAAGATCGAATGCCGCAAAACTTACACAAAATCTTTTGCGAGAACTTATTGAAACTATTATTCTAAATGATAAAATAGAATTAAAAGAAAAACTTCCAAAAACTTCAGATATTGTTACAAAATATTTTAATAATTTTACAGAAAATATTAAAAATTTAGATCTTATAGAAATTTCAATTCCGGGAAAATGGAGTAAAGCAGATCAATTTATTAATGGGATGTCTCTTTATAATTTTATTATGAAAAAAGAAATATTCTCCATGGGGTCAGCTGGTTATTTCATTTATTGCATTTTTAAAAATCCTAAAGTATTTCAAGATTCGAATCTTGATATGAGTAAAGTCAAAGGAATTGTAATACCACAAGTATATGATAAAGAATTATTAAAAAGAAAATTTGAAGAATTTCAAATCCAAATTGACAATTCTACCCAATGGGATACACTTTTCAGTACTACTGTTGATAGAGTAGTTAAATTAGTAAAAAATCTTTCGCAAAAATAAAAAAGGATATAATTTATGTTATTTAATAAAATAATTGGTCATTGTTCATTTATATCGCACACTGGATACGCAGATCATAGTAGAAATTTCTTTACACGATTAAATAATCTTATTCCAGTAAGAATCCGAAATTTTACATGGATTGATAAATTTGATCATTTAAATGATTTACATAATAAATTAGTTATTGAACAAGTATGGAATGAATCTCCTTGGAAATATGGTACACCATTTATAAAATATAATCATGATAAAATTTTAAATATTATTTTAATGGAAACAAATCATTATTATTATTATGAAGAATATGATGACCCAGTTATTGGTTATAATGTATGGGAATCTACACGACAACCAAATCAATTTTTTAAACAATGGTTAAAATTTTTACAATTATGGGTACCAAGTACATGGCAAAGAAATTGTACAATAGAACAAGGTTGTCCACAAGATAGAATTAAAATAGTTCCTGAAGGTGTTGATGGAAAAATATTTTATCCAGGAAAACCTGAATTAGAATTAAAAGAATATAAAGATAATAATTTTAAATTTTTAATATTTGGCAGATGGGATTATAGAAAATCAACAGAAGAAATAATTAAAACATTTTTAAATACATTTAAAAAAAATGAACCAGTAAATTTAATTATTTCAGTAGATAATCCATTTCCTGCAGATGGATTAAAAACAACAGAAGAACGATTAAAAAAATATAAATTAGTAGATAAACGAATTAAAATTCTTCATTTTCCAAATCGACACGAATATGTATCTTATTTAAAATCTGGACATTGTTTTGTATCTTGTGCAAGATCTGAAGGATGGAATCTTCCATTAATTGAAGCGATCGCTTGTGGAATACCAACGATCGCTTCAAATTATGGAGCTCAATTAGAATTTTGTAAAGATGTTTCTCATTTAGTTAATATTAAATCTCATTTAAAACCAAAACATATATTTATGCAAAAAGATGAAAATCTTTTAGGAACATATGCAGAACCAGATTTTGATCATCTTTCAAATATAATGCGCAATATATTTGAAAATTATAATAATTATAAAATAAAAGCTCTTGAGGATTCAAAAATAATTAGAAATAAATTTTCATGGGAAACTGCTGTAAACATTGCATTTAATCATATTAATGAAATTACAGAAAATGATATTAAAGATCATAAAAAAAGAATTTTTAAAATTCCAGAAGAATCTGTTGAATATTTATTTCATAATGGTGCTTATTGTAATATTACCGGTCCAAAATCGTTTAATTATAATGTGAAATTTATTGATTTAGATACTGATAAAATAATTCATGAACAATTAATTAAAACAAATCATTGGATTAAAACAGTTAGAGAATATTATACTAATTGGAAAATTCAAATTAATGTAAATAATAATATTTATTCAGAACACAAATTAAATCTTTATAATAAAAGAGTGATTATTATTCTTGATAGTACTGCGATTGGAGATAAAATTAGTTGGGTACCATATATTGAAGAATTTAGAAAGAAACATAACTGTATTATATTTGCAGCAACTGGATTTAGTTGGTTATTTAAAAATTCATATCCAGAAATTAATTTTATAGATTACAATACAACAATTCCAGATATTTATGCAATTTATACTATTAAAATCAAAGATGATGATATTAATATAAATAAGAATAATTGGAAAGAAATTCCATTACAACAAATAGCAAGTGATTTTTTAGGTTTAGAATTTAAAGAAATTAAACCACTTATATCAATTAAAAAATCTAATAAAATCATTAAAGAAAAATATATTTGTATAAGTGAATATTCTACTTTTAAATGTAAACAATGGAATTTCCCAAATGGTTGGCAACAATTAGTAAATTATTTAATAAATAATAATTATAAAGTTACTACAATATCTAAAGAAAAATCAAACTTAAAAAATGTTATACATAATACAAATAATCATTTAGTACAAACAATTAATATATTACAACATGCGTCAATGTTTATTGGTGTTAGTAGTGGTTTAGCATGGTTAGCGTGGTCATTAAATATTCCAACAGTAATAATTTCAGGATGTACTAAACCTTTTGTAGAAATGCAAAATTGTATTAGAATTTTCAATTCAAATGTATGTAACGGTTGTTTTAATGATCCAACTATTAAACTAGAAAGAAATAATTGGAATTTTTGTCCTAGAAATAATAACTTTATATGTAGCACAAGTATAACATCCGAACAAGTTATTACAAAAATAAAAAAAGTTTTAAAAAAGGAAGACTAAAAATGAAATCAATAATGCTAACCAATATTCAAGTAGAAGATCCTGAAAATTATTCAGATATGAAAGTAATGAAATCAAATGCAGGTTATTATGTTGGTACATGGTATAATAATCCAAAAGGTTTTAAAGATCATGGTACAAGAGATTCACAATATTTTAAAAATTATGAAGAAGCAGAAGAGTTTTTAAAATATGTCGAAAATAATCCAGATGAAGCTTTTAATTTATTGCGGCAATTTCCTTAAAATAGGAAGAAAAAATGAACTTTAACTTAAAAATTACAAAAATTGAAGCTCGAGATTTACCTGATTTATGGTTTCAAGCAATTTTTAATATTCTTGATAATGGTCGCAGATTTACAATCGATAGAGGATCATATGCTGGTCAAACTAGATTAGAATATGATTATTTTATAGGACATGTAAAATTTCCAGATAATGATCCATTAATTCCAGAAATGCCACCAACATGTGATATTTCACGACCAGTAGAAGAAGCATATATTTATGGTGGACCTGGATATGAAAGATCTTATCTTGAATATTTAATGACTGGAGAAAAAGCTCCAGGAGAATCATATAAATATGGAGAAAAATTAACAAAAGCTCTCCGGAGCATATTATAAAGGAAATATAAATGACAATTCATTGTTTTTTTCATAGTGCAGATCTAGATGGTCATTGTTCTGGAGCAATTGTAAAATATAAATTTCCCAAATGTGAACTTCATGGAATTAATTATGGTTATAAATTTCCATTTAATATTATTTCAAAAGATGATATTGTTTATATGGTAGATTTTAGCTTACAACCGGTAAAAGAAATGATTGATTTATACAATATAGTGGGTAAAAATTTGATCTGGATTGATCATCATATTACAGCAATTGAAAATGTTTATAAAGAAAATCCAGAACTTGAATTTTCTGGTATTAGAAAAAATGGTACCGCTGCTTGTATTTTAACTTGGAATTATTTATTTCCAGATAAAGAACTCCCAAAAACTGTAGAATTATTAGGTAGATATGATGTCTGGGATATAAGTGAAGAAATTCTTCAATTTCAATATGGATTTAGAACAAACCCAGATACTTGGCCGAATAAACAAGATGAATTATGGAAACAGTGTTTTGAAACAAATACATCAATATATCCAATACTTCACATTGGTAAAATCATTTTAAATTATGAACAAAAACAAAATGAAATTTATTGTAGATCTTGCGCTTTTGAAATTACTTTTGAAGGGTTAAAAGCTCTTGCCGTTAATAAACGATTAACATCATCTCAATTATTTGATTCAATTTGGGACAATAAAAAATATGATATGATGATTACTTTTGGAATAAAGAAAAATGGATTTTGGGATATGTCATTTTATTCCGATAAAAAGGATATTGATGTAAGTAAAATAGCTGATAAATATGGTGGCGGTGGTCACAAAGGTGCTGCTGGTTGTCAATTTAAAGAACTTCCAAAAGAATTTTTAGATAGGTTTAAAGAACTTCAAGAATCATATAAATAAGGAAAAAATCATGATAGAAACTGAAGATAATTCTTCTAAATCTTTACTACCTGATGGACGAATACTACATGAATCAATTCAATCAAATGAAAAACAAAAATTACAAAACAATCCATCAATGATACACACATCAATTCCATTAAAAGAAAAAGTATCAATTAAAGAAACATCTAATAACTTCTTAAATTGGTTAAATAAATTTGTATCTGTGTTAATTATATTTATTTTAATCGGTTGTGGGTTTGGAATTTATATATCTAAATTCATTTACGATATGAGATTAAAAGAAATTACAACAGTTGGTGGTTTCGTATATGAACAAAAAATATATGACGTTAAAATAAGGCCATAAAAATGAAAATAAACGAAGAAGTTTTAAAAAATATGGATGAAGCAGCATTAATTGCAGAAAATGAATTAAATATGATTCCATTAGAACATATTAAAAGTATTTCAATATGGTGGAAAAAGAATTATTTAAAAGCTGGTCATAAAAGATTAGCTAAACTCTTACTAGCCCACTCTTAATATAACATTATATACCGGCAAGATCTTTAACTAGATCTTGCCGGTAATTTTTTTTCGGGTAAAAAAGACCCTCTTCCAAAAGAGGAAGAGGGTCTAAAAAGGAACGATATAAAAATTTATGGGAGGCGGACATAAATTTTTTATGAGAAGGAGAGGAGATTCTCATCGTTCCTTTATTTTTTTTACGGAGTTACTTGAGAATTAACAGAACCACTATGAGCACCCCATGCAGATATAGCAGTTCCAACATCATGAAATTTTGCATATGTCGAATCTGCATTGCCCATATATTTAAGAGATTTAAGTAAATTAATAACAGTTTCTGCAACTTTAGGTTCCGAAGAAGTTAATGGTGAACCATCAAAGCTAAATGGAACAGATAGTTGAATAGTATCATTTGCAGTAATATCAGAAGCCGCAGCAGTATCAATAGGAGGTGTTGTTGGGAAAACTCCTTGATAAATATAACATTCTTCTAAATCTTCAATAGCTAAATCTGCACCATCAGATCTAACTGGTTTAGTTTGAGCTACAGCGGCCCAACCTTTATAATTTTGTGGAATGAATTTATTCCCAGAAAGAGGACTTACACCAGTAAAAGGATCAAAAATAGCACACCATTGTCTAATAATATTTAAAATTGGTTGATTTTGCATTTCTCTAAAAGTTAAAGTAAACTCTCGAGTAGTAGTAACATTAGCGACGAATGATGCTCCAACTTGTCCTTGACCCATCGTATCTACTTTAGTAAGCATTTGAGTATGAGGCGTAAATCCTTCACACGTACTATGTAACCATTTAGAAGCTATTTGAACATTATCAGCTCCACCAAATAATTCAAGAGGTAAGCCGAATACAACTTGAAAATACCCTGAAATATATGGTTGATTATTTCTCCAATGACCACCAATATCTCTCGTAAGAAAATCTGGCTTTTCTCTATCTTGTATTGAATTATTAAATCTCGATGCCAACCTACTAATAATTGTAGTGGAATCTGCCATATTTTAATCTCCTCAAAAAAATAAATAAATTAATGAACAATAATAAAAACATTAATACGTTCAATCGCACGAATAGGAGTGATATCAATAATAGCATTTAATTCTGAACTAACTTCATCAAAATTAACAGTTACATTAAAACTTTTTAATACTGAATATCTTTCTACATTTGATTCTAAGAATTTACTTAAGAAATTAGAAATTCTAAATTGTGCCTGATTGATCCAATATTGTGTTGCACGTCTCTGTAAAATGTCTTTCAATAATGTGGGAATTACTTTTCTAATATATGCAACAAACTTAGCAACATGTCCACGTTTTAAAATGGATAAACGCTTCCAAGTAGTAAATTGAGTTAAAATATATTGTCCTTGTGGTTCAACAATAACTGGATTTAATTCAACTTCTATTAAATCCCCACGTTCGGTATGATTAGCTTTATATGCAAGTTCAATAGGTTCTGTTATAGCACCTTTTTCAATACCAGCAACCGGTTCTGCTAAGAAATATGCACCATCACAATAAAGATGTCGTTCAAGAGCATGATACACTGGATTCATCCAAATTCTCTCACCAGTAAATGGATCGAAAATTTTACGATATTGAGTATATAACATTGATGTCCAATTGTTCCAAGGAACATCCGTCAATCTTGCAGTAAGATCATCAGAATATGATGTTACATAAGTTCCAGTATCTCCCAAATGAATACAATCTTGTCGATAATCTGCTAAATATCTACCACCATTTTGAACAGTAGCAGAATAACCACCGGTAATAATATAATCCGGCTGATACCAAGGGTAAACACATTCTGGCATCTGTTCTATAGAACCATCGATACTAGTTAACCCACCTTGATATGCTAAAAGAATTTGGCCATCTAAATAATCTCGATCAGACTCTAAATTACCAGTAGAATTATACATTGGCAAGTTTCTGTCAGTATCAACAGTACCATCTGTACCATTTTCAAATTGTACTCCACCAGCAGCAATACTACCAGTAGAAGAATCAACAGTACTTCCAGAAACTGTTAATAATAAACTAACTTGTAAACGTCGTTTAGTTGCTTGATTTTCTGTAATTGTTCCAACCGCTACTAAATCATCTGCGGCTTGTGCAGAAATGCAACCAATAAAATCACTATTATTATTAATTACATCTTCAATATACAGAACAGTCCCAGAAGAAATATCTTTAATAGTTGATCCAAGTGCAGTTTTTCTAGTAAGAGAAACTGTCCATGGCCCTTCTAATAAAGTAGTTGTTCCATCTTCATTTATATAATAAACACCAATATTCATAAATAAATATTTATATAAAACTACACCATCCGAATCAGTATACATTTTTTCTAATTCAACATTTCGAACACCCATTACTTTAATATTATTATAATATGTTCCTGCACCTTTTGCATAAAAATACCAAACAATATCAGCATCAGTTGGTATCATATCAGATTCAGCAGTTATAGATGCAGTGGATGTTGTAGTATATGGCGTGCATAATTCTGCAGTAGTTTCAATAGCTATTGTACCTGCATAATTTCTATCTAAAGTAAATGTTAATGAAACTGCAGTTTTTGCAACAACTTGAGCTGCAGATTCTACACTATCCCCTGTTGCAAAAATCCAGTTTCCAAGAGAAACTGCATTAAAAGAATCTAAGTCAGAACATATAACACTTGCGTTACCAGGAGTAAATGTAAACAACGCATCCGTCGGAACAGTTCCATATGTAATAATAGTAGAAGTTGTAGAAGTTTTAATTTCTTCATTAGCCCAATATGCATCATCTGGCATAGTTCGAACTAATAAAAGATTGCTCGAATATTGTAAAAATTTATCCGCCAAATAATGGGCTTGTGTAGTTCGACGATAATTTGGCTGTCCAAATAATCTATGAAATTGTTCTCTAGAAGTTAATTTAACAATTCGATTATGTGGACCTCTGTCACATACAGTAACAATATATCCAATTCGTCCAGTTTCTAATGTTGGAGCAGCATAAGACGCATCCTCGATGCTTACATATACGGCTGGTTCTCGTCTATCTGTAACCGGCATATCGATCTCCTTAACAAAAATAATATTAAGATATTATTTTTTCATATTTAAAAATCCCACAATCCCAAATTCTATTATAATTATTTAACTGCATATTTTCCCATTCAGTTAATGAAGAATCAAAATACAAAAGTTTATAATAGCTTCGGCTAGGAAAACCCGCGTGATCAAAGTGTCGATCTTTTAACTTTTTCAAATTAATAACTTTTTACAGTTAATCGACACTTTGTCGCCGGGATGAACTAGCCTTGCTTTTGAAT
>Ga0265294_10003230_pt1 | contig 20943 bp, 18 predicted proteins | sample MunlanPumphouse3_FD_192504 | JGI IMG/M metagenome (GOLD analysis project Ga0265294, IMG submission 192504) | Groundwater microbial communities from a municipal landfill in Southern Ontario, Canada - Pumphouse #3 | ecosystem: Environmental > Aquatic > Deep subsurface > Groundwater | place...
GCAGGTGCTGTTCTCGATCTTCTCGGAGAATATGACCGTCCCGCACTGGCAGAAACTGGCCCAGGCAGTCGCAGATGAACTGAACGCCGGCGCCGACGCGGTCATAATCCCCCACGGCACCGACACCATGAGCTACACCGCCGCAGCACTGTCCTTCATGCTTGGTGATGTGCCGAAGCCGGTAGTGCTCGTGGGTTCCCAGCGGTCCTCGGACCGGCCGTCCTCGGACGCCAGCAGCAACCTGATGGCCGCGGCGCGGTTTTGCGTCAACGGCAACCGGGCCGGCGTCTTTGTGGTCATGCATGACACCTCCGGTGACGATTCCTTTGCAGTGCATTGCGGCACCCGTGTCCGGAAGATGCACACCTCCCGCCGGGACGCGTTCCATAGCATCAATGTCCCGCCGGTGGCGCATCTGGACCGGGACGGTAAGATCGAGTTCAGCGGTCCCGGCCGGGCCACATCGGCAGCCAAGGCCGTCGCGACCACCGGCATGAACCAACATGTCGTGCTCCTGCAGTTCTACCCCGGTATGGACCCGGAGCTGTTCCGCGATGTCATCCTGAAGAGCAAGGGCGTGGTCATCGCCGGCTCCGGTCTCGGTCATGTGAATGAGAACATGGTCCCGCTGATCCGCGAGGCCGATTCCCGGGGCACCGTCGTCGTAATCACATCCCAGTGCCTGAATGGCCGTACCAACCTGAACGTCTACAATACCGGCCGCGACATGCTTGCCGCCGGTGCGGTGACCGTCCAGGATATGCTGCCTGAAACTGCCTACGTCAAACTGATGTGGGCGTTGGCGAACACGAACTCCCCTGAGGCGGCCAAAGAGGTCATGCGGACCCCGTTGGCCGGCGAGATGGGCGACCGGAGGCTGGTATGATGGCCGAAGATTACGGCAATATGATGTGCGGCATCGAGATTCACCAGCAGCTGGACACGCACAAGCTGTTCTGCAACTGTCGGAGCTGTCTTTCTGAGGAGGGGCACGGCGGCATCTACCGCCGGTTGCGGCCGACCACATCCGAGATGGGCGAGGTGGACCGGGCGGCCCTGGCGCAGTTCAAGCGGGGCTACGGCTACTGCTACGAGAGCTGCCCTGGCACCACCTGCCTGGTAGAACTGGACGAGGAGCCGCCCCACGAGGTCAATGCCGAAGCCATGGAGACGGCTCTGATATTCTCAGAGATGCTCGGTGCGAGCATCATCGACGAGGTCGAGTTCATGCGGAAGATTGTCGTCGACGGCTCGAACACCTCCGGGTTTCAGAGGACGTCGCTTATTGCCGTGGACGGCTCCGTTGCGGCCGTCGGCCGCCGGATCGGTATTCTCTCCGTCTGTCTGGAAGAGGATGCCTGTCGGAAGATCGACACCAAGGACGGTGTTGTCACCTGGCGGACCGACCGGCTGGGGATCCCGCTGATCGAGGTCGCCACCGCACCGGACATGAAGACCCCGCAGGAGGTCATGGAGGTTGCGCAGCGGATCGGCACCCTGCTCCGGGCCACCAAGCGGGTTAAGCGGGGCATCGGGACGATCCGGGAGGACCTGAACATTTCGATCCCGGAGGGTGCCCGTATCGAGATCAAAGGCGTTCAGGAGTTGCGGATGTTGCCGGACTTCGTCGGAAACGAGGTCAAGCGGCAGCAGGGTCTGGTCCGGGTGAAGAAGATCCTGGCGGAGCGCGGCACCAGAGTCGTAACGGACACCGCAATCGATGTCACCGACCTGTTCAAGGACTGCGGGTCCAAAATAATCCAGGGCGCCCTGAGGGACAAAGGTGTGGTCCTGGCCGTCAAGTTGTCTGGTTTCGCCGGTGTCATGAACGGCGACAACAAAACCCTGCGGCTGGGTGCTGAGATGGCCCAGTACGCCCGGACGGTAGGTGTGAAAGGTATCTTCCACTCCGACGAACTGCCTAACTATGGCATTGACCAGTCCTACGTGGACGCGTTGCGTCGGCGGCTCGGCATGACCGAGCAGTTTGATGCCTTCGTCATCTGCGCGGCCAGGGAAAAGAAGGCCCGGGATGCGCTAGTCCTGGCGGTTCGGCGGGCCAACATGGGCCTGGACGGTGTACCAGAGGAGACCAGGGACCCGCTGCCCGATGGCACTACCCGCTACTCCCGGCCATTACCAGGTGCGGCGCGGATGTACCCAGAGACCGATGTGCCGCCGACGGTCATCACCCCGCAGCGGCTGGACCGTATCAAAGTCCATCTGCCGGAGTTTCCCGAGCAGATCGAAGCGCGGTTGGTCAAGCAGTATGGTATCAATGCCCAGCAGGCTGCGCAGATTGTGCGGCAGAGCCGGGACGACGTCTTCTGCAAAATTGCCGACGAGTTCGGTCTGGCATCCGTCGCCGCGACCACCTTTCAGGGTACGTTCGCGGAAATGGAGCACGAAGGCCTGGACACCGACCTTCTGACCTACGACGACCTCTATCAGGTCTTTGCGGGTGTCAGGGGCGGAAAGTTTGCCAAAGAAGCGATTCCGGCAGTGCTCCGCGAGATGATCGGCGGGTCCACGCTCGCAGCGGCCGTCAAGAAACTCGGTTTGAGCGCCGTCAGTGACGATGATGCGGCCGCAGCCATTGCGGCCATTGTACGGGAGCGCAGCGGCTTTGTCCGGTCCAAGGGCCTGGGCGCCGTCGGGCCATTGATGGGCCCGGTCATGGGCGCGCTTCGCGGCAAGGTCGACGGCAAGAAGGCCAGCGATCTGCTTCAGCAGGAAATCAAGAAATTCCTGGCCCACTGAACGGCAGGGTTTCCCTGCCGGCCAAACTTCTTTTTTTAATCTTTTCAAAAACCAATCTCGAGGACCCGCAGTTTCTCGAAAAACAGCGGCAGTTCCGCCAGGGTCCGGACCGGCCGGCCCGTCAGGACGGCCTGCGTCCGGACGGGGTCCATCAGAGAGGAGACGACGATGACCACCCGGCCGTGCGGCAGCAGGTGGTCCGGCGCCTGTACCATCAGTGCCGGGAGCGGCCCCAGGCCATCCGGTCCGCCGGACCAGGCCCGGGCAAGTGCGCCCTCTTCGGCTACCGGCAGATAAGGCAGATTGAATACGATCGTGTCGAAACGCTCTGGCACAGCGGAGAAAAGGTCGGTCTCCCGAACATCTAGGCGGACACCGACGGCTGCGGCGTTCTTTTTGGTAAGTGCCACGGCCTTTGGGTTGATGTCGCCGCAGACCACCTGCGCCCCGTTCAGAGCGCAGTGAAGCGAGACGACCCCGGAGCCGCAGCCGATTTCCAGCACCCGCTCACCGTGCCGAACCTTAAACGCGCCGATAAGCAGAAGGCTGTCTTCCGACGGCGGGTAGACATCGGGGTCTGCGGCGATCTCCAGTTCTGGCCGGTATTCCATGCGGCGGACATGGTGTCCGCCGCTTATGAGCCTTATCCGCTCAGACGGTCCGGTCCACTTTGGCCAAAAAGTGACGGTAGACCGTCGGGTCGTCCGTCAGTTCAGGGTGAAAGGCGACCGCCAGCTGGTTGCCGTATTCGGCGGCGACGGTGTGTCCGTTGACTGTAGCAAGCTCTTTGGTGCCTGGACCAACCTGTTCGATGTAAGGCGCGCGGATGAACTCCATCGGGATCTGCCGGCCTGTGAAGGCGGCCTCAGCGGAAAAACTGCCGAGCTGCCGGCCGTAGGCATTACGCCGGACGGCTATAGGCATGGTACTCAGCCAGGGGCCGGGACCGCCGTCGACCTTGTCGGCGAGCAGGATCAATCCGGCGCAGGTACCGAGGACCGGCAGACCGTACCGGACCCTTTTCTGCAGCGGGGCCATCATGCCGAGGTCGTTCATGAGTTTTCCCATGACAGTGCTTTCGCCGCCGGGAAGAACGATCCCGTCCAGAGGTTGGGTAAGGTCGGCTGCCTTGCGCAACTGGACCGTATCTACACCCAACCGGGCCAGAGCCGTTTGGTGTTCGGCAAAGGCGCCCTGTAGAGCCATGACACCTATGACGGTCATTGTCCCCGTTCTGCCATCAGAGTTTTGATCTCGTCTGCACTGATGCCGACCATCGCGGGCCCGAGTCCGGCCGAGACCTCGGCCAGGATCTTAGGGTCGTTGTAAGCGGTCACGGCCTTTACGATGGCCGCAGCGCGTTTGGCCGGGTCGCCGGACTTGAAGATCCCGGAGCCGACGAACACGCCCTCGGCGCCAAGCTGCATCATCAGGGCCGCGTCGGCCGGTGTAGCGATGCCGCCGGCGGCGAAGTTGACAACGGGCAGACGGCCGTTGACATGGACATAGCGGACCAGGTCCAGCGGAACCTGGAGTTGCTTGGCGGACTCGTAAAGCTCGTCCTCGGTCTGACTGACCAAACGGCGGATACCGTCGTTCACGGCCCGCATGTGGCTGACGGCCTGCACGACGTCGCCAGTACCCGGTTCGCCTTTGGTCCGGATCATCGAAGCACCCTCGGCAATCCGCCGCAGAGCCTCGCCCAAATCTTTGGCGCCGCAGACGAACGGGACCTTAAACTTCGTCTTATCGATATGGTAAACGTCGTCGGCAGGGGTAAGCACTTCGCTCTCGTCGATATAATCGATGTCGATTGCCTGCAGGATCTGGGCCTCCACGAAGTGGCCGATGCGGACCTTAGCCATGACTGGGATCGAAACCGCGTCCTGGATTCCCCGGATCATCTGCGGGTCGCTCATCCGGGCCACGCCGCCGGCGGCGCGGATATCGGCGGGTATGCGCTCAAGGGCCATTACAGCGCAGGCACCGGCATCTTCGGCAATCTTAGCCTGAGCTGGGGTGGTGACGTCCATGATGACGCCGCCCTTCAGCATCTGTGCGAGCTCTTTATTTAAGCGGTAACGGTCTTTTTCACTGTCTGTCATATTGTTTCCTTCTTTTAGGTAGGGGTGCCTAAGTCGGTCATAGATATAAGGATTGATGAGTAAACCCCCGTTAGGTAGTTCTATCCAGGACCGCTGGCTCTCTGGTGTTAATAACTTGTTTATAACATTGTCAGCATAATACACTACAATGAACACTGTCGATGTTCTGCTTCCGGGCCATTTAGAACGTAACGATGACGGCAGTCTTGATAACACCTATTCTACGGTCACGCTTATCCGGACGGGTGACGGTCGTCGCATCATTGTCGATACCAGTTCACCGTGGATGTACCCGGAACTGATGGCGGCCTTTCGTAAAAAGCGGGACATTTATCCCAATGACGTCGACACGGTCGTGCTCACCCACAATCATACAGACCATACTGGCAATGTGGAAATGTTTCCCAACGCCAAAGTTCTGATCCATGAAGGTGAGATTGTCTTCCCTGGTGCCGAGATCATATATGAGGATCAGGAAATTGCTCCCGGCGTATTGCTGGTGCATACTCCCGGACACACCCGCGGCTCCATGAGCGTCTTCGTGCAGACCGACCGGCGTGTTGCCATCGCCGGCGACGCGGTCCCGCTGTCCGATAATCTGCTGAAAGAGATCCCGCCGCGGCAGAATACCGACCCGGCGGCGGCGCTGAGCAGTATCCGGGCCATTGCAGCCTGGGCGGATGTCGTCATTCCTGGGCACGGCGTACCTTTTCCGCTGCCGGGCCGGCGGCTGCGGCTCCACTAAGCCGGCGCCGATAGTATTAAAGCCCGTCCCCGTTATGATCGCACATTGTAGCCGGGATGCAGTCTGCATTCCCTCTTTCCGAAGTGATAATAATGTCCGCCATTCCCGAAAATCTTCCCGCCACGATCATGTTCGAATGTCCCGACTGTAAGGACGTCACTGAACATCAGATCCTGCGGGCTCGGCTCGGTAAAGGCAATGTCTCCGGTACCTTCCAGTGTCTGGCCTGCGGTCGGATTTCATCGACGACTGTCCGGTTGCCCAAAGACCTGCCGGTTAAGGTGCTTATCAGCGAGGAGGACGAGACTGCGGCTACCTCAACCGTCCTGAAAGAAGACGAGATTGTGGAGGTCGGTGACGAGTTCGATCTGGATGACAACCGCCATGTGTGCATAAGTTACATCGAGCGCAAGGACGGCAGCCGCCACAAGAGCTGTCCTGCCTCCGAAGTGAAGGCGCTGTGGGTCAAGGCCTACGATGTTCTGCACGTGAAGGTCTCGGTCAACGACAACCGGCGCACTTATCCCATGTATCTGAAGGCCGAGCCGGATGACGAGTTCACAGTCGGTATGGTCCTGCCGTTCGACCAATGGGACTGCCTGGTTCATGCCATCAAGACCAAGAGCAAACTGCTCCGCCGGGGCACGGCGGAAGCTCGTGACATCGTTCGTATCTACGGAAAGGTCCGCCGTAAGGGCGGTGAGCCGATTGACATGGACGACGGCACAATCGAAAGTGAAGGCCTGCCGACGTCGTTCACGGACGATGCCATGGACCTGAACGATCAGTGAGCCGGTGTCTCTTCCGGCAGCAGCAGGTCGAGAATGTCGGCGATGTTTTCCGATTTTACGGTGTAAGTGGCCGCTTCTTCGGTGTATTTATCAGTCGGATTGAACGCAATCGAGACGCCGCTCTGTTTAAACATCGGAATGTCAGTGAACGAATTGCCGATTGAAACCGTCCGCTCTTTCGCGGTGTGGTTCCGTTCGATGTACTGTCTGACGTAAACACCTTTGTCCCGAAGGTCCACTACGACGCGGCCTTCGCCGGTCAGAGTGCCGTCCGGTTCTGTCTCCAGATGGTCGGCGATGCAGCTGTCGAACCCGAACTCGTTGACCAGCATCTCGGCGGCTATATCGATGCCGCCGCTGATGATCACGCAGCACATGCCGTTGTCGCGCAGGGCGGCCACGGTTTCCTGGATGCCATCGATAAGCGGCATGTCCTGAAAGAAACGGACCAGGTCCTTCGTGTTCACGTCTGGCTTGGCAGTCTTCCAGAGGCCGATGTCGCGGCGCATGAACTCCGGCTCGTCGATCTCACCGTTAACAAATGCCCGATACGACTTTTCGTTATCCACGCCGAAACAGGTGTGGATCCAGCACCAGGAGCTCCGCAGTTTGGTGAGCACCCCGTCCATGTCGAAGCAAACGAGGTCGTACTTGCCGGTCATAACCGCCGCAAGGGGGCGGCAGCATAAATGGTTATCCGAGGACCGTGTTCGTCTTCTCATGGATGTACCGGAGCAGGTCCGCCGGATCGATTATGACAACGGGTTTTACCTGGGGCCTGTAGGGCCTGACGGGGCCACCGAGGAGGGCGCGGGTATGTTCGTCTGGCGGTCCGGCGAGGTCTACGAGGGCGATTTCCAGAACGGGACCCGTACCGGCCGCGGCAAGCTCGTCTGGCCGGACGGTACCGAATATGAGGGGGACTTCCGTGATGACGCGCGCACCGGCCGCGGCAAGATATGCTGGCCTTCGGGCGACTGGTATGAGGGCGATTTCCAGAACGGGACCCGTACCGGCCGCGGGACTATGCACTGGGCCTCCGGCGAGCGTTATGTCGGAGGTTTTGTTGCCGGACAGCCGCAGGGCCGCGGTGTCAGGTTCACGGCCACTGGCGAGATCGATTTTTCTGGCAATTGGGACCGGGGAGTTCCTGTCCGCTGACCGGATCTAAAAGCCTGTCGCAGGACCAGTGGTTGCGGATTCGCGGCTGGTACAGCAGCGGCACCAATGTCTCGGACGGCACCGGCTTATTCGTTCACGGTCTTCGGCAGTGGCGGCAGTTCCCGGGGCTGGATCGCCGCGGCCTGTTTCCTGTTCTTAAAGAAAGGCAAGACGGAGCAGCGGATCAGAAGACAAACCGTTTAACAGTGGGAAAGTCTCGATTCCTCTCATTTTTATTATTTGTTTTGAACGGTTGCGACATCGAGGCCTGCGGGGTCGGAGTAATTGTTCCGGCGGCAGGCGACAACATTATTACCCGTACTGTCTCTTGACAGCCATATGCTGACCATTGTCGGGACCGGGCATGTCTTCCGTATCGCAGAGCCAGTGGAGTTCATCGTCCGCCATACGTGGCCCCAGGCGGTGTGTGTGGAACTTGACCCGGTACGGCTGGCGGCGATCACAGGTAACACCGCCGGGTTGCGGCGGTTGCGTGACGATGAGGTTCCCGAGGTCTACCGGGCTTCGGCCAAATATCAGGAGAAGGTCTCGGCGCAGAACGACAGCACCGCCGGAGCGGAACTGGCGGCCGCAGTGGCCGAAGGCAAGCGGATCGGTGCAGAGATAGTCTGTATAGACCGGGATGCCCGGCAGGTCATGGCCGAGATGTGGGATGAGATGTCGCGGGGCGAAAAGCTCCGCTACCGCTGGTCCGCCTTCACCGACGGGGTGCTCGGCATGAAGAAGGTCGACCAGACCCAGCAAGAGTTCGCCGCCAACGAGGACGAGTATATTGCCAAGATGCGGAAGAAATACCCTACACTCGTGCGGAAGCTCATTGACGAGCGCAATACATACATGGTGGAACGTATTAAGAAGACCTGTGACAGATACCCCGATGTGGTCGCGGTCGTCGGCGATGCCCACGTGGAAGGACTCTGCCGGCTGCTTCCAGAGCGGGAGATCCGGCAGATCAGGCTCGCCGAACTGTTGGATCCGGAAAAGCTGGCGAAAGTCCGGGCAATGGTATGGGACAATAAGGAGAGGGAAGAATGAACGTGAAACTGGTCGCTTACACGCCGGATGCGGATAGGATTTGTGCCGCGGCGGCCCGTTCCTGCTACGCGCAGGAGTGTGCCGGAGACCTCCTGGAACTGGATTGCCTGAAGCCGGAAAAAATCCTGAACGCGGTCATGTCCATGGGTCACGAATCGGTCATCGAGCATGCGGTGTTCACCTTTTCCGTCTCCGGCGTGTCCCGGGTGCTCACCCACCAATTGGTGCGCCATCGGATCGCCTCCTTTTCGCAACAGAGCCAGCGTTACATTCCTATGACCAAGCCGGCCTTCGTTGAGCCCGAGACCGTCAAAGCCGACCGCTATGCGCACAAAATCTTCACCGATGTCATGAAGGCGGATTGGAACGCGTACAACGCCCTGGTTAAGCGTGGGGTCGCAGCGGAGGACGCCAGGTACGTACTGCCGAATGCCTGTACAACCAACATCACGATTACTATGAATGCCCGCGAACTCCGGCACTTTTTCGCGGTTCGTTGCTGCAATCGGGCCCAGTGGGAGATCCGGGCGATGGCAGACGAGATGCTGCAGCAGTGCAAGCAGGTCTCGCCGATCATTTTCCAGGACGCTGGACCAGGTTGCGTCCGCGGCCCCTGTCCTGAGGGAAAGAAGTCCTGCGGTCATTCCCGGAAAGGCGATTTCGAACCGGCCACGTCCGCTAAACTTTAAATAACGAATACTCATCACTCGAGATACTCGGTGAAAGATATGGGAAGAATCAGACCCACCTACATCAAGAGAGTATCCATCGAACTCATCAACAAATATCCTCAGGCGTTCAGCAAGGATTTCAACAACAACAAAGAAATGGTTGGAAACCTGACCGACGTCAAGACAATTCCGATGAGAAATCGGATCGCTGGATACATCACCCGCTACCTCAGCCATCCTGAGGTCTGAAGGTTACTGTAAAAAACTTCTTACCGTTCCGAAAGGAGCGTTTCCGCAGCGGCTCGTGTGGGGTAGCTTGGATATCCTGTGAGATTGCGGATCTCTTGACCTGGGTTCGAATCCCAGCACGAGCGCCATCCCTTCTCTTCCGTTCAGCGGTCGGAAGGGTTAGTTACTTCTTCGTTTTCTGCCGTTTCGACCGGCCAGATCTTTTTCGTGATCTCGTAGCCGCCAGGAGGCATAATCCGAGAGATCTCCTCTTCCGGTACGTTGAACTGCCGGGCAAGTTCGCCGTTAAGCTGGCCGTTCTTTTTTTTCGCGGGCCGAATGACGTAGTACCTGTCGCTGTCTTTTTCCAGCAGCGGGGTCGGGGCGCACATTATTTTGCGCTCGCTCTGATAGAAGACCTCGCCGACTCCCAGTTCCAAGGGCAGATGGTACTCGTAGTTCCGCTTGCCGCGGATGATGAATGCGCCCCGGGGGACAAACTCGCCGGCGTTGGGGGTCTTACTAACCTGGTCGGGGTAGGTCCAGAAGGCGCCGCCTTCGGGTGTGCCGGCTGTCCAGGCCTTGGACTGGGCGAGGGCGAACCAGCAGGCTTCCCGGTGCTCTTCCGGTGCGGCGTTCAGACCATCCTTGAGGATGACCGACGGGGCCCCGTGAATGTCGGCATGGGCATAGATGTCCGGTTCTTTGAGATGTTTCTTTACGATGCTGTCGTTGGAATGGGTATCCCGGCCCGCGATGCACAAACGGCCGCCGGAGGTGATGAACCATTTGAAGACCTCGAACCAGAAATGCTTGGTAGGGGCGGCCTTACCAAGATCGGCGGCTTTTTTCCGGTCGAAGCCCTTCTGTTTACGGTCCAGTTCATCCAGGCTTTCCTGCAGAGCGACGGCGGCCTTGTTGCCTTTCTCGCCCTCGGTCTTGCTCCGGGCGTAGATGGCCGAGGCGTTGGCGTCCACGCTCAGCCGGTAGTCGAGTGTGACGGTGTTCCCGCCCAGTTCTGCAGTGACGGTGCCGTGCTCGGCGTCCAGATCCTCAACGTAGGGAATCTTCAGGGCGCCGGTCTTAAGCTTCTCCCAAGTCAGTTTCGGGGCCTGGGCGGCTAGCACCTCAAGGAGCTCGGCGGTCTTCTGATAATCGGAATACAGTCCGTCAGCGTGGGTTTTGAGGCGGGCGGCCTCGGCGCGGTAAGCCTCGACAGTCTCCTGTTGTTTTTCCACCCGCTTCTTGAGTTTTTCGATTTCGGGGTCGGTGAGTTCTTCTTCGGTCTTCCGGTCGTGCTCGGCCAGGTACCGACCGATGGCCTCGGAGACGGTCGGCACGGTTTCTTTCTCGCAGTCGTCGTAGATATGCAGATCTACCGGGGCGATGTCCACAATTGCGCCGCCCTGCCGGAAAACAGTGGGCCGTGGTTCGCCCGTAATCTGTCCGACGATGCCCCGAAGAGCAGCGTAGAGCTTGGCGACGTTTTCGTCTCCGACCTCCTTGGCAGGCACGGTCTTATCGACCCCGGCGCGGCGGCAGACCTCCTCGGCGTATTGACCGCCCAGATTGGTAACGGTGGCCAAGGTCCGGACGGTATCAGCGGCGGACGAGCGGAAGACGGCACCGAATTCCGGCTCGGCGGCGGTGACCGGGTTGAACCGTTCCTTCGGTACAATGTAGGGCTCACCAGGCCGGGTGGCCCGGTCCCGGAAGGTCCGCTGGGTAAGACAGTTCACAATGGTACCGTTTTGGACCAGCAGTACGTTGCCGCCTCCGAACATCTCGAAGACCAACTGGTATTCGCCGTTGGCCTTAAAAACCTCCAGCAGAACGATCCGGTCGAAACCAACCTGCGAAGCCTTGCCGACCCGGGCGTTGGTGAGATATTTCCGCAGGAAGGTGGCGAACGAGGTCGGAATGACCGGGGTGTCGGGCCGGTCGGGCGAAAGATAGAGCCATCTCTTGTCCCTGAAGAACAAGTCTTTCTTTCCGTCCTTAGTGTTGATCCGGAAAAGAACGTTCCCGGCGCCCCATTGAAAGATCTTGTCCAGGTGGGCATCCTCGAGGGCGGCCATCTCTGTGACGACTGAACGGACGTCGAAAGAGCTCATTTCTTTCTTCATAGCAATCCCATACGTCATCAACGAAATAAACCCCACGCCGCCCGCAGTCCAGGTTCAGAAAGGTTTATCAATCACTGCAGGATTAGGCGTCTTTGTTGCCGTTGTGGCTAAGGGGTATAGCGACGCCTTGGTAAGGCGTAGGTCGAGGGTCCGATTCCCTTCAACGGCTCCATTTTACCCTTTATCTTTCTGTGTTCGGCGTATCGTCTTTTCGGCAGTTCCGATTGTGCGCGGCGGATCCGCCGTGCTTTTTCGGTCTTACACTTTGTTTAATTCATTGTTTTTATTCAAGATATAATAACTGTTGATATTTTGTTTTAATAGACATTTGTCTAATATAATAATGTATTAATATGAATTTGTAATTGGAATGAAGCATGAGCTTCCTGTATGACAAGCCGTTCATCGTGAGGATTGTCGAGGTGCTGACCGCGCTAGTGGGTGTGGTAATGCTCTATCTCGCGTATCTTAACGTTGCAGACTATGTCTTTGCTGCGGTCACGGCCGTTTTGGCCGTTGCCCTGCTGCTCTGCGGAACGTTGCTGCATCTCAGAAAGTGGTATGCATGGCATTACACCATGTTCCTGATGATCGCTGCAGGGATCTGCCTGGTTGTCTCATACGTCGAAACCGCCGATTTGCTGTGGGTCCTTCTGCTCGGCATGGATTTCCTGCTGGCAGTCTCCTGGATTTTCCGGGTTACCCGGCAGTATTTCGATGCTGCAGTCTGATTATTAAGTTTTCTTCACCCCAAACAACCCCCGCGGGGGCGTCTTCCCTCCGATTCATTTCTGATTCATTTGTCTGACTAATTTAATGTGTTTGTTTCAATCAAACAACTATTCAATTAATTAATTATTAGACAAATATCTAATTTATGAAAACTATTTTATATAAACATCGAATATGCCCGAATCGGTGATATAATAGTGTTGGCACCTTACGGATATCAACTGCTGGATTCTGCCAGCGCCATTGCCTCGTACAATGCGCTTGACACCCTCTGGCTAATCGTGGCCGCAGCCCTGGTCTTCTTCATGCAGGCCGGTTTCGCCATGGTGGAATCGGGTTTCACCAGAGCGAAGAATGCCGGCAACATCATTATGAAGAACACCCTGGATATGGCGTTCGCCACCATCGCGTTCATCGCGATCGGCTGTAGTTTTGCTTACGGAACAGACTTGGCCGGTCTGGGGATCATCGGCGTGCCCGATCTCTTCCTTTCGCACACTGACCTCTCGAACGGTTACACGTCCGGAGCTTACATCCTCTTCCAACTGGTCTTTGCCGGTGCGGCAGCGACCATTGTCTCGGGCGGAATGGCAGAACGTACCAAGTTCGGCTCCTACTGCATCTATTCGATCATCATGTGTGCATTCGTCTATCCAGTGGTCTGCCACTGGGTGTGGAGCGGGAACGGCTGGCTATACAACATGGGCTACATCGACTTTGCCGGTTCCACCGTCGTGCATATGATCGGCGGCATTACGGCGCTGCTCGGGGCGTTCTTCCTCGGCCCACGTATCGGCAAGTATGACAAGGACGGCAAGGCGCATGCCTTCCCGGGCCATAACCTGACCATCGCGGCGCTGGGTGTTTTCATCCTGTGGTTCGGCTGGTTCGGCTTTAACGGCGGTTCCTCGCTGGGCATCTCGTCCTTTGAACTGGGTACGCTGACCGGTGAGGTCCTACTCATCACCTGCCTGGCGGCAGCGGCCGGTACTGTCAGCTCGATGCTTTACTCCCGGTTTAAGTTTGGGTACCCAGACGTGTCTTTCACCCTTAACGGCTGTCTGGCCGGCATGGTCGCAATCTGCGCCGGTGCTTCGGCGGTCGACTATTACGGAGCGATAATCATCGGAGCGATCGCCGGGATCACGGTCGTCGTGGTAGCGGAGTTTATCGACAAGCGGGTCAAGATCGACGACCCGGTCGGCGCCTTCGCCGTCCACGGGGCCTGTGGTGCCGTCGGTACCATTCTCGTCGGCTTCCTGGCCAATCCAGACTGCTATGCGGGTGTTGCCGGGGTTCTGTACGGCGGCAGTCTGTCGACGCTGGGCATTCAGTGCTTCGGTGTCGGTATCATCGCTCTCTGGACGATCATTACGATGGGCACGGTGTTCTACGTGATCAAGCACACGATCGGACTTCGTGTCTCGGCCGAAGAGGAGATTTCCGGTCTCGACATCTCCGAGCACGGGCTGGCCAGTGCCTACTCGGGAATCATGCCGGATCTGCACATCATCCACGACGAGAGCGAACTCGGGATGTCGGTGCAGTCCATGGCCGCCGGAGCACAGGCGATGTCTGGTATGACAGTCACAGACTTCAGTGCACCGTCGGCGGAGGGTCTGAAGAAGGTCGTCGTCATCACGAGACGCACAATGGTCGGCGCGCTAAAGGCGAGTCTCGACAAGGTCGGAGTGACGGGAATGACGGTCACCTATGTGGCCGGCTACGGCGCCCAGAAGGGCCACGCCTCACTCTATCGCGGTATCGAAGTGGACAGCACACTGCTTCCCAAGGTGAAGGCAGAGGTCGTTTTGCCGGCCAAGAAGGTCAACGAAGTGGTTGCGGCAATCAAGTCTGCGGTCTACACCGGCGCGGTCGGCGATGGCAAGATCTTCATCTACAGTGTCGACAACGCGGTCCGCGTCAGAACCGGCGAAGCCGGGGATGCGGCTGTAAGCAACGAATCGGCCTGAGCCGAATCTCAGACATCAAAAACCCCTTACTCCGGAGTCTCCCGTTTCCGGAGGTTTTTCTTTTTATTCAGACTTCAGTGTGAAGTCAGAATGTGAGCAGAAGTTCTGTTCGTGTTCGGTCAGTGCCTGCAACAGTGCTGTCGGCGTTACTTGCGATACGGCGATCCAAACGTCGCAGCATTGAAAAAACGGGGCGGGGCCGAAACCCCGCTGGCAAAAGTTATCAGGCCATCCGGTAAATGACCCAGCCGGACCAGATCTTCGGGAAAAAGAAGGTGGTCTTCTTGGGCATCCGCTTGCCGGCGCCCGCTAGATCCCAGATGGTCTTGATGCTCGGCGGGTTCAGGACAACAGCGAGGTCGTGCTTCTTGGCGGCCATGGCCTCTTTGACCGGGCCAAGCTCGGCATCGTAAGAAACGGTGCTCTTGCCCTCGTCCGCCTTGTAAACGCCGTTGAGGATGACCTGCTGCGTCACGTAAGTGTCGAGCTGCATCATGACATTGTCCGACGGGGCAATGGGATCGGCCACAAAGCAGCGGCCGGTCCGGAACATCAGGCCGAGCATGTGCTGCGGCAGCTCTGTCTCCAGTTCTGCTGTACTGATCTCCTTCATGGTCAGTGACTTCTCCAGTTTGGAGATGGCGTTCTTCTCGCCGATATCGCCGGCGTCCACCAGCCGGTGGGTCGGCCAAACGACCAGACCGGGATCGTTGCTGGCGACCAGAGTCGCCAGCACATACTGCTTGGCCTCACAGTCCGGGTTCTCCTTGGCATAGTTCAGGGCGGTCTCATAGCGGTGGTGGCCGTCTGCGATCAGCATCTTCTGATCCTTCAGTGCGGCGGTGATCTCTCCGCAGATATCGGGGTCGGCGATCCGGTAATACCGGTGCTCGACCTGTTGGGGATCGATGTAGCGGTAGACGAGCCGGGCGGCGCCGTCGATTTTCTTCTTCAGTTCCGGGGTGAAGCTGGTGAAAATGCCGAAAATGGACTCCAGGTGGGTCTCCATGTCCCGTAGCAGGTTCAGGCGGTCGGCCTTGACCTTGGAGAAGGTCTCTTCATGTGGGATGATGTTGCCGGCGCTGTAATCCTCGGTCTTCAGGATGCCGACCAGGCCCAGCCGTCTGTACTGTTTGCCGGCGTCGGTGAAATGCTGCTCGTACAGGTAGAAGGAAGGAGTGTCCTGCTTCAGGCTGCCGTCCTTGACCATCCGTTCAAGAGTCTGCCGGGCGTGGGTATAGTGCTTGTCCGCGTCGGGGGCCAGGGTCAGGTTCGTGATATTGTTCGATTTGGCCTGCAGCTCCTTGAGCTGTTCGGGACTAATGACGTCGTACGGCGGGGACACGCGGTCCTCGATGTTCTCGCCGGGCCGGAGACTGGGCCGGTAACCGCTGAAAGGCAGAAAAGTAACCATAGATTGGCCTCTGTCGAGCCTTAGGAGATGTTCCTATTTCTAACTTGGCGGGCGTCTGCCGTAGAAGGAAAGATCCGGGGCGGTCCCCCGGAGAGAGTTTGGTTCAGCAGATCCGGGGCACCGGGTCGCCGGAGGGCGGCTCGAGAATGCGACGGCCGCCGACCTCTGTATTGAGAATGACGCGGTTGCGGCCGGCGGCGGCGACGCCGATAATGGCGGCATCCTTGCCTTCCGGCGTGGCCTTCAGAGCCTTCAGTACGGCGTCGGCCATGGCAGGTACGACGGCGATGACCGTTTTGCCCTCGTTGCCGATACTCAGCGGATCGATGCCGAGCAGGTCGCAGGCGTTGATGACCCCATCCCGCAGCGGAATCTGTTCCTGGTCGATCTGCAGTTCCACCTTGGATTTGTTCGCCCACTCGTTGAGAGTGTTGGCGAGACCGCCCCGGGTCGGATCCTTCATGGCGGTAATGCCGCCGACGCGGAGGCCCTGGGCAATCATCTTGTTGAGTGGCTGGACATCGCTCTTTACAACGCTTTCGAAGCCGTAGCCCTCCCGCGAAGAGAGCAGTGCGACGCCGTGATCGCCGACATAGCCGGAAACGATGATCCTGTCGCCCGGTGCCACGTTGGAGTCGGCGCACCAGCGATTGGCGACCTTCCGATAGCTATTTGCGACCTCCATGTCGTGGTCGAGGTCGGCAGTCCGCCGGCCGATGGCGGCGGTGGAAACGATCATCTTGTCGAGTTCACCGGCGCCCATGACTTTGGTGTCGCCGGTGACGATCGGGACGCCGCAGTCTGCGGCGGTCTGACCCATGCTGTCGAACACTTTGTCGACGATGTCCACGTCCAGGCCCTCTTCGATGACGGTCGAACAGGCGAGACCGATGGGCTGAGCGCCCATGACCGAGATGTCGTTGACCGTGCCGGAGACGGCGATCTTGCCGATGTCGCCGCCCGGGAAAAACAATGGGTTGACGGTGTGTCCGTCGATGGTGAATACAACATCGTCGACGACCGCGGAATCGTCGAGGGCGTCGAGTGAGATTTCCGCCTTCATCTTCGGGAAGTGTCCGGTGATGTGCTTGGAGATGAACTCCTGCATGAGCTCGCCGCCGGCACCGTCGTTCATGATTACCTTTGCCATAAAGGCGGCAATTGTGTAGGACCCATTAAAACTGTAGGTCGATTGAGCAGCCGTCTGCATAGATTAATACGCCATCCCGCATTGATACGCATGGGCTTGTGAGGTAGCTAGGATATCCTATCGGCCTTCGGAGCCGAATACCCGGGTTCGAATCCCGGCAAGCTCTCCATCCTCGTACAGATGCGGCGGTGTCTGTATTGGTTATTTTTATGACATCAGTTTGTTTTTCATTTGTCGGTCAGTTCGGCTGGGAATTGTCCATAGCCTCCGGCATGTAATCGGGATCGATCCAGGTATAGAACAGGGCCTGTTTGACGGGATCGTAGCCGAGCATTTCCAAGATTGCAGTAACGGCGATGTCTGGGCGGTGCATGATATGACCGAACGTCCAGCACAGCGTGCGATCTGATGGGCGGTGCCCGGATGCCGGCCCGTCGGCTGATGGCCCCCGCTGGATGCTCGTCGATGGTCGACTTTGGGGCAATAGTATTGCAGGCGCCGCGCGCCCTGTCAGATCGGCAGGTCATTCAGTACTGGTATATCTGGGTGGCAGACATGCCGGCCGGCTGCCGGCGATAAGCCGGATTCCGGACGGGAGTGTCCGGAGACTGCCGGTACGGTATCATCTTGGGCTTGCCGCCAGCGCTGTTCTTGCCAGGGATGTCGATGTGGGTATCATTAAAATTGGCCGGTGCAGGCGCAATACTTCTACCCGGGGTTGCAAGGCAGGGCCTGCAGTATACAGTCAGCAGGCCAGTTGGCAGAGCTCCGACAGATGGTCGTGTCCGGTTTGAACAGTCGGGCCTCGGTTTCATAAATCGCTGGCCAGTCAGGTTGTGTCTTCTCTTGGTAATTTTTCAGGACATGGTGTCTGTATAGACCTCGGCTGACCAGGAACGGGAGACGGAAGGATTGGAACAATCAACAGAAGAAACGGGCATGGGCGGCGTATGTGATGGATCAGGTGTTTGCGGCATTTTTCTAACGATTACTTGAAAATGGCGGAAACACAGTCGGCGATGCGGGAGCGTATGTACATCTATTCTGTTGTAAAAGAATGAGCGCGGCTGCAATTGGTATTTAAATAAAATGAGTCCATAACTCTAGCCGTCGTGATTTGAAGACCATACACTCAAAACGTGTATCAAACATCGGATCTGACATGTGGAATACGACCCACATCGATCCTCGCAGATGCAAACAAAACTGACCTGAAACACCAGTTTCGTAAGATGTCCTTGTTTCCAAAGATTTGGAATTCGCAGTTGGCCGCTGTGGCGGCATTCTCTGTCTGCATCTGTTCCGCTGATACGCAGGTTCAGCGTGGACTGTATTCATGTATGCAGATGTCCGATAAATATCCTTCCAGCGGCGCGAGTGATAAAGATGTTTATGAAAACGCACAGAAGACCTATAAGATCTCTGGATGACAGATTCCACGAGGTGATGACTGCACATGTGAATTCCGCGGCATATAAAATCAAAGCACCCCTGAAAAGGATGTCTGAGGATTTCAGACGATCACGAGACAAAACAAAGAACGTCTGCATCGAGGAAAAATGTCCCGTCGATGATGACGGAAACGAGATTATGATAAAGGTAGAGGGGCTCTGTAAGATATACGGTAAGCATCCGGAAGAGGCCCTAAGACTCCTGGAAAAAGGTGCAGACAAGAAAGAGGTGCAGGAAAGGACCTCTAACAACGTGGGCCTGTACGACGTATCGCTGAATGTCAGAAAAGGAGAGATATTCGTAATAATCGGCCTTTCCGGGTCCGGAAAATCCACACTCGAACGCTGCATGAACAGGCTGATAGAGCCTACATCGGGAAGGATTCTGATTGCCGGAATTGATATTACCTCTCTGAACGAGGAAGAACTGAGGTATGTCAGACAGAAGAGCATGTCAATGGTTTTCCAGAATTTCGGTCTTCTGCCGCACAGAGACGTCAAGAGCAATGTCGCCTACGGACTTGAAATCCAGGGTATTCCGGAAAAAGAACGTTTGGAGAAGTCCCAGGTATCTATAGACAGGGTCGGGCTGTCCGGATATGAGGACAGTTATCCGAAGGACCTCAGCGGAGGCATGAAGCAGAGGGTGGGTCTTGCCAGAGCATTAGCCACGGATCCCGACATCCTGTTCATGGACGAGGCCTTCAGCGCTTTAGACCCCCTCATAAGAAACGACATGCAGGAGGAACTGCAGAAGATACAGTCTGACCTCAACAAGACCATCGTCTTTGTCACGCACGATCTGGACGAGGCTCTCAAACTCGGCGACCGCATTGCACTGATGAAGGACGGCCGCATTGTGCAGATGGGCACACCTGAAGAGATTCTCAGGAATCCAGCGGACGAATATGTCAGCAGATTCACGAAAAAAGTGGATCGCACCAAGGTGTTCAATGCGGAAGCCTTCATGAAAAAGCCCAGAAACGTCATACACGACACGCAGGGACCTCGAGCCGCAATGAAAATCATGGAGAGCACAGACCGCAGCAATCTGCTGGTGGTGGACAGGAGCAACCGCCTGGTTGGTATGGTCGGATCAGATGACATAATGAATGCGATATGCTCGGACAAGACGTTGGAGGATGTCATCGAACGGGAGATACCGAAGGTCCGCAGGGACACCCCCATGAAAGAGGTGATACAGATAATGGTCACCACGGACTTTTCGATACCTGTCGTGGATGATGACGGGATTTTGATCGGTGTCGTGAGTCCGTCCGCTACAGCCGAGGCATTGAACGGAGGGGATCTCTGATGGTATCCCCTGTAGGCATGTTCGCAGAACAGGCCGTGGACTTCATAGAGCAGTATTTCGGCTGGCTTCTGGGTGCTATAAGCGAAGTCCTGACCTGGCCCCTGAATCTTCTGGAAGGAGTGCTTTGCGGGATGAGCCCTGTGCTCTTCATGGTGATTTTGATCGCAGTGTCCCTGCTCATCACAAGGCGTCTCAGCACTACCGTATTCGCGGGCATCTCATTCTGCATAATCTACTGGATGGGCTATTGGGAAAGTGCGATGATAACGCTGAGCATGGTTATAATCTCGGCACTGGTGGCGATAACAATCGGCATCCCGCTGGGGATATGGTCTGCCAAAAGCGAGACCGCCAATCCTGTCATAAAGGCGCTGATGGATTTCATGCAGACGATGCCAGCATTCGTTTATCTCATCCCGGCAGTCATCTTCTTCGGATTGGGGATGGTCCCGGGGGTGGTCGCCACTGTGATATTTGCCATGCCGCCGATAGTCAGACTGACCAATCTCGGCATCAGGCAGGTGCCTGCGGAGATGAACGAGGTCGCAGATGCGTTTGGCTCCACAGGATGGCAGAAACTGACGAAGGTGCAGATGCCGGAGGCAACGCCCTCAATAATGGCAGGAATAAACCAGTGCATAATGCTGTCTCTGTCGATGGTGGTTATATCGGCAATGATCGGATGCGAGGGCCTGGGACAGGACATAGTCTATGCGTTGAGCAGAGTGGATGTGGCACTGGGATTCGAGGCGGGGCTGGCCGTTGTCCTTATAGCGATGGTCCTTGACAGACTGACGCAAGCCCTGAACAGGAATGCCGGCGGGATGAAGAGAGCAGAACCTGCCGGAAGAACGAAAAGACGCAAAGTAACCGCCATGAAGATCGGTGCAGTCCTGGCCGTTCTCATACTGCTGGTAGCAGGTGCGGCGGTATTCCACGCAGACGACGGGAACAATGCCGGGATAACCAAAATGGGAACGGTATTGGACAGCGGCGCCCAGTGCGGACTGGCCGTACCTACGTATACGGCCGAAGAATACGGTCTCGAATACATCTCCGATCTCGAAGAATATGCAGACGACTTCGATTATGAGATCGTCGGCATAGATGCGGGAGCCGGGATAATGTCCTCTACCGAGAATGCAATCAATCAGTACGGTCTGAGTTCTTTCAAACTGGTATCCAGTTCAGAATCCGGAATGCTGACATCGTTAAAGAATGCTTATGCTTCGGAAAAAGCCATAGTGGTGACGATGTGGACGCCT
>Ga0265294_10003231_pt1 | contig 20942 bp, 17 predicted proteins | sample MunlanPumphouse3_FD_192504 | JGI IMG/M metagenome (GOLD analysis project Ga0265294, IMG submission 192504) | Groundwater microbial communities from a municipal landfill in Southern Ontario, Canada - Pumphouse #3 | ecosystem: Environmental > Aquatic > Deep subsurface > Groundwater | place...
AGCAAATCCTGCTTCAATAACATCCACCCCTAATTTTTCTAATTGCTTTGCTAAGAGTAATTTTTCCTTCTTATTCATACTACATCCTGGAGACTGTTCTCCATCTCTTAAAGTTGTATCAAAAAATAACACTTTATCTTTTTTCATAATAAATTCTCCTATTTATTCATTAAACCAATAAAATACGCAAAACAACTTATGAATAAACAGGCTCTAAGTCGCCAATTTCCTAATATGCCGATATTTAATATTTGTAAAATTATATTTTTATTCATGTTTATTTTTATTTTCATTATAATTTTTTATCAAAGCTTTTTTTACTCTGTAATACCTGACAAACAACAATACTATTCCTGATAAAGAATAGCCGAAAAATATTATAAAAAACATATTTTGCGGATATGAAAAAACCGCTATAAGAAAAACAACCAGCAATATAAAAAACTGTATTGACTTAGGCCTTGATAATTTCATTTTTTTAAAAGCATTATAAGGAACATTCGATACCATAAGAAATGAAATAAGCACCATTATTACAGGCATCGCTTCAAAAAAGAACGGCATTTTTTTCATCAGCAAAGGTATTGTTTTAAAAGACAAAACTGTTCCGTCAAATATTTCATAACTTAAAACAAAAGAAGCTATTACGCCGGCTGAAGCAGGAGTAGGCAATCCCAAAAAACTGTCGGCAGATTTTGAAGAGTCGGTTGTAGAAGGCTCCATTGCTTTTACATTAAATTTTGCTAACCTTGTAGCGCTTGTTATAACAAAAAACAAAGCTATTGCGATTCCTACATTGCCCATTGAATTTAATACAAGCAGATACATTAAAATCGCAGGCGCAACGCCAAAAGAAACAAGATCGCATAAAGAATCAAATTCCATACCGAACTTACTCATCGTTTTGGTCAGTCTTGCTACTCTTCCGTCAAGCATATCAAATAAAATCGCCAGCATGATAAACCATGCGGCTGCGTTAAAATTCCCGTTTATAGCATAAATAACCGCAATAAAACCGGACGCTAAATTACCGGCAGTAAATAAACTTGGCAAGACATACAAACCTTTCCTCAAAGAAGGCATTTTATTTTATTTCTCCATTTTTTAATATTGTTGCAAAAACAGTAACTCCCAACACGACCTTATCTCCGACTTTTACCTTAATATCATAACCCGCAGGCATATGTAAATCTACCTGCGAACTAAATTTAATCAAACCTATTTTATCTCCTGTTTTAACGATATCGCCAGGTTTTACCCATGACACACATCTTCTTGCTAAAATTCCGGCAATTTGTTTTACTAAGTATATACCTTTTTCATTTTCTATTGTTATCCAATTCTGCTCATTGACAATATGAGCTTCTGCTTCATTGGCTTTTAAAAATTTCCCCGGTTTATATTCAACGCTTTTTACTGTTCCGCTTACGGGAGATCTCTGCAAATGAACGTCAAAAACAGATAAAAAAACTCTTATAACCGATTGCCCGTTATCATTTTCTTTCACTTCCATAACCGTACCGCTGCACGGCGATAAAATCAATCCTTCCCCTTCCGTAATCTTAACATTCGGATCTCTGAAAAAGAACATGCAAAAAGCAGATAAAAGAAAAAATATTAAAGCCAAAGCAACTACAAAAATCCCGGAACCGAAAATCAACAGCAGAACCGCTATTGCCAGAGGAACCAGTATAAAAGAATACCCGTCTTTAACTATTGTCATAAAAACCTCTATTTTTTTAATTTTTTTTGCTGTTTAACAATTGGTAATTTTACCAAATTGATAGTTAATATTCAACTTTTTGATGTTTATTTAAAAAAAGCACGGCCGGATAAAAAATTAAAAGGAAAAGAATATGAATAATTTAATTTTATATTTTTTTATATTCTGGCTAAATTAAAAAAAATCTCATCAAATTCTTTTATTGTTGTCAGAGTGTTGATTTTATTTCTTAAAGCACAAGCATTCGGCAATCCTTTGATATAATACGGAGCAATCTTTCTTAAAACGACCAATCCTTTCTTTTCACCATAATAAGACGACGATGCCACAGCATGTTTTCGAAACCATTTTAATCTCGTTTGTATTGAGGTTTGAGGAAGTAATTCCTGCTTTTCAAAAAAATATTCTATTCTTTTGAAAATATCATAATCGCCTATAGCGCCTCTTCCTATCATAAGACCGGAACATTTAGGTATTTTTAAAAATCTTTCGGCTGTAATTATATCGAAAATCCCTCCGTTCGCTACTATCGGAATTTCTGCATTCTCGGCAGCTTTTTTAAAAGCTTCAAAATCAGGCTGGCCGCTGTGCCCCTGCTCTGCGGCTCTTGCATGAACGGCAAGCATTTTTATTCCGCAGTTTTGGGCGATTTCAACAATTTCAGGAGCGATATTTTGTCCTTTGATTAATCCTATCCTTATTTTTGCAGTTACCGGCACTGAAACGCTTTTGACGACCGACGATAAAAGATCTTCAACGCTTTTAGGATTTGCCAAAAGTTTTGCTCCCGCTCCGACTTTAGCAATTTTTTTTGCCGGACAACCTAAATTTATATCTATGATTTTATATCCTAAATCTTGAATTCTTTTCGCAGACTCAGACATAATGCGAGGCTGCGTTCCGAAAATCTGCGCCGCAACTACAGTTTCTTTTTCGGAAGTTGATAAAAGTTTCACAGTTTTTTTATCTCCGTAAACAAGAGCCGTGGCGGAGACCATTTCCGTATAAACCAGTCCTGCGCCGCCTTCTGCTGCAAGTTCTCTTAAAGGAAGGTCGGTAATCCCCGCCATGGGAGCAAGCATTAAAGAATTTTTTAATTTAATATTGCCTATGGAAAGCTGCGGAAGTTTTATCATCTTTTACCAATTCTCTAATTCCAATGACGGTTTAATATTTATTTGGTCATTTATTTTATAATATTTACTCGATATTTTATAATATGCGGCAACAGCTATCATAGCCGCATTATCTGTACAAAAAACAGGAGACGGAATAAAAATTTTAACTTTATTTTTTACAGCATATTCTTTAAACATTTTTCTTATTAAGCTGTTACAAGAAACGCCTCCTCCCAATACAACTGACTTTAATGAATATTTTTCAACGGCTTCAAAAGCCTTATAAACCAATGTTTCGGCAACAGCCTGACGGAATCCGGCGCAAATATCGTTTATAACCGCTTGTTTTTTTATGTCAACTTTTTTAGAATAGTTTAACACGGCAGTTTTTATTCCCGAAAAAGAAAAATCCCAGCACCCTTTAAGCAAAGGTCTTGTAAAATTTACTGATTTAGGATTACCCAAATCGGCTAATTTATCAATAAGAGGTCCTCCAGGATAGCTTAATCCGAGTATTTTTGCGACTTTATCAAAAGCTTCTCCGCAGGCATCATCTCTTGTTCCTCCGAGAAAGACATATTTCCCGTAATCTTTTACTATAACCAATTCTGTATGTCCGCCTGAAATAACAACGCTCAAAAAAGGAGGTTTTAACGCTTTATTCTCTATGGCCGCCGAATACATGTGCCCTTCTATATGATTTACAGGCACCAAAGGCTTATTGTAAATATATGCCAGAGTTTTTGCGGCCATAACACCTACAAGAAGAGAACCCGCAAGACCGGGTCCGTATGTACAGCATATATAATCTATTTTTTCAGAAAAATTATCAAAATTTATGTTTGCCTGTTCCAATGCTGATTTTATAACAACATTTACATTTTGTATATGCGCTCTGCTCGCAAGTTCGGGAACAACGCCGTTAAACTTTGCGTGTATCGGTATCTGCGATGATATCACATTAGATAAAACTTGTCGGCCGTTTTCCGTTACAGACGCCGAAGTTTCGTCACATGATGTTTCTATTGCTAAAATTTTCATTTTTTTATTTTCTCTAAAATATTTGCCTGCGGGCATAATACGCTGCAAGCCGTATCGGCCACAATATATTTTCTCAGATTCATTATATATTCACTGTTCCAGTATTGAAGAAAATTTGAATCGGTTAAATCGAAACTTTCTTTTCTGTAACAAGTACATAAATTATCCGGAACAATTTTACCGTCATATCTGATAGTGGCATAACTCCACGGCGTATGGCAAAAACCTTTTGTCATGCAATTTTTTAAGTTTTTTTTGCCTGATAAAATTTTTATACTGCTGTTCACTTCAACGCCGGAATCATTTCTCAGCGCTTTATCTATTTTATTTAAATCATCAGCACTTTTCAACATATTATCTTTTATGTCTTTGCTTATCATCGGTATAAAAGATACAGTCCTGAAGTTCATCTTCTTGGCAAACCTCAGTATTTGATTAATTTCTTTTGAATTATAATCTGCTATGACAGAATTTATTTTCAATAATTTTTTATCAGCAAGCGGGCGAAGTTTTTCAATATTTCCAATAAGCTTCTCAAAACTTGCGCCTACCCTTATTTTTTCATATTTATTTTTATCAACGGAATCTATTGAAAAAGCTACTTCTATGGAATTATTAATAACCAAATCAATAAATTTTTGAGGCAAATACTGACCATTCGTAATAACTGTATGTTTTATATGTTTATAACTTAAAGCATATTTTATCATTTCATAAAATTTTTCGGAAATTGTCGGCTCTCCGCCCCACCACACAATATTCTCAAGATAAGGCATATAAGAATAAATATCTTTTATGTTTTTATCGGATAATTCCCATTTTATGTCTTTAGAAAAACACATGATACAGGAAATATTACACTTACTTCCCGGAGCAATCCATAATCCGCGCGGTTTTGATTTTAAGAAAATCTCTTTTGAAGCAATTTCAAATTCATTCAAAATTGCATTATTATAAAAAATATCATTTGAATATGTTAAATCCGCATATTTATTTATTAACTGTTTTGTAAATTGATAATTATGCAGATAATTTGAAATTCTTGCGATAAAAAACAGATCTCTCTGCATTTTAGGACGGATTGATTTTATAATCTGAAATTCTTTAATTAAAAAAACTGGATCTCCGGAAAATTCATGAACTTTAAAGAAATCGTTAATTTTATAATAACTTATATCAAGCCTTTCTTTTTCCCATTCCGCCATAACAGGATTTTTATCCGCATTCATACTATCTAACAAATTCAGAGCTTTATCATATCTGCCGTTTATTTTGTATATTTTTGATAAGATAAGCATTGCATTGGCTTTCAATACAGTATCTGAAGAATTTTTTATATATTTTGAAAAATAGCGGCAGGATTTGTCTAATTCATTAAGTTCATAAAAAATTTTTGCTTTTTCAAACAAAATATCTTTAGAAAACTCTTTATATTTAGCACATTTTTTCAAATAATGCAGAGCATTATCAAATTTTTTGTCGTTTGAACATTTTTTTGCATATTCAAGCAATTCATAAGCTTTAATTTTATTTTTCATTAAAACTAGTCTCTTTCAACCAAAACAACTGTGGAATATATCCTTTTTTTATCCAAAAAGACATATTTAAAAGAACCTTTTTTATATGTTGTTTTGGATAATTCCAATTTGAAATTTCTGGCCAGCGTTTTTAAAATAGGTTCAAAATTTTCAGATTTTTTATTACCCGGCAGCTTTATTTTTTTATAATATTCGTTATAAATTACAGATTTTTCTTTTTTTTCTCTGGCAAACTGTTCAAGAACGTCTTTCTGTTCTATCCCGTTTGAAGTCAAAGCCGTAACAAGACTATTATCCAGCATTTGATCAATATTAACAGCTTTATTTTTTTTAGCCGCTTGAAAAGAAAAAGCCAAAGCGATACCGGCTGCAAACAGCAATGCCAAATATATTTTCGACAACACTTTACTTTTTTGTTCTCTCGTCTGTTTCGCCATTTTTTGACTCTTTATTAATTATTTTACTCTCATTCGATTCCGACATTTCTTTAGGATAATCATGCAAATATTTTTCATGATTATTTATATATTCATTCACTTTATCGGATTTTATAATCTTTACAGCCGTCTTTAGAACTTCATCTTCAATTTTAGGTTCGTTATCTTTTTTATTTATTTTTTCATATTCAGACTGCATATATAACTTGCCTTCTGTCTCGGGAGAAACTTCAATAAAAATATCGGGAGTTATGCCGCTCTTTATTCCTTTTTTTAAATTCTGCTTAACTATTGTTCTTCCTGAAGGCAAATAATATTTCGCTATAGTAAGCCTCAGAGCGTTACCGTCTGATAAAGGAATTATAGTCTGAACGCTCCCTTTTCCGAAAGAATTCCCGCCTATTACCAAAGCTCTTTTATAATCCTGCATTGTCCCGGTTACAATTTCCGATGCTGAGGCCGACCCTTTATTTATAAGTATAATTAAAGGAATATCAGGAAATAATGGTTTTTTCTTCGTATAATAATGCTGGTCTAAAGCTTTGTCTCTTCCTTTTGTAGAGACCACAATACTGTCTTCTTTTATAAATAATTCACAAATGTTTACGGATGACTCCAACAAACCTCCCGGATTATTTCTTAAATCAAAAATCAAAGCCTTCATTTTTTCTTTTGATAATTCTTTTAACATTTTTGCGACATCTTCAGCGCTTTGCGCATTAAATTCGGAAAGTCTTATATAACCTATATCTCCTTCAAGCATCATCTTTTTGACCGTTTCTATTTTAATCATTTTCCTTTTTATTTTAAAAACCAATTCTTCCTTCGCTTTATTTCTTGAAACAGTAAGAGCAACAGTAGTTCCGGGATTTCCTCTCATTAATTTCACGGCTTCATCGCTTGACATATTTTCAGTAGACTGTTCGTCTATTTTAATAATTTTATCTTCGGGCAATATCCCGGCATAATAAGCAGGCGTATCCGGCATAGGCGTAAGAACGGTTAAAATTCCGTCCTGCATCATAATTCTTAAGCCCACGCCTCCGTAAGAGCCCTGTGTTTCGGTTTTCATTTCTTTATAAGCTCTTTCATCCATAAACTGCGAATAAGGGTCCAATGTCCTGACAACGCCGTTAATCGCTCCGATTACCAAGTCTTTTGGTTTCGTAGTTTCAACATAATTGTTGTCTATAATTTCCATAACGTCTAGCATCATTCTTAAATCGTCATAGGTTTCATCCGATTTGGCATAAGCGCTAAAAAAACACATAACCAAAAGAAATGCCGATATTAATAAAATTCTTTTAATTTTCAATTTATGCATTTATACTCTCCGTTGTTATCTTTCCTTCAGCCATAAAACAGGATTTTCAGGAACATTATATTGTCTTATCTCAAAATACAAAACAGCGTCATTACCGGCACCGGTTTTCGCAACATTTTCGCCTCTCGAAACATTTTGTCCTTCACTGACCAAAATTTTATTGAGCTGTCCGTAAACGCTGAAAAAAACGCCTTTATGATCTATTATTATCATTTTGCCGTAACTTCTGAATTCGCCCGTAAAAACAACTTCTCCTGCATCCACGGATTTTATTATAGCATTATTTTTTGTCTTTATTTTTATACCGTTGCTTATTACATTCGTATCCAAATCAGGATGCTTGTTTTTTCCGTAATTTAAAGTTATTACGCCATAAACAGGCCAAGGGAGATTGTTCCGTCTTTCAGTGCTTGCGGATCTTAAAGAAGTTATTCTTTTTTTATTTTTACTCGCCTGCATTAATTTTTTTATTAACGACTGAAGAGCTTTTGCCGAATCATTAAGAGCTTTTATATCCTGTTCGGCTTTTATTCGTTTTCCAGCCGTAGTTTTGAGTAATTTATTTTTATTTTGCTGAAGTTTTTTATTTTTATTTATTAAAAATTCCTGTTTGTTTTTTAAACTTATAAATTCTTTCTTCGCTTTTTTATATTTGACAATATTTGTCTGTGCTTTCTTTTCCCTGTTATCCGCAGCGTTAAATTTATGATATTTATCCTGAATTGATAAAAGACGCATTTTAAATTCCAACGGATATTCAAAATACCGAACTAATTTTCTCTTATTATATAAAAGGACTTCATCCTCTATTTTATTACAAAAAATATTTTTTTCTTTATCAGCTTCGCAGTATTGCTGCGAGGCATACATTAATTTTTTTTCAGATTCTTTTATTTTGGAATGCAGAACTTTCAACTGTTTTTCAATACCGGTTATTGAAGAGGATATTTTCCGCAGTTCTTTCCTTACCTTTTTTTCTTCTTTCAGCAGTTTCTTTTTTTCGGCCTTTTTTTTATTTATATTCTGTTTTAATTGATTTAATTCTCGAGTTCTTCCCTGCAAATCAGAATTTGTATCGGCTGCAGAAAAACTTACAAAACAAAAAAATAAGACGGTAATGATTAAAAAAAATTTACTTTTTATCATTTGATTCTTTCATCATAAAACTTATAACTGCTCCCAAAGATACAATAAAAGGCAGGATGTGCCAATCCAGGAAAAAAATATTATTATGATTAGCAGCCGATAAAACGCATATAATTACATAGCCGCAAAGAGATGAAAAAAATCCGTACAATATTTCAAATATAAGCTCTTTAAACTTTTTTTTCAATATAAACAGCATAACTTTTATTAAAAATATTATACCGATAAAAAAAGAAATCGCATAAAATATTTTCTCATATTCAGATAATATATTTATATTTCTATAAAAGAGAGAAAATCCTTTTGCATCATACGCGGTATCTATAACAAAAGGAAGAGAAAGAATTTCTTTATTAATTTCTTCAAGCTGCTGCATATTTACGGTAGAAACATTATTCAAAAGGACATAGCATGGATAAGAAACCGTATCATCGGGAACAATATTCTCCAATTCAGGATTGAGTTCTGCCGCTACGTCATAAGATCTTTCTGCATCTGCATAGTCCGCGACATTAAAATTAAAAAATTTATTAATTTCAGAAATAGCAGTATCTTTGTCAAATTCACCATTGACAAACACTGCGATTTTCAAATCTTCCGCCATCTTTAAGTTATCTGATTTTAAATTCAAATAATATTGAGCGATAAGGCATAAAACCATGCTTAAACATATAAGCATTATAATTTTTAATATTTTAGAAATATTTATAGTCATTTTTTTTATTTTCATATGTGATATATTATATATGATGTTCTTTTTTGCACTGCAGTATTGTACATATTTTCATATTGTTCTATAGATTTATTCCAAGAATAATTACTTGAAAAAGCGTTGTTTATAATTTTATTCCATAACTGTTTATTTTTATAAACATCATAAGCACTAATGACAGAATCCGAACACTGCTCCCCTTTTGAAAAATCAAAAACAAAACCGTTACCTGACATATTTTTATCTGAAAAATTAATTATTGTGTCAGCAAGACCGCCTGTTTTATTGACGATAGGCACTGTGCCGTAAGCCAGAGATATAATCTGGCTTAATCCGCAAGGTTCAAATTTTGAAGGCATCAAAAAAGCATCGGCTCCTGCATATATTTGATGGGAAAGAGGCTCATTATATGTTGTCCATACGCTGACTTTATCAGGATATATATGTTTTAAATACAGAAGCCCGTTTCTTATATTTACATCTCCTGAGCCCAAAATGACAAACTGGATATTTAAATGATTAACTTTGTTTATCGTATCCATTATTAAATCAAAACCTTTTTGATTGTCGAATCTTGATACACAGCCGATAACAAAAGCTTTTTCATCAACTGCAAAATGACATTTTTCCTGTAAATATTTTTTACACAAACTTTTATTTTGAAAATCGTAAGAAGTATAATTTGCATTTAAACTTTTATCATCCGACGGATTCCAATAAGAATAATCTATTCCGTTTAAAATGCCGAATAAATCTTTTTTTCTTGCCTGTAAAACGACTTCCATTCCGTTGCCGGCAGCAGGACTCTGAATTTCTTTTGCATATGTCGGACTTACAGTGGAAATAACATCGGCATAGGCAAGACCGGCTTTCATAAAATTAAAAGTATTATAGAACTCGAGTTTATCACTTTTATAATCTTCCCATGAAAAACCCGCCAAAGGAAGCGTATCCGCCGCTTCAAAGCTTCCCTGATAAGAAATATTATGAATAGTATATATTGTTGATGTATTCCAAAAAAAGCCGTCATTTAAATGTGTTGTTTTTAAATATGCGGGAATAAGCCCAGTATGCCAATCATGACAATGAATAACATCCGGTCTGAACATTATCGCTTTAACTGCTTCTATTGCTGCTTTTGAAAAGAAAATATATCTTTCTCTGTTGTCTCCATAACCTATGCCGGAATCATCGCCGTAAATTCCAAGTCTGTTAAAATATCTCATATTTTCAATAAAATATACAGGAATATCGCTGTCAAGGAAACATGTTTTTATTCTGAAACTTTCCTGTTCTTTGCCGATTTTAACAGTGAGCTTGTATGGCAGTGTTTCTAAACTATACTTAACACCGTCTATACTTCTGTATTTCGGTATTATAATTCTTACATCATGCCCCTGTTTTTTCAGATATTTAGGAAGAGTGCCTACAACATCGGCAAGACCGCCAATTTTTACATAAGGGACGCATTCTGAGGAAACCATTAAAATATTCATTACTCTGCTTCTCTCAAAAATTTTGCCGATTCTTCGGGTATTGTAGGATTAATATACATTCCAGTTCCGAGTTCAAATCCGGTAAATCTTGTAATTTTAGGAATTATTTCTACATGCCAATGATAATACTGTAAAAAATCCTGTTTTAACGGCAATGCTTTCAAAACCAAATTATATGACGGATTAGATAAAACTTTAAACAATCTTCTGAAAACGCTGATACAGATAGAAGACATTTCTTCTATCTTTTTTTTGTCATGAATAGTTCTGAAATCTGACATATGATCTTTAGGCAATACCCATGTCTCAAACGGATATCTTGATGCGAAAGGGACAAAAGCCAAAAAAGAATCAGTTTCCATAACAATTCTTGCACCGGATGATAATTCCTGTTCTACAATATCACAGATTAAACACCTTTCCTTAAATTCATAATACTTTTGAGAAGTAATCATTTCATCTTTAATATTTTTTGGAATTATCGGAAGCGCCACCAATTGAAAATGAGGATGAGAAATGGTCTCACCGGCATCTTGCCCGTGATTTTTAAACACAGAGATATATTCAAATCTTGAATCTTTTTTCAGGTCATTTATTCTTTCCTGAGCAATAATTATATCCTGAGCAAATTCCTGCTCGCCAAAAGAATTAATCGTTCTCTCATGAGATGAAGTCTCTATAACAATTTCATGCGCTCCTACGCCGTTCATCTTATCATAAAGACCTTCTGCTCTTCTGCTGATACTTCCTTCTATCGCCAATATAGGTTTATTATTAGGTATAACTCTTATATTCCAATCCTTGCTGTTAGGATCAATTCTATTCCCTTTTTTATCAAAAGCGACCAAAGGATTAGGAGTTAAATTCTCTTTACCCTTGCAAAAAGGGCAAAGCTTTTTATCTAAAACTTTCATTTCTTCATTTACGGGATATTCAAAATCCCTTTTATCATTTATTATTACCCATCTTGATGATATCGGATCTCTTCTTAACTCTATCATATTATTTAATCCTGTCCAAAGCTCTTTTTGCTTCAAGCTTATTTGAATCATATTCCAAAGACTGCTCTAAATACTCTATCGCTTTTTCTTTGTCTCCTTCAGAAAACGCCTGCAGCCCTTGATCATAATATTTTTGCGCTACCACAGAATTTAATTTAGCTATTTCTTTTTTCGCTTCCCTGTGGTTAGGAACATATTTCAAAACTTCTTCATAAAGATCATAAGCTTTGTCAAATTCTTCTTTTAACTCAAAATCTTTTGCCTGATTATATAGATTATCAGCCAAAGCTTTGTTAGCTTTTGCCGTATAGTTTTTTATCTGTTCATTATATTCAAAAAATTTATTTTTCAAAGACATGTTTTTTAGAGTATTAAATGTTTTCAAAGCAGAGGTATAATCTTTCTTGCTGAATTGTTCCAATCCTGTGTTATATACTCTTTTCATTTGTTCTTCAACTTGTTTGTTCGTTAGAAAACTCGGCTGTGTTGAAAAATTTTGGTTTGCAGACGTCACGGACGAAGATTCTTTTTGCCTTAAAGCATTAATTTTTTCATTGCAGCTGTCTATATATTCTTTTATATCGTTTCTGTCAGGGCTTGAAATATAAGCCGCATTAAAGAAAGTTAAAGCCTTCTCATAATTTTCATCATTATATTCTTTTATTCCCTGCTTAAAAATATCATTAGCCTGTATTGCATTCACTCTGTCAACTTTTTTCTGAATAAAATCCAAATATTGTAAAGCACCTGCATTTGTAGGGTCTATTTCAACAATTTTTAACAATTCTTCCTTAGCGTAAACAAATTCACCGTTATCAAAATACCTCATAGCTTTTACCCATGACTGCGTTATTTCTTTGGCATGTTTCTTTCTGTTTTTATATATTTCCTGTTCAGCGACTTCAGCTTCAACTTTTTGAAGACCTTCCAAAGCCTGAGCATTTTCTTTATCCAAAACTAATACTTTCGAATAATATTTTTTTGCTTTTATTACATTATTATTCAACAAGGCAACATCTGCTCTTGCCAAATATTTATCAACTTTTGAAGAAATATTTCTGTCAGTCTGGTCCAAATCATCTGATAAAAGCTGCAAATAATGCTTTGCTACAGGTTCTTCAGGATAAATAGCCAAAATATCTTCAAACTGCTGTCTTGCGGAAATATAATCTTTATTTAAATAAGCATCTTTCGCAATATTTAAGTAATAACCTAAATAATGGTCATACGCTTTGCCGGAATCAGATATTGCTCCGAAATAAAGACCCAAAGAAAAAGTATGCTGATCATCGGGAGTATCAAGAATATCCGAATACGAATAGGCTATATGAACCTTATCAAAATCTAATGAAAATCCGGCTGTTACGCCTTTATTGAAATTGTCACGGTAATCTCTCCATCCGACTCTTAAAGATAAAGGATAAAAAGGAACAGTCTCTAACCCGCATGCAAATCCCGTATCTGTAATATGCAGATTTTTAACAAGGTCCGCTACCAAAGAAACTTTATAATCATCCGATATAAGATATCTTGCAGAAGCTGCAGCCGTTTCCGTCTGTTTTTGAAAAACATTATCTATTTCAATGTCGTTACCTATATTTTTAACGGCTAAAGCTCCCATTAAATTTCTGTCTATAAAATCTAAAAGATAAATGAATCCGAAATCACAACTATAAAAAGAAGAATCTTTTTGATTATCATCTTTCATTTTTAAACTATAATATTTAAAAGTTACGCCTACAGAGCCTTTTTCCGTATATATAGGATACTGCTGAACTATCGGATAAACATAATTCAACGCAACCATTATTGAGTTTTTAAAATCCAGAGAGATAATTTCCTTGTTGTATTCAAAGCCCGAAGCAATCATTGAAAAATTACCGATTTTCTCAATAGGTATGACAATTCCGGCATTAGCCCCGTAAATATTGTTATAAACAGAAACATAGGAAAACTGAATTTCTTTTGATATATTTCTGTAATTTGACGCGGGATTTGCAAATAAGCCGAAAACCGACGGAGATAGAGATAAAATACTTGCGCCCATAGCCTGGGAATAAGAATCGGGATTTAATACCGAAATATATGTATTTTCAAAATCAGCAAAAGCGGAACCTGAAAATATTAAACAAATTAAACAAAAACTTATTTTTTTAATTTTCATATTCTTCCAATATTTTTTTTATTCTATCAATTATTTCCTTAGGATTTATAGGTTTAAAGAAACAATCATCAGCGCCTTTTTCAAAAGCCTGATCAACTAAAACAGCCGTATCTCCGGTTATTAAAACTACAGGAATTTCCGAAAAATTCTTACTGTTTTTTATTGACGTTAAAACTTCAAAACCGCTTTTATCAGGCAAATTAATATCAAGCATAACTAAATCCGGCCTGATATTAACCATAGCTTCAAAACCGCTTTCAGCCGTCTCTGCATCATTAACTTCAAACCCTTCCATTCGAAGTATATTGCACATTGTTTCCAAAAAGACTTTATCATCGTCAACAAGTAAAATCTTATATTTTTTTTGTTCTTTATCCAAAATATCCCTCCACCGTTTAATCCGGAACCATAAGGATAACAAGATCCTGCAATGATCCTGAATTTTCCAGATAAACATCTATAGACTCTTTTAACTGTAAATTTTCATCAAGAATTTTATAAGACGGATAAGTAAGAGACATTAAATATTTTCCTTTAGGAAGTTTTATCTCAAGAGGCACATAACTTGACAACCCCATAAATTTATTCTGTCCGTTGCTCTCAAGCATAATAGTAACATTTGACATAGGAATAGTCATTAAATCTTTATTTCTTATACAATCCTGTAAAATCTGCATTTTAAAAACCTGATCATCGGTTTTTTGTATTTCTTCCATTTTTTCTTTTGATAATGTTCTTACATCCAGTTTTAATCCGGAAATATTGCCTGTAAGTTCAACTATGCTTTTCTGTTCTTTTTTCGAAAAAGCCGAATGTAAAAAGACACCCACTACTATTAATAAAACGAGCATTACGGCAATAACTAGCGGATTTGCAAAGAAATTTTTTTGTTTGGCAAGCTTAGGAATTTCAACATTAAAATTTTTTTCAAGTCTGTGAATTACAAAATCTTCTTTTAATGACTCATCATGCTGTTCATCATCAAACGTAACGATATTCTGCTGAAAATTTAAAGGCGTCTGCGCAGAAAAATCCTGTTCATCCTGGGCATATAAAGTAATCACAGTAGTATTATCTCTTCCGCCGGCATTATTTGCAGCCAAAATAAGCTCACTTGAAATTGAAGAAATATTAGGCTTATGCAAACTTACAATATCGTTTATTGTAAAATCGCTTATTTCTCCGTTAAGTCCGTCCGTACATAAAATATAAATATCGCCGGGTTTCACAACTTCAGCTTTATAGTCGACTTTTACAACCGGCATAATCCCCAAAGCTCTTGTTATCATACTTTGTATTTCCGCCGTTTTCGCTTCTTCTTCCGTCATTTTCCCGCTGTCTATTAATTCTTTTATTTTTGAATGATCTTCCGTCAACAACTTAATACTTCCATTTCTTATGCGGTATACTCTGCTGTCGCCGACATTATATATATGCAAAAGTCCTGCTTCTCTTTCAAACCAAACGCCCGTAAAAGTTGTTCCCATACCGGAAAGCTTAGGATATCTTATTGTTAAATTATTTAAAGCTTTATTTGCAAGTTTTATAGCAGCCGCAGGCCGTATGATTTTTTCATCAAATAAAGCAAATTTATCACCGACTATAGAAAAACACTCCTCATTTGAAAGCTTTGAGAAAGACGAAAGTATAACGTTTACCGCATATTTGCTTGCAAAATCGCCGGCTACTCCGCCGCCCATACCGTCGCACACAAAGAAAAAATTATTTTCCTGACAAACGCCGAAAGAATCCTGATTTTCACTTCTTAGAACACCCGTATCCGTTTTTGCACTGTTTAGTAATATCATAGATATATAACCTTAACTCTTTTTTTCGATTTCTTTATCATTCCCCTGATTTTCACAAATACCAATAAAATAAGTAAAATTATTCCAAACACTATCATTTTAGTATAACTTTTTTTGTAATGTTCCAACGATACATTTGATGTATGCTGTGAATTTGCTAAAAACATAGGCCATATTTGAAGATTTTTAATAGTACTGACATTTGTGTTTAAAACTTGTATAGAATCCTGTATATTTGTATATACTATTTCAATATATTTATCTCCGTTTATATCTGCAAGCAGAGGAGTCGAAGTTATAGGAGAATTGCTGGCTTTTATATCGGTTATTATTTCCATTTCTTTTCTTTTTATATTACTTTTAGCTATAACAATTCTTCCGTCTTCCGTTCCGAAAGCGATATCAACTATTCCGTCTTTATCGAAATCAAATGCCGACGGAGAAGACAAAATTCTTCTTGCATCTGGAATAGGCATTTTCCATAATAATTCTCCGGAAGGATATGAGGTGTTTCCCTTTAAAGCCTGTACAGTCCCGTTGGCAGAAACAATCATAACATCCGCAATACCGTCACCCGTTAAATCCGTAACTATAGGACTGCTGTTAAATTTTAAACCTGCAGGAGGCGTCGGTTCAACAAAATACGTCCACATAACAGAAAATTTTGAAGTATCTATCGCTGAAACATACTGAGGCAAATTTGACTGAACTATAACTTCGTCTATTCCGTCGCCGTTTATATCGCCTATTGCAGGAGCGCCGGCTATTAAATGAGCTTTTCCGCTGTTTTCCAAAAGATTGACAGTCTTCTTTGTTCTAGATTTCCCGTCAATAAAATATACTTTGCTGTCATAATTGGCGATAACAACAAAAGGAGAAAAATCCTTTCTTGTTAATATTACAGGGCTCGAATACAAAGGTCCGTCTATAAATTCAGAATACCGTACATACGTGCTGTCAAAACCCGGAGAATATAGAAAATGGACAGTTCCGTCTTCAGAAACGACAACAACATCTTTTTTACCGTCTGAATCCAAATCACATACTACAGGAGTAGTTTCCGATATAACGCCGCCTAAAATTTCTCTTCGTATAATATTTCCCGTTTGTCCGTCTATTATATAAAGCAAAGAAGAATCAGATACGGCAATTACATCAGGAATACCGTCATTGTTTACGTCATCAACTACCAAAGAAGCTATACCTGAGTTATAAACCTCAACCGGTTTCCAAAAACGTTCGCCAGTAGCGCCGCTCCACGCATACAAGAAACCGGCGCTGCTTAACATAGCTATATCATTTACTCCGTCATTGTCAAAATCAGCAATAACAGGCGTTGCCGTGACTCCGTAATCGCCTGAATCAGCTCTCATAGGCAAATCTTTTGCCCATTCGGTATCGATTGATAAGCTCACCTTATCAGATGAGGAATTCAACAAAGATAAGCCGTTATATCCGACTCCTATAGACATTGTTGACGCAGCAAGAACTAACAATATCATTACAAGCTGAACTATTTTCCAAACTTTCAATATAAAAATTTTCTGTTTGCACGGCATTGAATAATCTTCATTAAAATAGTCTACGACCCTGAAGATAGTTCTTCCTATGGAAATTTCATCTCCCAACAGCAAAGAAGCGCTGTTTAACTGACCGACTTTGACGCCGTTAACAGCCACGCCGCCGGTACTTCCTATATCGGTAATTGTATATTTATCCTGAACAGACGTTATTTTAGCATGACCTTTTGATACAGTCATATCTCCGGCAAGCACTATATCATTCTCAATTCCTCTGGGAGATAAATTTTCCCTTCCTATAAAAGTATCTGCCTGTTGTTTTAAAAAATATTTTTTGCCGTAAAATTTTCCGTAAATTCCTACAAGATAATATTGAGGAACAACTACATCATATTTGTTTACGGAAATGTCATCCAAAAACATTATTGTATAATTGCCTATGGAAATTTCATCTCCGAATTTTATTGAAGCCTCTGTAATTGTTCTGAAATTAAGCTGCGTACCGGTTATTGTATTTTGGTCTTTTAAAGTATACTGGTTATTTTCAAATAGTATTATACAATGCTGTTCTGAAATGTTTTTATCCGAAAGAACTATATCATTCCCTTTTCTGCTGCCTATAAAAATTTTTATTTTATTTTTTTTAGCGATGTACTCTACTACAATTTCTTCTCTTTTTTTAACTAATAACCTTGGCATTTAAATGCTCCTGTTTGAAATGCTGTTGAATTTAAGATTTTTATCTTGCAATAAATAATGCTGCAACCATGGTAATCCCTAAACTTATTTTTGCAACAGTGCTTGTGCTGGCTCCGGATGATTTAGAAGAGTCTCCTCCGGATGATTTTCCGGTTCTTTCCAAATTATTTAAACGTTTTTCCAATTGTTTTATATTACTTGTTGTCCGACTGTTTGACTTTGATATCTGTTCTTTAACATATGCATTTGTAGGAACATCCTGAACCGTCTCTTTGATTTCATTTATTTTTGAGCTTAAAAGACTTATCTGAGAACTGCTGACATCTTTCTTGCCTGAATAAACAACAGGCGTATTTTCCAATTCATCAACTCTTTTCGAAACAGCTACATAACTTTTTTGCATTTGGATAAGAGATCTTTTAAGATTTGCCAATTCTTTCAAAGAATCCTGACTATAATTCTGGTCACTATATGAAGAATTATTTTTTGACATTAGAGAATTTTCAACAGAACTTATCCTGTTGCTCATATTGTTTATTTCTCTCTGCATATTTGAAATGTTGGCTGAAACCTGAGCATCAGACATTTTGCCAGAGCCTGATTTTGCAGATGACAAAGAAAATTCAAAATCGCTTACTTTTTTATTTAAATTTGTTATATCCCTCTGCATATTTGAAATGTTGGCTGAAACCTGAGCATCAGACATTTTACCAGAGCCTGATTTTGCAGATGACAAAGAAATCTCAAAATTATCCACTTTTTTATTTAAATCAGCTATATTTTTTTGAATATTATATAATGCCGCAGATGATGTTTTTGAATTTGCCATAGAAGATGATGACGTTCCTGCTACTCCAGCCATTTCAACTTTTTGCTGCAATGCTTTAAATACTTTTGAATTTTCAAGACTGTTATCTAAAAGCATAGGCATATTAGGTTCTAAGTCATTCATAACTTTGATGATATCAACATCTGCTGAAACAGCTGTTCTCGGAGCTCCCAAACCTTTGGACGACCCTGTTTTTTCTAAAGCTGTAAGTCTTGTATTTAACAAATCAAAATCTCTTTTGGAAACAGCTCCGGATCCTCCTGAACCTGACATTTTTTTATCATATTCATACAATGCCATAATCAAAGAGCCCCTTGTTATCTGTTCATCAGCGACAAAGACACTTTGTCCGTATTTATCTATAAATCTAGGCATTTTATTTTCCAAATCGGATAAAATCTGTCTTAGAACAGGGTCAGAAACATCTTTTTTATCTGCAGCAAATAATGATGTCGCATTGAAGAACATCAAAACGGCTAAAAAAATACTTATTTGTTTTTTATTCATGTGTTATAACCTCTAAAAATAAAAATTGACCGTAAATTTCGTATTTTGTTCAAATATATTCCCGCTGCATACAGCTAAATCCAACTGCAAATAAGTATTTGATATTATAAAATTTACACCTAATCCGAAATTATATCCGACAGTTTCGTTAAAATCAGAAGAAATATCGTATCTGTTTTCTATGGCATAACCTTCGACGCCTGCTCTCAGAAAAATTCCGTCTATCCCGAACCCGTCCATATTTAAAAGATCTTTTACTCCGAACTCGGCACCTACGTTAGCCAACAAAGGCTCCTGCTGTCTTTGTACAAGGTCCAAAGCTCCCGTAAGCTGAAATTTTTCAGACAGTGAAAATTTATTTGAAACGCCGAATTTTGTCGTCATAGGAGCTTCGTCATCTCCTATTTCCACGCCTTTTTGAATTAATGCGCCGAAACTCAATGTATCTATCGCATAAATAATACCCGCATCAACATCCATACCGGAATCTGAAACTCCTATATTTGAAAACTCATAAGAAATAAATTTCAAAGAAGCTCCGACATACAAACTTGAATCAGAATCCCATACAGGAACACCGGCAGATAAATAGTATGCATTATCCGTATGACTCATAGTTTTTCGATATGTTAACTGACTATCAGTATTTTGCACATTATCCATAGTTGAAGATATATATCCGACGCCTATAACAGTTTTCCCGAAAATATCAGTTGCTTTTGACAGAGGAACCGATACGGCTAGAAATTGGTGAGAAGGAACTATATCTTTTAATCCCGGATATTTATCAGAAGCGCCTGTAGCCCCCATTGCCGAAACAGAATACATCTGCGTTTTAGCAAGACCGGCAGGGTTCCAGTAAATAGCAGTCGTATCATCAGCTATAGATGTAAAAGCTCCGCCCATTGCAATAGCTTTTGCGCCGACGCTCTTTTTTAAAAATGCCGCTGCATCCGTTCCCGCATAAATATTATCAGCCAGTATTAAGCAAAATAATAGAGAAACCAACAGTAATTTAATTTTTATTCTTGTCATAATTATCTTCCCACAATAGCCAATGCGGTATATCTTCTCTGTTCACCGTACGAGCTATTTGCAATTATTTCACATATATAAACGCCTGTCGCAAGCGTTTCACCTGCATAATTTCTGCCGTCCCATTCAATTTCATTTGTACCGGCTTTTCCGTATTCGTAAGAACTTTGAATTAATTTTTTTACGATTTTTCCTGCTTTATTGTAGAGTTTTATCGTAACGCTTGATTCATTAGCCAAAAGATATCTGATTTTAATTTTTTCTTTCTTAGGATTAAACGGCGAAGGATAAGTTACTATATCTGCTACTCCGCCGCCCAAGGCTTTAAATGTAAAAGAGTTTATATTAGGATAAACCGTAGTATTAGAGAATTCAATTTTTAAAGTATATTCAGTATTTGAAGTCAAAGTCGTCGGTATAGAAGAACCTGTCTTTGAATTATATTCTTTTATTATGTCAGAGTTCAAATAATTTATCTTGCTTGCAGTGCTGTCAAATATAGAATAGTCCTGAGACACGCTTGATACAGCAACCGAATATAATTTATTAGCTTCCGAAAGATATGTGCCTTTATAAAGAGAAACCGTAACTGTTGTTAATTTTATATCAAACTCGGAAGTTTCTATTTGAGGATCAAGAGTAGACATTGCAGTCAACGGATCAGGCGACAATATGCTTACGTTAGAACTGACGCCTTCAGTTTTAATAGTATACTCGTCGGACCATTCTTTATCAAGATAACTTGTCATTGCATAAATTGTAATTTTATTAACTGACTGCCCTTCGGTAAATGCCACATTCTCATTAAACAAAATCGTATCCTGAGTAGAAGACGCATTATCAT
>Ga0265294_10003232_pt1 | contig 20935 bp, 20 predicted proteins | sample MunlanPumphouse3_FD_192504 | JGI IMG/M metagenome (GOLD analysis project Ga0265294, IMG submission 192504) | Groundwater microbial communities from a municipal landfill in Southern Ontario, Canada - Pumphouse #3 | ecosystem: Environmental > Aquatic > Deep subsurface > Groundwater | place...
GGACTGGGATTCCCGCCATTCACTTTATCACGTTATCAAGAAGCAAACTATGGCCCCTTACAGAAAAACATTTAACTGAACACATAACGACGTTATCTGCTCTTTTCGATAATATGGCTGATGCTGTTTTTCTTCATGAGATAGATGAAGATGGAGTGCCGGGAATATTTGTTGAAGTTAATGAGGGAGCCTGTCAAATGTTGGGATATTCCCGAAATGAATTGCTCGGTAGTTCTCCAAATTCAATCGATGTTTTTTTAAAGAAACAGGACATACTGATACTTGTGAGGCAACTTTTTCTGAATGGACATCTTACTTTCCAATCTCTTCTTAAGAAACGAGACGGATCAGCTGTTCCCGTTGAAATTCACGCTCACCTTTTTTCATTTCAAGGAAAGCCCATGGTTCTTTCTATTGCTCGCGACGATTCAGAACGAAGAAAAAACGAAACCTTGCTTATGGAGAATGATGAGTTTTCTTCATCAATCCTTGATCAAAGTCCTAACGCTATTTTTGTTGTTGGTCCTGATACACGAATTCAGTATGCCAATAAATCTTTTGTGAAACAGTTTGGATATTCTTCAGAAGAAATTTTGAAACGTCCTGCTCCCTATCCATGGTGGAGAGAGGATTATTGGCTCAATATGGGAGAGCTGCGTATCGCTATGCATGAAGGTGTCATAGGTAAGGAAAAACGTTTTGTAAGAAAAGATGGCGAAGAAATATGGGGGGAAATAACAGCTGTTCCTATTCGGGATAGCAATGGGCGACTTCAGCATTGTGTTATAACGTGGAAAGATTTGACTTCATATAAGAAACTTGAAGAACAAATAAGTTTACATCAGCATCAATTGCAATATTTGTCTTCTGAATTATATGTAGCTGAAGAACGGGAGAGGCGGCGTATTTCCACAGATTTGCACGATAGCGTGGGACAAAATTTGGCCCTTTCCCATATTAAGCTTGAAATGCTTAAGAGTCAGATTAAAGAGAAGAGAGAAAAAGATGTTGTTCATGATATTCTCTCGCTTGTGGATCGTTCTATACAGGGAATGAGAACTCTTATTTTTGAGTTGAGTCCCCCAATGCTTTATGAATTGAGTTTCCATGCGGCTGTGGAGTGGCTTATAGATAAAATGGAAGACGAGCACGGTCTATGCATCGTTTTTAATGATTTTCTTGTGAGCGATGAAATTCCAATGGATATAAAAATTTTTCTTTTCAGAGCTTTACGAGAGCTTTTGATGAATATCGTAAAACATGCTAAAACGAGTGAGGCGATTATAACCATTTCTCGCTTCGATCCATGGACAGTAGCGCTAGAGGTTAAGGATGATGGCGTTGGATTCGACCTTTCTATGCTAAGAGAGTTGGGGCGGGATCCCAGTAATTTTGGTTTGTTGAGTATTCGAGAGAGGGTAAATTATCTTGGTGGCTTTATGCAGATACAAACTCTCCTTGGTGAAGGAACCAAAGTTACTCTTTTTGTCCCTGTAGAAAAGGAGGAGGAAAGGTTCGGTGACGTTCATGAAGAAAGTCAGGATTCTGCTGGCTGATGATCATCAAATTCTTAGGGATGGGTTACGAACTCTTTTAAACACTCAGGATGATATGGAGGTTGTAGCTGAGGCAGATACGGGACGAAAAGCTATTGAGATGTCCCTATCGAATCATCCGGATGTTCTTGTTATGGATGTCATTATGCCGGAACTCAATGGAATAGAAGCTACAAATCAGCTTAAAAAAGAGCTTCCGGGAATTAAAGTGCTCGCGTTATCAATGCATGCTGATCGTCATTTTGTTGCAGAGATGCTTAAAGCTGGCGCTTCCGGTTTTTTGTTGAAAGAGTGTGCTTTCCATGAATTAGCCCAGGCTATCCGATCGATTATCAGCGGAAAAATGTATCTGAGCCCGAGTATATCAAAATGTGTTATTGAGGAATATGTGGGGTATCTTTCAGGTGAAGGAAAAGAAGAGGCAGACTCTATAAGTGCGTTGAGTCACAGAGAAAAGGAAGTTTTACAGCTTATTGCAGAGGGAAAAGGAAACCGCGAAATTGCTCGTACCCTTCATATCAGCGTGAAAACTGTGGAGACGCATAAATATAATATTATGCGCAAAATAAATCTTCACTCTGTTGCAGAGCTTACGAAATATGCGATCAAGAGCGGATTGACTCCAATGGATTAAGTGATTTCCTGATGTCTTTTTAAGTGAATAGCGTGAAAGGGGCAGGGATATATCCCTGCCCCTTTCAGTTTTCTCCCGATACTCAATTTTAATCGATAGACGTACCCTTTATATCGAGCTTAGACGGCTCCAGCTCTTTCGCTGGAAAGGGGGTCGTAGAGATGCCCGCCACATGCGGGTACACCTGATAAGTTATTACTTTCTAGCGGCGTAAAGGGATCTATGGAGTATAGGGCTATCTGCAAAAAAGGGAGGAAAAAAAGATGAAAAAAGTATTTCTTCTGTTAGCAGTTGTAGCCATGGTGGCTTTTGCCGCAAGCGCAGTTTTTGCTGAAGAAGCCCCCATGACCATGGAAGAGGCAGGGTTCGATACATCATGTCATCCGACATGCTGCACTCCGTATGACACGTTGAAGATCAATTGGAAGGTCATACCGATTAACTGCCTGATGATCAAACAGGAAGAGATCAATATGGCAACTCACATTGGATGCTGCGTTCCTTGGTGCGATGAAGAGTGCATTTGGTATGCCATAGTCGCGACAGGCACCGATGAGAGAAAGGTTGTCGGAAAGATCAATCTCGACATGCCCGATCACGTAACACTGTGGGCAAAACTTAAAGCTCCTTATGGAACAAGTGCTGTCGGAACACCAAACTGGACAGAGCTTTCCACAGAGTATGTTGATCTCGTAACAGGTATATCCAAAGTTTGTGGAGCCTGGGGAAAAGGCGGTTTGAAACTTTGCGCTGGCCCAGACGCTCAGAAAGCTGCTGGAACCCGAATCCTGACCCTTCTCATTCAGGACGCATAAGGGTTAATAAAAAGGGCGGCACTCGGGGGGGTGCTGCCCTTTTTTATCAGTCGGGAGGGAAATAAAAATGAGCGGAACTACGGTGATTTCACGAGTCGTTCTTCTTGTGTTTCTCGTTGTTTTTTCTCCCCTAAGCGGGCGTTCAGAGGCTATGGAACTTATTGCCTTGGGAAGTTGGTCATCTCTTGTTATCGGTGCTTCAGCTTCCAATGGCCGAGGTATACGAGAGAGTGATCCCTCCATTGTAAGCCTAGGCATTATCAATACGCGGGATCAATATGCCTTATGGAACCTGGAGGCAAAGATCGTTGAGGGAGCACAGATACCTGAGGGAATACAGATCTGGATTCGCCGCACAGGTAATGGTATGGGAACAGGTTGGGTTCGGGGAGGCACTTCGTATCAGCTTCTCGATCCATCAGGAGCCACCCTTTTTACGGGAGCAGGAGATAGAAGTCATATAACGCTTCAATTGAAAATAACAGGTATTACTCCAGAAACACCGAAAGGCGTATATGCTCCACATATTGCATTTACGGTGGTGGATTTATGATGAGAAGAAAACTATTTTTCATATGTTTCTGTGTAACGGCGATTCTTCTATTTGTAGTCCGTCCGGAGTTTGCTCTGGCAAGTAATGTGGATGTTGAGGGAGATTTAACATATCGTTTTACAGTAACGCCAGGACAAGAAATTCGTGGACAGATTGTAGTAAGAAATAACGATAAGGAACAACAGGTTCAAGTGGCTATCAACCAATCTGACTATTTATGTTTTGCTGATGGAAGCAACGATTATGGTGAGCCTGGAAGTATTGCTCGTTCTAATGCATTGTGGATGACAATAACACCTCGTCAGCTTGTCATTCCTGCGGCAGGAACGGCAACCTTTAATTATGTGATTAATGTGCCGAAAGAGACGACTCTCTGCGGATCATACTGGAGTCTGATCATGGTTGAACCTATAGATCAAATACTGTTGCAACCTCCTATCGATGCAGATGGCAACATGGCTTTTGGAGTAATGACGGTCTTTAAATATGCCATCCAAATGATTACAGATATCGGAAATACGGGAGTTCGCGATATAGAGTTCGCTGATAAAAAGCTTATAAATGCCGGGGGCGTGTCTATTTTAGCACTCGACATTGCAAATAAAGGAGAACGTGTCATTCGCCCTGTCGTCTGGGCTGAACTTTACGACGAGCAGGGTAACCATGCTGGCCGCTTTGAAGGGGGAAGGCGATGGATTTATCCAGGGAGCTCATGTCGTTTTGAGATTCCGTTTAAAGATGTTAAGGCGGGTCAATATAAGACCCTCATTATCGCTGATGGTGGAGAGGAAGAAGCTTTTGGCGCTCAGTATGCCCTGATACTAAAGTAAAGAGGGTGAACACTATGACAGGCGGAGGGCAGAAGCGAGTATTTAGAGTTCTACTTTTTCTCGTTTTTATATTGTGGCTGCTTCCTGGCCTGACATGGGCACAGACAAAGGGATACGGGGTTGAAGTTCGAGCTCGTTCCCCATTACAAATTAGTACAAAACCAGGACGCATTGTCAGTATTAGCGTTCTTGTGACAAGTTATCAACCCGCGCTTGAAACATTTATAGAGGAAATTGATTTGCCTCAGGGGTGGCAACCTCTTATGCCCCCTGGACGATTTTCAATTCCTTCGAGAGGAAGTGTGACACGTGTTCTTGCTTTTCAGATTCCTCCCTCAGCTCGAGTTGGAGATTATGAAGTAGTTTATTCTGTAAAAAACAGGCGGGATTACGGGGTATATGATGAAGAGATTTTCACAGTATCCATTCTTGCTGTTGAAGGCGTAGAGCTTATTTTAGTTAAAAAACCGGTAGCCATTATAGCGGGGCAGCACTATGAAGCTGATTTGCAGCTTATTAATAGGTCGAATACGACACGTACCTACTCTATAGACCTTCCTGATCGTGACGAAAGGTTTCCTGCTACCATCTCTCCAAATGAAGTAACATTGAATGCGGGTCAAAGCGCCGATTTGAAATTAAAGGGGAAAATTTTTCAAGGAAGCACTTCTCGATTCCATTTTGTTGAAGTTCGAGCCGTTGTAACTGGAGATGGGGGGCCAGATGCTACAACTCTTGTTGTCGATCTTGATGTTATTCCAAGAGGAGGAGGGGAACTTGATATATTCCACGTTCTTCCTACAGAGCTTTCAATTAGTGCCATGGGCAATACTGGAGGAGATGGGGCACATATTGAGTGGAGCGGTGAAGGTTATCTTGATGAGGAGCGCACCAAAAGAATTGATTTCCTCTTTAGAGGACCTGATACAGACGATTTCGGCATCTATGGGGATGTTGATGAATATTGGCTGAATTATTTTACTGAGACCTACTCTTTTTATCTTGGCGATCAAGGATACCCTCTCTCTCGATTAACGTCTTCTGGGGCTTACGGCCGAGGTATAGGTTTTGCTTATGAACCTATAGGAACAGGCTTTGGTGGAGGTTTACACTATGTAAAAAGCCGTTGGGGAACGCCGGAAAAAAAAGAATATGGTTTTTATGTTAGCCATAAAGTAGAAGATAACCTTGAAATAAGATTTAATGCCCTTCAAAAAGAAAGAAAGGCATATGGAAGCAAACCGGATATAGAAGACAAAATATGGAGTGTCAGTGCGGAATACAGACCGTGGGTTCATACATTACTTGAACTTGAATATGCTATTTGTGACACAGACAGAGTGGAAGCTCTTGACGACGACGCAGCTTATAGAGTCTATTTAAGAGGGAGAATGAATGGGAAGATCCCTTACTCTATTACAAAAGTAAGGGCTGGCACTGATTTCTGGGGATACTACCACGATTATGACTATATAAGTGCAAGCGTCGGCTACCCCTTTAGCGATCGTTTGCAGGGAAACATATCGTGGTATCAATATAAAGATAATCTCAACCTCAGGCAGGTTGAGGCAACATCCCAAACCTTTGAAGAACTTCTTCAGGTCTACTTTGATTATGAATTGAGCGATGGCTGGTATCTGGCTTTGGGGTACGATACTTTCACTATGGAAGATCGCTTGTTACCAGCTGAATATAATTATCATGAAAATTCGTGGTGGCTACGAGTAGGGCGGAGTATGGAGCGTTATAGTTATTCCTTTGAAGCGCGATATGCGGACCAGAGCAATCGAGTAAATGGCGAGAGTGCTACGGCATGGAATTATAACGTTTCTTTAAGTTACCAGCTTACTCCTGAACTTTATGTTTCTATTTATGGGGGCTTTGGAGATAACGATGCTCTTGCAGATAGTTACCTCATGAGATCTTCTAGTAACAGAGGTATCTCAATAATTTGGGATATTACTCCCACTCTTCAACTCTCCTGCTGGTACACAAGATACTCATATGAAGAAGATTTTGCAGATAATAGCGAACAATATGAGTTTATTGCAGAGCAAACTTTCGAAGACGAAAGCCGGCTTCGTTTTAGAATACAACGTAATGATAACAGTGGTGAAATGGAAACATCCTACTCTGTTACCTATGTAATCCCTATCGATATCAAGCTTGCCAAGAAGAAAAATGTTGGAGTCTTACAAGGTCTCGTATATGAAACTGATGCTGAGGAAAAGCGAGGTATTCCTAATGTGGTTCTTGATATTGAGGGCCAATCTGCCGTTACTGATGAAAAGGGAATGTTTCTATTCCCCAGCCTTCTTCCTGGGGCCTATCTGTTGAAAGTTGACAGGACTTCTCTCGGAAATCGTGTGCCTAATCGTAAAGTTCCTATTACTGTTGAGATTGCAGGTTATGGGGAGGTTACATCGATGGATATAGGAATTATCGATGGCGTTTCTTTAAATGGCACAGTCGTTCTTATAGATCCAGATGCAGGGAAAGATAAACCTGCCGACTTAGAAGGAAATAAAAGCTACCTTGTAGGAGATACATTGCAGGAAGATGGATTTCTTGAACCTGGTGGATTACAGAGTGTACTTGTGGAATTAAAAAATGAGGACGAGGTTCATCGTCGAATTACAGATAGTTGGGGACGTTTCCTCTTTGAGGGATTGCGGCCAGGGAAGTGGGTCTTGAAAGTGTACGACATTAATATCCCTTCATCATATCGTATTGAGTTCCCAGAGCAAAGCATTGATTTGGGGCCTGGGGATGCAAAAGTTGTTGAGGCTAAAGTCTTACCTCGAAAAAGAACGATAAAGTTCCTCGAAGAAGGAAGAGTCGTTATGAAACCTGGTGAGAAGTGAGGTGTGACAACATGGTGCGAAAATTATTTATTTTAGGATTTCTTATAGCCTTTCTTCTCTCCTGTGACTCGTCAGAAGGGGTCGATAGAACGGTTGCTTTCGTGAATATTTCTATTGAGGTTGTGGAGCAAAATGCTATTTCGGTTATTCAACAACCACTTTCTTTGCATAGCTACATTAATGATAGAGGAGATGCGGTTCCCTTATCGTATATAGTTACGGCTACCGGTCAGACGCCTCGTGTAGTTACAGGACGTTTAGAAGGGAATTTGCCGGAGGGTGTTCATCTTTTTGTACGGCTTGATGCCCCTATACGAGGCGAATCCACAGGCCTTCAAGAGCTAACTTCTCAAGAAGTTGAGTTATTGACGGATGTGTGGGGAATTTATAGTGTTCAGGGAAGTGGGGTGGTTCTTCTTAAGGCAGCGAATGATACCGCACGAAGTTTGGGACAAATTCAAATTCGTCTTGCGATACGAGAAACGTAAGGAGGCGTTAGAGACATGGGGGACCTTTATTCTCTTCGCAAAGAGCGAGACTATCTCTCTCGAGAATCGACTCGAAAGAGTATGGATCAACGAGAGTGGGAAATTCGTTACTTAAAAATCCTCGAGGATATCTATAGAGAAGAGCAGAAACTACGAGGACGCAGCATGCCTAAAAGAAAAATCAACCGTGAAAATAGATCATATCCAGATTGAATAAAAGGCCTTCCTCAATAGGAGGAGAGGCCTTTTATTTTTTCTTCTGGTGTAAAATAAATAGTACTTAATAAATTTTACGTATCTGACGAGGTGGTACCTGTGCCTTTAAAAATTGGCATTGTATCTATAGTTGTTTGTTTCTTTTTTTCTTTGGTGGGAACACCTGTTTTGTATGGGATGGATAATATAAATGCTTTTGTCTCTATTCCTCCACAGGCTTATTTCATTAGGGAAATCGGTGGAGATCGTGTTAATGTGCACATTATGATTCATCCTGGAGATGACCCTCATACGTATGAGCCGAAGCCCGGACAAATGGCTTCTTTTGCCCAAAGCCATCTTTATTTTGCGATTGATCTTCCCTTTGAAAAGAGACTTTTGGCAAAAGCTCTTTCTTTAAATCCGTCTCTTCGTATTATTGATACTTATAAAGAGATAGATCAAATGCCAGGAGACCTTCATGACCCGCATATTTGGCTCGCCCCTTCCCTAGTAAAAATACAGGGACGTGCTATCCGTGATGCTTTCATTGAAGTTGATTCTCAACATGCAGATGAATATAAAAAAAATTACATCCAATTTTGTCGCAAAGTTGATGACGTGGATTCAACTATACGCAGCTTGTTGAGCCATACGATGAAAAGGGATTTTATTGTTGTTCACCCTTCATGGAGTTACTTCGCTCGCGAGTATGATTTGAATCAGTTGTCGATGGAAGTCGAAGGTAAGGAGCCTAAAGCTTCAGATTTAGTATCTCTTATTACCTTAATGAGAGAGAAACAAATTAATACTATTTTTGTCTCTCCGCAGTATTCCAAGAAGATGGCAGAAAATTTGGCTCGGGAGACAAAAGCAATTATTCGTGTTATTGACCCCCTCGCTGAGGATTGGGAGAAAAATATGCTTGAAACGGCTCAGGCCATAGGAGAAAGTCTGAAATGAGCGAGATCCAGTCAATATTGTTTGAAAATGTGTCATTTGCCTACGAAAATGGAACAAAAGTGCTCGATAGAGTTTGTTTCGAGGTCCCTAAAGGTGAATTCTTAGTCATGATAGGTCCTAATGGCGGAGGAAAAACGACATTATTAAAGCTTATTCTGGGACTCGAAAAGCCTCTTTCTGGAAAGATTGCTGTGTTGGGAAAAAGCCCTGATCAAGCTTCTGCATCAGTTGGCTATGTCCCTCAAGATGCAGGTCGCAATAGAGACTTCCCCGTGACTGTTTTTGATGTTGCTTTAATGGGACGCCTTGGGTGTGGAAAGAAGACTACATTTAGTGAGGAAGATAAGAAAATTACCATGGAGGCCCTTGAACGTATAGGTTTAGCTGAAAGGCGTGACGATCTTATGGGTGAACTCTCTCAAGGGCAACGCCAGAGGGTGTTGATTGCAAGGGCGCTGGCCTCTCGTCCAGAAATTCTTCTCATGGATGAACCTTTTGCCAGTATTGATCCTGAGACCAGAGGAGTTCTCTATGAAGAACTCGCTTCTCTTGCCGGGAGCATTACGATTTTGCTTGTAAGTCATGATTTATCCGTTATTGCAAATGGAGCTACCGCTGTCGCATGCGTATGTGGGGATGTCTACTATCATAATTCGGCAGAAATCACAGAAGAAATGTTACAGATGGAGTATGGAGGAACGTGTCCAGTTGAGCTTATTGCTCACGGTTTGCCTCATAGAGTTTTAGCCCGTCACGATCATTTAAAGAAGGAGTTACATTCCCATCATGATTAATCTTTTGCAGTATGAATTTATGCAAAACGCTTTTTTGGCTGCCTTTTTAGCCAGTATTCTATGCGGCATGATGGGGAGTCTCGTTGTAGTGAGAAAGCATGTTATTGTTGCCGGAGGAATAGCCCACGGAGCATATGGCGGTGTTGGCCTTGCTTTTTTCTTAGGGGTATCTCCTATTTTTGGTACGATGGTGTTTTCTCTTGTGCTGTCACTTCTTATTGCGTGGATAACATGGCAAAAACCAGAACGAGCCGACTCTATAATAGGAGTTCTTTGGGCTGTAGGAATGGCTATAGGTGTAATATGTATAGATTTAACACCTGGATACGGTGCAGATTTAATGAGTTATCTTTTTGGGAGTATCCTTACTGTCTCAAAAGGTGACCTCTTTGCCATGCTCGGAGTCATTCTTCTCTCATTCGCCTTGGGCTTTCTGTATCATAAAGAATTATTAGCTTTTGCATATGATCCTGATTTCGCAAAGACAAGAGGGGTTCCTGTCGCTTTTTTGCATTATGTTGTTATTATCTTAATCTCAATGACTGTCGTTCTTCTAATTCGAGTTGTTGGGCTTATTCTTGTCATTGCTCTTCTTACTATTCCCCCTTCTATAGCAGAACGTTGGAGTCATTCTCTCTATTCTATGATGGGCAGGGCTTTCCTTTTAAGTTTATTTTTTTCATTTGTTGGGTTGTGGCTTTCTGCTCTTTTAAATGTAACTGCGGGAGCTACAATTATTCTCGTTTCCGCTATAGGATATGCCCTTTCTCTTTTGTTAAAAAAATAGGATCAAGAGTCTCTTTTTATGGAGACTCTTGATCCTTATTATGGCGAAATCTTTATGCTATTTTTATTGGTTCTTATTTCTGCCAGTTCAAAGCGAAATGTGCAAAAAGAGCTGACCCTATCCACAACGTATCTTCATCGATATCAAACTTCGAATTGTGGTGAGGATAGGTCTGTCCCTTTTCAGGATTGCTTCCGGCATGGAAGAAGAAGGTTCCAGGAACACGTTCGAGGAAATAAGCAACATCCTCGGCTCCCATTGATGGTTCGGGAATCTCCTTGGCTTTTTCCTCGCCGAGCACTTCTGCCACTGTGGCAAGAAGTTTATCGGTCATGGCACTGTCGTTAATGACAGGTGGCGGTCCAGGAATATATTCCACTACAGCTTCGCCCCGCATGCTGGCGGCCGTAGATTCTGCCAGCTCACGGATACGTTCCTCCATCATCTTCCGCGTCTCCACGTCAAGAACTCGAACTGTTCCCTCAAGAACGCATTCGCCAGGAATAATGTTATAGGCGGATCCGCCAGTTACACGCCCTATGGTAAGAACACCTGGGTCTACAGGGTTGACCTCGCGGCTCAGAATCGTCTGAAGACGGCAGATAAGATGCCCAGCCATAACGATGGGGTCTGCTGTAAGATGAGGTGTGGCACCGTGCCCACCCTTCCCTTTTAGGGTAATAAGGAAGCGGTCGGCAGAAGCCATCATGCCACCGTGTGAATACCCGATCTCCCCTGCCGCATATCCCTTCCAGAGGAGTCCCGAATGAAGACCGATCAGGGCATCCACTTTAGGATTCTCAAGCACGCCATCATCAATCATGGCCTTCGCTCCCACAACATTTTCCTCCGCCGGCTGGAAGATGAACTTCACGCTTCCCTTCAGTTCGTGACGGTGTTTCATAAGCAGCTGTGCCGCCCCCAATGCCATGGCCGTATGGACATCGTGAGCACAGGCGTGCATGCAACCGTTGGTGGCTGCAAAGGGAAGTCCCGTCTCTTCCTTGATGGGCAGAGCGTCACAATCGGCTCGAATAGCCAGAACAGGACCAGGCTCGTCTCCCTCGAGAAGGGCGGCTACTCCATGCCCTCCGATTCCCTTCCGAATAGACGTGGAAGGAAATCCCATCCCCTCAAGAGCCTGTACAATGTAGGCCTCCGTCTCGGGGGTCTCGAGACCAAGTTCCGGATTGGCATGAATATGGCGCCTCCACTCTATGATCTCAGACAAAATCGCTTTCGCTTCGTCTTGGATGTTTATCATGATACAGTATTCTCCTTTCCCAAAGTTTTCAATGTAGAATACAGTATAGTTCGGATAAAAAAGAGGCAGGCTGTGTAAAGCCTGCCTGTAATCACTTTTTATTTATGGTTCTTCAGCCACTCCATAGCCATGGTGGACATTACAGCCGAACCAATCCACAATACGTCTTCGTCAACGGCGAAACGAGAGTTGTGGTGAGGATAGGTCTGTCCCTTCTCCTCGTTGCAGCTGGGGTGGAAGAAGAAGGTTCCGGGAACCTCTTCAAGGAAGAAGGCGATATCTTCTCCGCCCATGGAGGGATTCTTGATTTCCTTCACATGCTCTTCGCCAAGAATGGCTACGGCCACCTTGCGAAGCTCCTCTGTGACCTCGGCATTGTTGACGACTGGAGCTGGTCCTTCCCAGCCATAGTGGAACTCGATGTCTCCACGCATGCCCTGAGCGACTGTACGGGCGATCTCTTCGATACGTGTTGCCAGGAATTTACGGGTATCGTTGGTGAGAGCGCGAACCGTTCCGCTGATACGGCACTCGCCGGGGATGACGTTGAAGGCTGTTCCTGCATGAATCTCACCGATGGAGATAACTGCGGGCTCTACAGGATTCATCTCACGGCTGACAATGGTCTGAAGTTCGCTGATAATCTGGCAGGCAATGCTGACAGGATCTATGGATCCGTGAGGATAGGCGCCGTGGCTGCCCTTCCCCTTCACGAGGAGCTCAAAGCGATCCATGCAGGCCATGATGCCGCTGTAATGATAGCCGATATCTCCAGGTTTGAAGTCTTCTTTCCAGATGGCTCCAGTGTGAAGGCCGACGATAACGTCGGGACGTGGATTGTCGAGAGCGCCGTCGTCGAGCATACGTTTGGCTCCGCCGTATCCTTCCTTGCATCCCTCTTCGCCAGGCTGGAAGATGAACTTGACTGTTCCTTCAAGCTTGTCTTTATTGTCAGCCAGGATCTTGGCTGTGCCAAGGGCCATGGCTGTGTGGACATCATGTCCACAGGCGTGCATGCAACCATTCTTGGAGGCAAAGGGAAGATCTGTCTCTTCTTTAATGGGGAGACCGTCGCAATCGGCTCTGACGGCAAAAACCTTGCCAGGTTTTGCTCCTTCAAGTACGGCGACAACGCCGTGACCGGCTACACCCTTGCGATAGGGAATACCCATTTCGTCAAGACGGGCACAAATATAGGCCTCGGTCTGCACTGTATCCATCTGTGTCTCTGGCATCTGGTGCAGATCCCGTCTCCAGGCTACGATCTGTTCCTGCAACGCGAGTGCTTGTTCTTTCATGGTTTCCATAAGGGAAAACCCCCTTTATACGTTGGTAAATTGTGACGCATCACACACTCATGATACGTACCGTAACAAACAAAAGGCAACGAAAGAATCGCAGCGCTGCATCCTTCAAGGATGCGGCGCTGCGGTTGATGTTTAAATTCCTAAAGCAGGCCCTTCTTGTAGAGAAGACGGCCTACTGCTATCGTTCCAAAAACGGAAGCAACGATAACAATCCAAGTCTGAGTCAAAAAACCGAGACCAATTTTAGGCGCTACTATATAAATAAGCAGAGGAATAGCAATTCCAGCAACTGCCAATTTGGGATATTTCAGGGTGAACTGTCCAAAAACAGCACCGAAGATAGCGGCTACAGTGTACTGTTTAAAGGCGATAGCGATAGGTTCGGGGAAGACAGCCAAAAGAGCTGTACCAGCAATAGCTGCCAACGTTGTGAAGAAAAGGTTGGTAACAACAGAACCGGTAAGCCCCAATGTAGAAACTATTTCAGCCTCAGGCGAACCGGCTTCTACGCCAACAACTTCCTGAGCTACTGCGGAACAAGGAACACGAAGGTTACCGATATTTCCGCTCAAGAAGGAAATATATGTTCCTGTCAGACCGAGAATAGGATAGTATGAAACAGGTTCAACAACATAAAAAGCGCCGAAGATAGCTGCAATCATGCCCCATGACTTCAATGCCACAGAAACGGGTGGAAATGCTCCGTAACGTAAATAGAGATAGATATTTGGCAAGAAGCACATTAATGTCGGGATAATAACAGTGATAAAACCAATTTTAACTGCTGGTTTTTTCCATATATTTTCAAATTCGTCGTGAGATACCATAATGAGATCCCTCCTTCAACTAAACAAGAATGACGGCTACAGCCATTCCGATAAGCATGGCTATTCCGAGGGTATATTCTCTAAGCCAGGTCAGTTTCTTGGCAAGGGTCAACATCAAGACCATACCGAGAAGACCGCCGATGGCTGCATAAAGAGGGCCGCCGCCGCCAGCAGTACCAGCCTGAAGGCCCTTGAATCCAGCCATGATATTTCTGGAATTGAGGAATCCGAAGCAACCGAGCATGGCTCCACCAGAAACGATGGCAAGCCATTTGGCATCTCCACCGCCGATTTTTTCTCGAAGATCTTCGAGCTTGTGTGTAAACAGGGCTGTAACAAGAAGCCAGCCTGTTCCATTAATGGTCATGGTCCACCAAGAGGTAGCCAGGGCCTGAATATCATAATCTGCAGAACCGAATTTAACACCGAGAGCCTCAGCTCCAACTGTTGCAGCGGTGAGCTCTGTGGGAGCAGCACCGATAATGGAAAGACGAAGCCATGTGATAGGTCCACCAACAACGGACATCATACCAACCATAACGATAAAAACGGCAATAGAAGGACCAATAGCTGAAATGGCACCAGCACGAAGGCCCTGAACACATTTTTCTTTTGGAAAACCGATTCTCTCGGCTGTACTAAAAGAAAGGCGTATGTACAGAAGAGACTGAATAAGAACTATAACTACGATTGCGATGGCTATGGCCCATACGACCCAGTCATTCGCTGCGCGGAGTACTGCTTCCGGCATACTAACACCCCCATAGGATAATGTTTGAAAAGAAATATGAATCAAAAATTACGCATACTACGTGTGATCTGTTACAAAATAGCAATAACAAGATATTTTATTCACATATCAGGCGACAATCACCCCCCTCACTATCCTCTCTCCGTTTAAAGTACGAAGGCATGGACACAGACAACCTGCGGTTTTACATGGAAAACAAACCTCATCGATCGCCCGTATTAAAAATAGACTGTGTAAAACTCATTTTTCTAAGCTCTACATTCAGTGACGGGAACAGTATAAGTAAAGGGGGATAGGCTGTCAAGAATATTATATTTATGAATATTTTGTAAAAAATGTGCATTTTTTGCTTTTTTAAACATTATTCTCTATACGTTTTTTTCTCAATGCAATGGATATGCTGAAAAAGTCTCACATCAGCCATATTTGCATACAAAAACATAACAGCCGATGTGAGACCTAATTAGCCTTTTTATTTACAAATTTTTACTTTTACTGTTTTGAGAGGATTGACTACCTGACTGATAGAAAGATCACAGGCTACACTGGCATACATATATGCTTGCGCCCACGATAAATTTTTAAGCTTCATTATAAAGGGAACTGCTTCTTTGAGAGCCCTCTGAATAGCTACTTCCAGAGTTTCCCCACTTGCCAAGATAAAGAAAGCCTCTTCATTTTCTAATACAGGGGTTGCCTGGTTAACTCTTTTTTCCAGATCAATGCTCAAAGTCACTTCTCCTCGTATTTCCACTCCTGTGCCACAGACTTCTCCATCTGCCATAATGGCATGAAGGTCTCCCAAGGCCAATTTAGCCCCTGGAACAAAGATAGGCAAGCGCAGAGTTGCGCCTTCCGTCATTTGAATAGTATCAAGATTACCGCCATGCACACCAGGAATTCCACAGGCAATTTCCTCTTTTTCAGGAGCAACACCAATAACTCCAATCATTGGGCGAAGAGGCAATTCCATGCCGCAAAAAAATCCTTTCCTGTCAGAGACCGGAACAATTTCTGTATGACTCTCAACTACATCGCCACCTAAAGGTCCCCAGCCCGGAAACACTTCTACAACTCCCTGTTTATCAAGAGTTATTTTATCAATATGAATTTTTAAAACATCGCCAGGCTCTGCATCTTCAATCCAAAGAGGGCCTGTCGCCGGATTGACAATAGAATAATCAAAATCACTTGAAAGCTTTTGATCTGGTCGGGTAATCTTATGGCTGAAACAATCTTCTGTTTCAAAAACAACCTGACTTCCTGCCTTAACAGACGCCACAGCTTCGTTAGCATTCGACATGGCATAAACAACTTTATCCCTTGATATTCGAATTACCATTACTGTTACCCTCCTTTTTGGAAAAACATATAAAGCTGCCAATTTCTCTTCCATTCATAAGACCACGAGGTTTAAATATCATAATAACAATAAGCAAAAGAGCCATAAATACATTCACGAAGCCGAAAATAGGCGGAACGGTACACCCTAAAAAAGTGAAACCTTCCTGCACAGGGGCTAGAAGTTCCGTTCCAATGGTGAGTATGGCTGCGCCAATAAGTGGACCTGAAAGAGTACCAATTCCACCAATAGCAAGCATTGCTACAACCTGGAAAACATAAACAAGGCTAAAAGCTTTGGGATTCATGGTCAACACTAAGTGAACCCATAAAGAAGCTCCTATACCTGTGATAAAGCTTCCTATCGCAAATGAAATGATTTTGTATTTAACAACTGGAACTCCCATAACACTTGCTAATTGCTGATCTTTAGAAATCGCTATAAGTCCTCGGCCGAATCGAGAATGGACAAGCCTATGAATAGCATAAATGACGAGCAGTAGAATTCCATACGCCCACCATATGTTCGTATAGGCAGGAATATTGCGAAGCCCCATGTCTCCATGGGTAATTCCCCTAAGGTTCTCCGCCAGGTTTCCCATCACTATATTAATTCCCATAGATGCCAATATAAAGTACTGCCCTTCAAGCCTAAAAGCTGGAAGAAGCAAAATGATACTTGCAACAACAGCCAATAACCCGGCAATAACTAAGGCCAAAGGGAAGGCGACCTGAAGTTGCTCAAGCCATAGAGGCAAATGAAGCACTGCCTTTTTATAGGCTGGAGGAAGAGTCATCAATGCCGTAGCATAACCAGCAACCATCATGGTTCCGCCAAAACCTAGAGAAAAGATATTTGTATATCCATTTGTCACGTTAACACCTAAAGCTACAATTGATGTAATAGCAAAAAGGATAACAAGACGCAAATAGTACCCTCGTAAAAAAGTATTAGCCAGAAAAAGCAAAATAGCCAAACACAATAGAGAACCAATAAGAGTATATGTTTTCTTATTCATCTCGTCTGCCTCCTATTGGATTTTCACGTTTGGTCGGAAGAGACCAGACGGTTTTATAAAAAGGATGATAAAAAGCAATGCCCACACAAAAAGAGGACGAACAGCCGACCAGGCAGGAGGAAGAAAGGCAACAAACAATATCTCCCCCAAACCAATGATATATCCGCTGATAGCTGCCCCAGGAACGTTTCCGATTCCTCCTAAAACTGCCGCTATAAAACCATTTAGGCCGATAAGATAGCCCATGCTCGGATTAACGATACCAAAACTGATACCATATGAAACGGCAGAAATACCAGCCAGGGCAGAACCTATAATGAAAGCCAGTAATACTACAGTTTTGCTATTGACGCCAACGAGCTGAGCAGCAGTAGGATCGTAGGCAACAGCACGCATAGCGGTTCCGATTCGGGAGTATTTTATAAAGAGGGTAACGACAACCAGCAATATAAGCGTTACTGCCAAGATAAGAAGATCCTTAACATTTAAAAAGAGTCCACTTTCTGTAATAATTATTCCTTCAAGATATTCTGGCGTCGGGAAAGCCCTCCGTCCATCCCCAAAAATCATGACAAAAAGATTCCGTAACCCTAATGAGGCTCCAAAGGAAGCGATAAAAACGGTTAAAACTTCAGGGTTCTTTTTAAGGCACGGATCATAAACCAACTTTTCAATGAGAAGACCTATAAGAACGGATCCACCAACAGCCCCAAGAAGCCCTGTCCAGAAACTGGCTCCCGAAAAGCTCACCAAGAGATATGAACAAAAAGCACCAATCATAAAGATTTCTCCGTGGGCGAAGTTAATGAGCCCTAAAATACCGTAGATCATGGTGTAGCCAATGGCAAGAAGCGCCAAGATACTGCCGTATGAAAGACCATTGATTAGCTGTTGAAGAAAGTAAAGAACATTCATTGGCTATTTCACCCCCAAATAGGTCTGTTCAATATACGAATCTTTTTCGAGCTCAGAACTTTTTCCGCAGAGACGTATCTGTCCACTCTCCATCACATAGGCACGAGAAGATATTTCAAGGGCAAGACGAACATTTTGCTCAACAAGCAGAATAGAAGCACCCTCATGACTTATTTCCTCTATCTTTTCGTAAATCTGATCAACTACAACAGGGGCAAGTCCTAATGAGGGTTCATCAAGAAGCAGCAGACTTGGTTTTGACATAATAGCCCGACCGATAGCCAGCATCTGCTGTTCTCCTCCACTAAGAGATTCCGCCAACTGGTCACGCCTCTCCCAAAGCTTGGGGAAAAGGCTGTATACCCACTCTAGTTGCTCTTTATAGAGTTGCTTTCCATGTATGAGATACCCGCCCATTTTTAGATTTTCATAGACGGAGAGGTTTCCAAAAACGTTTCGTCCTTCAGGCGAACAACAAATCCCCAAATTTACAATCTGATACGCCGGTATTTGAGAAATATCTTTTTCCTTATACGTTACCAAGCCTTGCTTTATTGGAAGCTGTCCTGTAACACAACGAATCGTCGTCGTCTTTCCTGCTCCGTTGGGACCAACGAGAGCCACAACTTCTCCAGCATCAACATACAACTCTATACCATGAAGCACTTCCGCTTTCCCATATCCCGCAACGACATTTTTGATCTTTAACATACCTCTTCCCCCTTTTCAGCCTGAACAGCCTGTTTTTTCCATGCTTTCTGTCCGAGGTATGCTGTAATTACTTCTTCGTTGTTTTGTATTTCCGACGGAATTCCCTCTGCAATAAGAGCTCCCTGATTCATGACAAGAATACGTTCACTCATTCCCATAACAACTTTCATATTGTGCTCTACAATAATGATTCCCATTTGAGAATGCTCGTGAATTGACTGTATGATCTCTATAATCTCGTCTGTTTCCGTAGGATTTAAGCCTGCGGCCGGTTCGTCCAACAAAAGAACTTGTGGTTTAAAGAGAAGAGCCCTGGCCAACTCGGCCTTTTTTTGAACGCCATAAGGTAAATCATCAACTGAAATAGAGGCATGGTCTTCCATATGAAGCATAGCCAGAGTCTGAAATATGGATTCTTCTATTTCTTTCTCCTCTTTCTTATAACGAGAGGAAAAGAAAAAAGCATCTTTATAACCATAATCAAGAGAAACGTGAAAGGCTATTTTCATATTTTCTAAAAGAGAAAGTCCCTTCATTAGCCTCAAATTTTGAAAGGTACGAACAATTCCATGTGATGTAATCACATGGGGAGCTTTGTTCGTCAAATTTTTCCCATCTAAGGTAACACTCCCTGATGTTGCTTTGATAACACCAGTTAGCAAATTAAAAACTGTCGTCTTTCCTGCCCCATTAGGACCAATGAGGCCCAGAAGCTCTTTTTTATTCAGCGAAAAGCTTAGATTATTAACAGCACAGAGTCCGCCAAAGCTTTTTGTCAAATTATCAACTTTCAGCATAGTATCAGCTCCAAACGTAGTAATATGTGCAGAGAACGCACAAAGCGCCCTCTGCACTACGGACCCTTATAACTTACAGTTCCTCTGGATAGAGTATGCCCTTATAAACCCGCTGGCCGTTCTTAAACTCTTTAAAGACAACAGGTTTTAGTGGCACGCGCGGATACTCCACCATGGAAGGATCTGGATAGGAAATAGGCATTGTGGTTGTTGTAAACTTATGGTTTTGAATGGTATCTCTCAAAGCAACACGCTGCTCTTCAAGAGACATAGCATCCCATTTTTCTTTTCCTATTACTTCAATAGATTCAATCATCATCTGAACAGCATCGAATCCGAGACACTCGAATGCGCCTGGTTCACTGTCATATTCAGCTCTATAGGCTTCAACAAACTTCTTGGCATTCTCTGTAAGGGGATACTCAGCCGCAAAGTGAGTAGAAACAAGGGCGCCTTCTATAGAAGGACCACCGACTTCAATAACAGACTGGTCATCTGCGCCATCGGTAAGAACGATAGGAAGTTTGATTCCTAACTTATCAGCCTGTTTCGCAATGATAGGACCATCCTGGGGAAAAGGAGGAGTAATGACAATCCCATCAATTTTTTCTTTTTGTACTTTCATCTTTAAACGGGTAAGTTGAGCCATAAAATTTACGTCGCCTGTCTGGTAAATTTCCTGATGGGCTATAGCCTTTTCATCACCTACGTATGCTTTAAAAGATTCCATAAAAAAATTGGACAAATCTGTGCTGTAGGCACTGGCATTGTCCCAGATAACAGCCACTTTTTTCCATCCCAGAGTATCGACACAATATTTAGCAACAGCCTGTCCTTGATAATTATCTCCAAAAGGAGTCATAAAAATAAAATCTCCGATTCGAGGTATGGTGGGTGTGGTCGCCGTTCCATCAAGAAAAACAGTTTTACCCTCTTGAAAAATGGGACCAGCTGCAGAAACAAGCGAATCGTCAGTCAATCCGCAGGCAGCAATTACCCCAACTTCTTCAACCAATCTTATGGAAGCATTTGATATGACAGTAGGGTCACTCTGCCCATCGATATTCTTCAGATCTACACTATGCCCGACTACGCCACCACGTTCATTTGCCAACTTTACAGCAAGTTGGCTTCCACGAAGACCCGCCTGACCTAATGGCGCCGCTACACCAACCTGGCTCCAAATTGACCCAATGATAATCGATTCATTCTCTGCAAAGGCTTCTGGCACACAGATAAAACAAAAGATAAAAGCAAAACATACCACCATAAACTGAAAAACTCTTGAATGCTTCATAGACAAAGCACCTCCATAAAATAATATATACAACGATACACACCCTCTCATAAAAACAGGGAGTATAAAGCTCTATGGAACAAGCTTCTGCACAAAATACGAAAGCTTCTATTAAATTGAATTACAATAAATGCAACTGTTGAAAAAGATAAATGCTAAATAAATTGATTAAGGGGGAAACTATCTAGTTATTGTTGATGTTGATGTGCACGTGCACGTGCATGAAG
>Ga0265294_10003234_pt1 | contig 20932 bp, 20 predicted proteins | sample MunlanPumphouse3_FD_192504 | JGI IMG/M metagenome (GOLD analysis project Ga0265294, IMG submission 192504) | Groundwater microbial communities from a municipal landfill in Southern Ontario, Canada - Pumphouse #3 | ecosystem: Environmental > Aquatic > Deep subsurface > Groundwater | place...
CAGCGGATGGCAAGAGATACTAAGAAAAACCAACACCCAGAAGATTATAACAACAACCTGGCAAAACTCTTTTGAACAAACCATTCAAATAAGGTGAGGATAGTTAAACCATAGAGGAATAGTTGCCCTTGTGTAGTTTTTTTATCCTTCTTACACGATATCCTAAATCCATGAAAATCTCACAAAACTTATCTCTACCCATTGTTTGGGGCTTCAAGGTTTCGTACAACTTCTCAACTCCACAACCCGGATGCCCACCCCTGATAATATCTGCCTGAGATATCAACTCTTTTAATTCAGAGTCGAACAACTCTTGTCGCTTTCTGCTTTGATGCACCGATTGCTTACTTATATTCAACATATTATAAAGACTATTTAAACTATAATTCAACTTTTCTTTGTTGTCTTGGAACCACCAGAGCGTTGGATGTTTGAGTTTTTTTTATGTCCATATCATAATGCTCTTTGGCCAAATCAATCATCTTTTCTAAATAGTCAATATTCATTTCTTTTGACCTACAGCTTGTTCCAACTCTTTTATACGAGCTTCCATTTGTCTGATCTTTTCAGCGTTACTATCTTTCATCTCTACTACTTGGGCACCTTTTTTGTTATACTTAGAATACTTATAAATCCACCTATAAATAAGTGAGGTCGAAATATCGTAAATTCTCTCCATTTCTGGAACAGAATATTAACCGGATTCATAATCACGAACAATTTTCAACTTGAAATCTTCCGAAAATCTTCGATGATGTCGCACGCGTTTACCTGTTTTCAACATAATGATCTTTGTTTGAAAACGGTCAACCTATATCAGCCAATTAGCACATACAAAACACACATAATCTATCTGATACCACAAACAAATGCACTAATTGTGTTAATTATTTAAACGTTAATGCATGCTTTATGCTATTATTTGCGTGATAAGTGCAGATAATAATTATTGATATATCTCAAATTTGCAATAAAGAAATTTGAAAAATAAAATCAATAATTAAAAGCAAAAAGCTATGGCACTTTTCAACAAAATCAAACAAAAAGCATTCGGTGAATTTATTGATATTATCGAATGGACAGATGACACGAGCGATACCATGATTTGGCGTTTTCCACGTTACAATTCTGAAATCAAAAATGGAGCACAGCTCACGGTACGCGAAACGCAGGTGGCGGTGTTGGTAAACGAAGGACAATTTGCGGATGTGTTTCAGCCTGGTCGCCATGAGCTAACCACCTCCAACATGCCCATCCTCACCACCATTCGTGGTTGGAAGTATGGCTTCAATTCGCCTTTCAAGGTGGATGTATATTTTGTAAACACCAAGCAGTTTTTGAATCAGCGTTGGGGAACGGCAAACCCTATTATGATGCGCGACCCTGAATTTGGTCCCATCCGCTTGCGTGCATTTGGTTCATACAACTTCCGTGTACAGGAAGATCCCATTCCATTTATAAAAAATGTGGCAGGCACAAGTGGCGAGTTCACCACTGAAGGCATAAGCGAGCAGCTTCGCAATTTTGTGATAACCAAGTTTACCGACTATTTGGGCGAATCTAAAATAGCCGCATTAGATTTGGCAGCCAATATGAATGAGTTTTCGCAAGAACTGACCATCGGTCTCAAGGATGACTTTGCTGAATATGGTATCGAGCTGACCCGTTTTTTGGTAGAGAATATTTCGTTGCCAGAGGCTGTGGAAGAGGCATTAGACCGCCGCACAAGCATGGGCGTGATTGGCAATATGACCGCTTATACCCAGATGCAGTTTGCAGATTCGTTGAAAGATTCGGCAAACAATCCCGCCGGAGGTGGCAACCTTGCCGGCGATGCGATGGGTGCAGGTATTGGACTGGCTATGGCAGGACAAATGGCGGGGCAGATGATGAATCCACAAGCAGGACAGTTTCACGGAGGGCAACAGCCACCTCAACAGGCTGCACCTACTCCACCCCTAATGCCGCAACAAACGACGTATCACGTGGCAGTGGGCGGCGTGCAGCAAGGTCCGTTCCCTGTATCGCAACTTCAGCAAATGATTCAGCAAGGACAGCTTACCCGCGACACCTTGGTGTGGACAGCCGGAATGCCGGCATGGGCTGCGGCAAACTCGGTGCAGGAACTATCGCAACTATTTGGTGCGGTGCCGCCACCATTGTAAATTAAAAAGAAACCACAAAGTGTTGCTCTGACTATTTCGAAGAGAACACTAAAGAAATTACAAAACAAACATAACAAACAAATAAAAATGAAATCAACAACTTACAAAGCAATAATGGCTATAGCATTCCTACTTGCATTCAGTTTTACAGTTGATGCACAAATCAATTTGAAAAAACTTGGCAATCAAGTCAAAAGATCTGCCGAGCAACAAGTAGAGCAAAAGATTAAAGAAAAGGCAGCACGCGAAACCCGCGAAGCATTAGATCGAGGCGAAAAGAAACTCGATCAAGGCATATCAAATGCCACTTCAGGAGAAGCGTCCTCAGGCAATAAGGCTGTTAGTCAGGAAGAAATTCCTAAAGGATCAAAAACCATTTACGTGTCAGCAGACAATGGTAGTAACCGCAACGACGGCAGTCAGTCGTTACCACTCAAAGACCTGCAAAAAGCCATTGACGAAGCTCCCGAAGGTGCCGTCATTTGTGTTGCCGAAGGCAATTATCTCGGTTATTTGGATCAGGGATGGGTGAAAGTAAATAAGTACGTATCCATAATTGGCGGATATTCAGATGATTTCTTGCAGCGCGATCCCTTAAAGTTCCGCACCACTATTCGTCCCGGTGCTGGGCAAATAATGACTTCGGGAAATCAGGGAGTGATGGACATTCGTGTGGTGGGCAAGCGGAATGGCGTGGTGTTAGTAGATGGTATCATTTTCGACCGCGGACAAATCAATGCTTATTTAGCTCCGATTTATGACAATCCGGTAGCCGCTGCTCCTGAGGGATGCGAAACAGGACGTATCCTGGTTGTTGGCGAATCGGTAGCGAGCGTGCCTACTATGAAACCCGAGGGCATGACAAGCGCATTTCAGCTTATCAGCGGTGAGATGGAGGGAAATTTAACCGTCCGCAACTGTGTATTTCTCAACGGATATCACTTCGCCATACAGATGGCCTGTAAAGGCGGACATTTTGATATTTACAACAATGTGTTTGTAGCAAACCGAATGGCTGCCTGCGAGGTGCGTGGCGGACTGGCACTACCCAATACATCCAAAATTTCATTTCACGAGAATACCGTGCTGTTTACTTGGTGCCGAGATAAACTCATGGAAGATATGGGATATGGATTCCGCTATATGACAGGTATTGACGCCGATGTGTATAACAATATAATCGGCTGTTCCAATTATGGCGGTCTGGATCGCGCTTATGTGGATGCTGATAAATCCAAAGAAGCGAAAAGAGTAACCTCGGCGTGGAACAACTTGTTTTTTGGAAACCGCAATGGCGATATGGTGCTACCATCTGGTGGCGGCGGATGGACATTTGTTTTAGCAAAGAATTTTGAGGACGTAAACCAATTGCATAAATATGAAAATAATCGTGAGATGAACGAAGCAGAGGTAAATGCCATCAGCAAAAAGATAGATGTGCCTTATTTGAAAGGATTTATAGGAATAACCGGCTCACAAACCTCTTCTTTTAATCCCAATTCATCAGTAAATCAGTTTCGTTCGGCATTGGGAATGAATATGCAAGGCACTGAAACTATACGTGTTTCCATGTATGGCAATCGATATCCGTTTGATAAGGTATTTGACCTTTTTGGAGCTGTGAAAGGCTACGGAGCACAAAGGGTTTATTAATGCTGCATTATTTATAGTGTTGCAAACGTTTTGATTAACTATAAATATAATTGGTCTGAAATTAATGAGAATCGTAAATAATTAAAATCACAAAAAAATGAAAAAAATAATTGCAATTATAATCCTTGTGTTTGCCGTACAGGGTGCGGCGCAAGCGCAAATTGGCAAATTACTCAACAAAGCCAAAGAAACAGTGAAAAAAGAGACAAAAGAAGCAGCGAGTAATGCAACCGAAGGTGCGTCCAACACAACATTGGATACAAAAATGTCGGTTTCTATGACCGGTCTGTCTGATGAGGTGCGCCAAGCCGTCGAGAAAATGAAAGACCCAAGCCTGAGGCCACCTACTTGTTGGGCGTATGATTCCTTTGCTGACAAAGGAGGTGCCTCTTTTGACTTTGAAAAAGAAAATGCAAATCCAAAGCCACTCGACAAGATGAATCATTATGAATTTGTACTACGTATTTATCGTTTTTCGTCTGAGGAGTTGGAGGCTATAAAAAAACAAATAGAAGACAGAAATAACGATAACATATCTATTTATGAGGCTCTATTTACACCCGGCACATTTAGTATGAAATCAGATGTGGGAAAACTATTTACCGATAGTGAAAAATTCAGTGCAGAACAAAATATAAAAAAAGAGTCCGAACTTTATGAACACTACATTGGCGTTCTTAAAAGCTATGTAACGCAACGATATGAAGTTGAGAAAGTGGGAGAAAATAGATTTACCTTAAAATCGTTACCCTTAGGAATGAACAGTATCAGAAATATAGATGGGAAACTGCACTTCGTAATTTACGATGATTATGGAACCCCCATAATTACGCCCGCTAAAGCAGATATATACGATTATGAGAGAGCTCAATTAATTGGTATTCGCAGATTACTTGACCGTAGAGACCAATCATTGCAGTGGGATGAACATAATTTTGCGAATATTGTAATTTCAAGTATGGCGGAAGGACAAATAAACTCATTGGCTAACCAAGAAAAACTACCCATACCCGCTTCGCAGATGAACAATCCTGCATTGAAAGCCAAAATGCTTGAACTTGCACGCCAAGCATACCCATCGTGGGATATCAAAGAACTCGTAATTATAGAATCGGCATGGCGGGTTGAAAAAAACGCACTCGGACAAATCATCCACCGCCGAATCAACACCAAAATTATCCTACCAAACGGCTCTGGCGGATACACTATGCGTACACTCAGTTTTATTGAGCCTTATGCGGGTAGCGACAAGTATGGTGCGGTGGAAGCCTTCGGCATTGGCACAGATGACAGGGCGGTAAATTATACAGGAAAATAAAAAAAACAGTACAATGAGAAAAATAATTCTACTTACAGTTATAGTTGCAGCATTTATCCTTAATGGATGCGGTGGAAGCAGCTCACAACCAAATTTTAAAGATATGGATGAAATAGAAAAACTAACCAAAGAGCAGTTTGCTCAAGAGTCAGCGGCAATTTATGCCCGTGTGTTTCAGGAAGTCGGAAACCTGCTTAATAAACATTCAAAAATAGATGCTAGTTTTGAAAAGGAGATCGATAAACTATATGACAGCTCTGCAAAGCAGATGATTGAATACGGAAAAGTCCTCGCCAAAAAAGACAAAGAGACGCGTCAAGATTACATAATGACTAGTGCTATTGCTTCATGGGATGCGTTAGACAAATTAGATCCTAAAGTTACAGCAAATACTGAAAAACAGTTAGACGAAAGACAACATGAGTTTGAAACTTACGCAAGTGAAAATTTGGAACGAAAGTTTGACGATTTGTTCTCAATAATGGATTTTTTGAATTTTGAGACACTTAAAGAACAACGTCCCCTAAGCGCTAAAGAATTTGGGATTGAGTAATGGTGCTGGTTGATTCATAATGTACTGCTTCTTTAAATACATCAATAAATCGAATCTTGATTAAACTAAATTCTATGGAAATGAAAAATGGTACAATGACTGAAATAAAACAACCTATAACCGATGCTTTGCAGACAAAATGCAAAGCGTGTGGTGGCATAATGCAATACTCGCCTGCCGATGAAGATTTGAAATGCGTGTATTGTGGAAAGAGTGCAGAGCTCGATAAAACAGCCGCCGAAATAGAAGAAAATGATTTCAACTATTGGAAAGACCGTGCCAATGAAAACAACGAGGATCAAACCGTAGAAGTTTCTGAAATAAAATGCCGGCAATGTGGCGCCAATACTACATTGGCTCCCAATATTTCAGCAGCAAAATGCGTGTTTTGTTCTACGCCTCTTATATTAGACGAAGCATCCATAAAGCGTTTTTGGCAACCGAAATATCTGCTTCCGTTTAAAATAACCGAAAAACAGAGTAGTGCAAATTTCACAAAATGGCTGGGAAAGAAATGGTTTCTGCCATCGGAGCTAAAAAAAGGAGGAGTGGACAATGAGATGTTCAAAGGTGTATATCTGCCTTTTTGGACCTACGATGCCGATACCTATACCGACTATACCGGCGAGCGGGGCGAAGACCGTACTGAAACTTCTCGCAACAACAAAGGGGAAGAAGTACGCCGCACTGTTACAGATTGGTATCCCACATCGGGTACAGTGTCGGTGACATTTGACGATATTGTAGTGTCTGCTGCTGAAACCCTGCCACCCAAAATTATGAACGGGCTTACCAATTGGGATATGATGAACTGCGTAAAGTTCCGCAAAGAGTTTTTGGCGGGGTTTATCACCGAAATTTATCAAATTGATTTCAGAGAAGGAGTGAATAGAGCCAAAGAGAAAATGGATAATGTGATTGATAGTACTATCCGCTCTGACATTGGAGGCAACAAACAAAAGGTTAGCAGTAAAAACACACAATACAACAACTTGATGTTCAAACTGCTGCTGTTGCCGATCTGGATCAGTGCCTTTAAATTCAACGGTAAACTCTATCAATTTGTGGTAAATGGTCGTACCGGGCAGGTTATTGGTGAATATCCAAAAGATAAAACCAAGATTATTTTGCTGATAGCTGCAATAATAGCTGTTATAGCGGCACTGATAATGATGCTTGGGTAACAGAAAAAAAAATAAAAGAAAGTATGGGTAGAAAAATAATCATTTGGTTCGTAATATTCACAGTATTACTGTTGATTGTTCCCTTTTTTTGGGGGACATACAACAGGCTAATTAAACGCGAAGAGAACGTGAAAATGGCTTGGTCGCAAGTAGAAAATCAATACCAGCGGCGAGCCGATCTGATAATGAACTTGGTTGAAACCGTTAAGGGATATGCTTCGCACGAGCAAGAAACATTCAGACAGGTGATTGAAGCAAGAGCCAATGCCACAAATACAAACATCGAGAGCGACCAGCTCAATGCAGAGAATTTACAGCAATTCAGTGAAAAACAAGCAGAGCTGAGCTATGCACTGTCTCGATTAATAATGATTGTAGAAAACTATCCCGATTTGAAAGCCAACGAAAATTTCATCATGCTGCAAGGACAGCTGGAAGGCACTGAAAATAGAATAGGGGTGGAGCGAAAGCGATTCAACGAAACAGTGAGAGTTTACAACACTTACCGAAGACGATTTCCAAAAAATCTGGTTGTCGGATTGTTTGGGTTCGAGAAACAAGATTATTTTGAATCTGCTCCCGACAGTGATACAAAACCTGATGTGAAATTCTAATATAACAACTTAAAAGATAAAACAGGTATGAGAAATTCAATTTTGAAATCTTTGACAATAGTGTTTCTGCTGTTGCTTAATTTAGTTTCGTATGCACAAGTTCAATACACGGTGAGAGAGGTGCCCAATGTGCAGCTAAGAGATGCTCAACAGTTCATTTCAGATCCTGAGCAGGTGATCACATACAATGACAAGGAAATACTGAACAAAAAACTATTTGAGATAAGAGAATCATTAGATGTTCAGACGGCAATTGTCGTAATTCCTGATATTGATGAGCAATACACTTCTGCAAAAGAATTTGCAACAGAATTATTCGGCTATTGGGGGCTAGGCGTTCAAAATTCAGACAACGGATTGCTTATCTTGCTCCTGACAGCTGATGGAAAAAGAGAAATTGTATTTGAAACGGGTTACGGAATAGAAAACACATTGAGTGATGGCACATCAAAACTGATTCAAGCTCAAAAAATGATACCGTTTCTGAAGGAAGATGCCTATGGAGAAGGACTGATTGCGGGGGTGGATGAGATAGAAAAAGTTCTTAAGGGAACTTCTGAACTTATAAAAGAACCCATTGACGCAAAAAGCATGACTTTGCCAATTATCATCTGGATGGTATTAGGTGTAGGAGCATTAGCTTTTAATGAGAGCAGAAAGAAAAAGAAAGTTTCTGAAGAATCTTCACCCTATTTAGATGCCATCAAGCAGAAATCAGCTGGTGGATTGGGATGTTTGCTTGCCGTATTATTTTTTCCTGTATTTATCCTATTCAGACTTTTCAAGGGTGGTGCCAAGAATGCAAAGATTGATTGTCAGAGTTGCAAATCAACTGGCACTGTCAGCTTGAAAAAGGGAGAACCCATAATCAAGCAACAGGCAATACCTGGACAGGATGGCATGAAAGAGTATGAGTTCGTTTGTTCTCAATGTGGATTTGTGCATAAGGAGTTGGTTCCTTATAAATATGTGAAACCACAAACAGAATCTACAAACAGCGGAAATAATACCACTTACCGAAGCGGTAATTTTACTAAGGGAGGTTCGTGGGGAGGAGGAAAAAGTGGAGGCGGCGGAGCATCCACTAAGTTTTAAAATTGAACTATTTACTAATTTAAAAAACAAAAATTATGAACACAAATTCGATTATTGAAAATTTCAAAGAGATTGTAACTAACAAGTATGCACAATTTACGGGCAGAGCTAATAAAACAGAGTTTTGGTAGTATATCCTTGTTTACATTATTGTTAGTGTAGTATTATCTATGTTTATAAATATCCTGGGTGGAGTAAAACTGCTTAGGATGTTATTTATGATTATTCAGGGATTATTCGCTTTAGCTTTATTGATACCTTCAATTGCAGTTGGAGTACGCCGTATGCACGATATTGGCAAAGGTGGAGGATGGATTCTGGTAAATATGATTCCACTTATTGGATCTATATGGTTTATTCTATTGGCTATCAAAGATAGTGAGCCAGGTCCGAATAGATTTGATAAATAATATAAATTTACTTTTATGAAAAAGAAGAGTATAACTAGGTATTACATAATAGTGGCTATTCTTTCAGTGTTGGTAATGTCTTGAAGAGGTGGCACTTCATCTGAGAAATCTAAAAACCCACAAATCACCATTACAACAGAAGTAGAGGTTGGCACACTATTTTCGTTTTATTTTGAGCGGAGCGCCAATGATACCGCAGCCATTTGGGTTGATTTGAATAATGATAAAGTTCAGGATGAAGGGGAACTGATTTATCCCGATGAGCTAACAGAATTTAAAGGAATCTTAGATGCCAATACCTTCACCATTTATGGTGATGTAAGCTATATTAACTTGAATGTGAAGAAAATAACCAATTCGGATATTTCAAAATGCCCAAACCTAAAGGAGTTACAAGCAACTAGTAATAAACTTACATCCATAGACTTAACAAAGAATGTTCAGTTAACCGATTTGCAAATAGCAAATAATGAGTTGACAGAATTGGATTTGAGTAATAATGCAGAGCTAAAAGAACTTTGGATTGATAGTAATAAAATCAAAACGATTAAAGCAAAGAAATTCAATCAATTAAGAAGAATTATTTGTCAAGATAATGAAATCAGTGCAAAATCGATGATTGAACTTTTCAAAGCAGTACAACACGTTGAAAAACCCGGAGGTGCTGTAGCAGAAGTGAGTTATGACACCGAAGAAGATTTGAATGAGGTGCCGCAAGAAGCGGTGGATATTGCTAAAAGCAAAAACTGGCGACTTATAAAAACTACAAGAGAGGGTGAAATAGAGTATTAGCCATATGAAAGTCATTGTAAATAGAACAGAGGTTGAACTCTTCAGCGGCGCAAAAGTCGCTGATGCAGTTCGAGCATATTATGTTCGTCGAAAGCTCAAAATTCCAAATCCATTACCTCCTGTTGAGGATCGATACGGAAACAGTGTAGCCCACGATGGCAGGCTGTCAGAGGGGAACAGATTAAGAGTTCAATTAAAAAAATAGAAAAATGAAAAATAATTGATTAAACATAAACATTGGCGATTCGTATTTGAATCTTTTTCTGGGTCGATTATTGAGTTGATATTCCACAAAATTAATATAATCTGTAGGAATACAATCAAAATCAACTTTTTTCGGTATATATTGCCTGACGAGGCGATTAAAATTTTCGTTCGAACCTCTTTGCCAGCTTGCATATGGTTTAGCAAAGAAGAAATCGATATTTAAATGTTTGGCTACCAATTCATGAGCGGCAAACTCTTTCCCGTTGTCAGATGTGATTGTTTTAAGGAAAGGTTTCCATTCCATCAAACAATCAATGGTAGCCGTTGCAAGTTGCTGAGCATCTTTTCCATCTAATTTACGAAGTTTTCCGAATCCGGTAGCTCTGTCATTGATGGTTAAGATAGCGCCTTTGTGATTTTTACCTATAATCAGGTCAATTTCTAAATCACCAAAGCGTTCGCGCAGTTCAACTTCAGGCGGTCTTTGAGAGATGTCTGTGCGATTGGGGATTATACCCCGTTTATCGTAAATCACACTTCGCTTTTTATAGCGACGTCCTCTGTTTCTAAGATCAAGATACAGCGTTCCTTTTTTTCGCTTATCTTGCCAAATAAACTGATAGATTCGCTCGTGTGACACACATTTATCCCCGTTCTTTTTGGCAACACCTGCAATTTGTTCAGGACTGTGTTTTAGACGCAATCTATCTCTGACATATTCCTCTACTTCAGGTGTGAAGGTTCTGGGTTTAGCTTTATACTCCTGACGCTTCAGGTATTTACGATGGGCTAAATCATCTCTGTAAACGCCGGATCGGGCATCTGCATTGCGCCGGATCTCCCGACTGACAACTGATTTATCTTTTTTAATAACAAGGGCTATTTCTTTTTGATTATAGCCGTTTTACAATATCGATGCAATAGTATATCTTTGTTCCCTGGTTAAATGACTCATAAATGTGAACTTTAGGCGGAGAACAATTATAGTCATTTTTTCCATCGGAGCAAAAAGGGGGGGGAGTCTTTCCTCCCTGGCTCTGAAAAAATAATCTATACTATCCTGCCGTCAAAGTTGCATTTACTAATTGAATTTACAAATGTAATATATGGATGGAATTTTAAATGAAAAAGTAATAATCTGTTCATGAATAGAATAAACGCGCAAGTAAACAATATCTTTGAGAAAAGGAGGAAAAACTATTTACCTGGTTTACTACTCCCTAAAATATTTCAATACAGAGAAAAAACAAGACCAAATACCTGTTTGTTTGCTATGAAAATTAGGATTAATAGATATAAAGCACCAACCTCACTTGCTATACTTGTTGTGTTGCTGATAATTGGTTTTTTCTGCGATTGCTCAGATGCTCAAAAACAGTTGCAGCAAGCGGAAGCAAATCGAAAAGAGATTTCCGCCGTTTTATACAGAAACAGATACAGTGAAGATTCTCTGAAACTTTTGCTGAAACAATATATTGATGAGGAGAACGATTTTGCTGTAATGCTGGTTTATAAGCAGTTAGGTGTATTTATGCGTGAAAACTCGCGTTTCACCGAAGCAATAAATAATCATCAGGAAGAGTTGGCACTTGCTATGAAGCTCAATGATACCATCGAAATAGTGCAGGCATACAATAATCTGGGAACAGACTTCCGACGGATCGGCTCGCATGGCGAAGCATCAAATTATCATTATCAAGCATTGGATTATGCTGAAGCATATTCACAGGCACATGTGCCGGGAGTTGGAATGAAAAACAGAGTTGTTTCTCTAAATGGAATCGGAAACGTGAGCCTGACACTTGGATATTATGACCATGCTGAAAAATATTTCAGAATGGCGTTGGAAGATGAGCTGAAGCTGAAAAGCAATATAGGTCAGGCCATTAACTATGCCAATATTGGAGCAATTTTTGAAGAGCGGGGACAGTTAGACTCAGCACATGCCTATTATAATAAATCATTGGAGCATAATCGAATAGCCAAATCGGACATGGGAATTGGACTATGCCTTATTCATTTAGGCAAGCTTTATGAAAGAGAGCAAAAATATGAAAAAGCGAAAGATGAGTATATTCAGGCATACGACCTCATGCATCAAATATCCGACAGATGGCACTGGTTGGAAGCATGTATCTCAATTGCCAGAATTAATTTGTTAGACAATAATATTTCTGAATTCGAACACTATATCAGTCTTGCAGAGCAAACAGCAAATGAAATAAAATCGCCAGAACATTTGGCCGAAATATATTTGCTTAAGCACGACTTTGATGTGAGCACACAAGATTTCAAAAAAGCTCTTGAGCACTATCAATTGCAATCACTCATGCGAGACAGCGTGCAGGGATTGCAAAAAACTAATAGGTTTATAGACGTGCGCCTAAGTTACGAGCAAAACAAAAACATTAGGAACATTCAGAGAATTGAGGCGGAGAATAAATCCAAACAACGGTCGACGCATTTGACATTATATTTCACCTTGGCTCTGTCGCTTGTAGGAATTATCATCACAGCACTACTATATTATGCATATCGACAGCGCGTCAGGAGCAACAAAGCGTTAAAACAATTGGAGCAAACCAGAAGCGATTTTTTCACAAATATCACACACGAATTTAGAACTCCACTAACCGTTATAAAGGGTTTTAATGACCTATTAATGAGCAGCAAACACTTATCCGAAAAAGAAAAGCATGTTTATAGATCAGCCATAGACAGACAAAGTAATTATTTGCTTAATCTCGTAAACCAACTTCTTGATATTGCCAAACTTAAATCGGGAAAAGAGGCTCCCAACTGGAAACGTGGCGACATAATTTCGTATCTTAGAATGTCGGCCGAAACATTTAAGCTTTTTGCAAAAGAGAAAGATGTAAACCTTATTTTTTATTCTGTGATAGAGTCACAAGAAATGGATTTCATTCCTTTCTATATCGATAAAATTATTGGCAATCTTTTATCAAATGCTATAAAACATACAAAAGAGGGAGATAAAATAGACTTTATAGTTGTCGAAGGACAACGCTCTGGAACCATCAAAATTAAAATTATGGATACTGGTGATGGAATACCTAAAAGTGACTTGAAACGTATATTTGAAATGTTTTATCAAAGCGAAAATAGTCAAAGCGAATCAGGTAGTGGCATTGGATTGGCATTTACAAAGATGATGGTGGAAAAGATGAAAGGAGAAATTGAGGTTGACAGTGAATTGGGCATAGGCTCATCTTTTATTGTGACTTTACCTATAAAGAACAACAGACTAACAAATATTGAGCCACTTCTTGAACAAAAGAGCTCTTTTTCACTTTTAAAGCTTAAACAAAGAGTTGGAGCCATAGATACCGACTTAGAAACTGATGACAACGAAGAAGATATTACAAAAGAGCAACCCATAATCTTGATTGTTGAGGATAACAAGGATGTGAGCACATATATAAAAACTATCCTAAGCGATAAATACAGAGTCTTAGTTGCCAGAAATGGCCAAGAGGGTCTTGAGTTAGCAAAAAATCATATTCCCGACTTAGTGGTTACAGACGTGATGATGCCCGTGATGGATGGCACACAGTTGTGTTGCGAAATGAAAGATAACATTATGCTCAATCATATTCCAATAATTATGCTTACGGCAAAGAGTAGCGACGAAGACCGTATAAAGGGCTTGAGATGCGGTGCCGAGGCATATATTAAGAAACCATTTGATACAGAGGAGCTGTTCATTACTATCCATAATATACTGGAAAGTCGCAAAACGCTGATTGAAAAATTTATGGAGTCTGCCAATAACATAACAACCGACACTGTTAATAGAGCAGAGAGTAAAGCAAATCTCAAATATATACATACCATAACAGGTATTATTCTTACTGAAATTCAAAACCCTGATCTAAACACAGCCTATCTTGCTGAGAGAATGTCGGTGAGCACATCGCAGCTCAATCGAAAAATGAATGGTATAACGGGCAAGTCAACATTGTCTTATATTTTGCATGTGAAGCTAAACAAGGCAAAGAAGATGCTTCAGGAGACTTCTCTCCCTATGTCGGAAGTTGCTCATGAATGTGGATTTTATGATGCCAATTATTTTTCACGCATATTCAAAAAAGAATTTGGAATTTCCCCATCGCAATTTCAGAAGATACATGTTTAGCAATTAGCTTTTAGCTATTAGCCAACAGCTAAAAGCCAAAAGCCAACAGCTAATTAGCACATACAAAACACACATAATCGATATGATACCACAAACAAATGCACTAATTGTGCTAATTATTTAAACGTTAATGTGTGCTTTATGCTAATTTCTGCGTGATATTTACAGACATATATAATGGATTAATCTCAATTTTGCTGTACAAAAAGATCAATTAAAACCTTATTAATATGAAAGCAAAATTAGCCCTACTCCTGATTGCGGCAGTTGTACTCAGTCAAAATTTATTTGCAGATTCTCCCCTGACTTCCACACCAATTAGTGAAGCTTATAAAGATTCAAAAATAGTTCAGTTAGCTTCCACAACCGAAGGAAGGTTAACCATTGAATTAATGAATTATTTGAATGAAAGTATGCATCCGGTTGAATTTAAAATAGCCGTAATAAATGAATTAGGTTGGGATTTTAATGGTAAAGATAATTCAACCGTCTTTTATGAATATTTGAAAGAAAAAAATAGATATAAAGACAGTGATGAATTTCTTAACCAAGCAGGAGGTGATTTACTTATTTGTATGGCTTACTTAAAAGCACTGGATGATTACTTTGATGTTGATGAGGCGATTGTTTACGCTAAAAAAGCAACAGGGAAGAATAAGAATAGTTATACAACCAATATTATATGTGCACTCATTGAGGCGCAAAAAGCGATGGGTTCAGATTGGAGTGAGGTTTATAACCTAACGAACAATGTTCGCCTGAATAGATCATTGAATAGAGATATGAAAGAAGAAGCGGTTAAAATAATTTTTGAATACATGGATTTGTACAAATGACTTCGGACTTAATGTTTTAACTTTTAAAACAATTAAAACAATGATGAAAAAATCTATTCTTTCTTCAACAACACTACTGTTTTCAATACTGGCAATTGCACTCTCAACAAGCTGCAATATTAGAGCTTATGAATAGATGTAAATAAATACTGGGCTTTTATTTTTAAATTTATATGAAATACAAACCTATTAAAAATTCCAACTATGAGAAAAATGATTTTTAGCACTCTCGTCTGCCTGATTTTATTCGGGGCAACTGCACAAGCACAAAAGAAAGAAAAAGTGATCCTAGATACCGATATGGTGGAGGTTTTCGATGATGGCATCACGATGATGATGCTTGCCAATGCTCCCAATATCGATCTTATTGGGGTTACCATTGTTGTTGGAAATACCTGGGTTCCTGAGGGAACTGCCTACGCCATCCGACAGTTGGAGGACATTGGAAAATCTCATATTCCTGTTGTACCGGGCATTCGCTACCCTATATTTCCAAGCCGTTTTGAAACCATTAAGAACGAGCGTATTTTGTTTGGTATTGGCGATGCTTATGTAGGTGCTGCGGGATATCCCGAGCCAAAATCGTGGGAATCGGTGTATTTGCAAAAATATGGGTCAGAATCAACTGCGAAACCTTTGGATATGAAGGCGGTCAACTTTATTATCGATGAGGTAAAGAAAAGTCCAAACGAAATAACCATCATTGCCATTGGCACATGTGTAAATCTGGCAACAGCGGTCCGTATGGCCCCCGAAATAATTCCATTGATTAAAAAAGTAATCTACATGGGAGGTTCATTCTTTAAACCCGGAAACACTACGCCCACCGCAGAATTTAACTGGTGGATGGACCCTGAGGCGGCAAAAATATGTCTGCGTTCTCCTTTCAAGGAACAGATTATTGTAGGATTGGATGCATGCGAAAAAATGCCGTTTAAAAAAGACAGGTATAAGAAAATAACTGATATCATTAAAAATCCTGACTTGAAAGCGATGATGAAGCGTAACTTCTTAAACGCACTCTACATCGACGATACAGAATATGTGCATTATATCTGGGACGTAATTGCAGGAGCTATTATGATGGACCCTACCTTAGTTACAGAGGAAGTCACACGTTATGTGGATGTGAATTCGCAATTCGGTTTCTCTTACGGGCAATCGGTCGCTTTTGAACGCAATCAACCGGTGGGAACGCAGGAGGCTCGCATTGTACTTACCGTTGATAGCGACAGGCTGTGGAAAATGGTAGAAGACTATTGCAGGGAGTTTTAGTGAGTTGGAACCTGGAAGTAGGAAGTAAGAAGTAGGAAGTAGGAAGTAAGAAGGAAGTAGGAATCAAAGTTCGGTGGTCGAGCGATCCCGATAGCTATCGGGACGAGAGCATCCGATATAGGGAAGTAGGAAGTAGGAAGTAAGAAGTAGGTAGCTTGAGGAGTCGTCCCTCGTCCCACACGTCCCTCGTCCCCAAAAAAGTAAAAAAAAACAAAAGTAAGACTGAAAAATACAAACTCAAAAAAAAGGAATTATGAAAAAAGTATTTTTAACAATGGCATGCCTGTTCATGGTCATAGCCCTAATCAGTTGCAGTGGTTCTGCACCTAAGCAATTGACTGACCGGGAAATTTTAGTGAAAATTTATGAATCTATGAACGGTTCTAACTGGAAAGGGTCCGAAGCTACGAATTGGCTTAGTGAGAAACCGATTGGGGAATGGGAAGGTGTGAAAACCAATGATGAAGGAAGGGTGATTGCATTGCGGATTGCAGGAGACCATGTAAACGGAATTTTACCTGCTGAGATTGGAGGACTGACTGCATTGGAACAACTTTTTGTTTTTGTCAGAGAATGCGATGCTCCTAATGTTATCCCTAAAGAAATTAGGAGATTGACAAAGTTGAATAATTTGTCCCTTACGGTGCATACAAAGCCAAAAATGGATAAACCGGTATTGCCGGATCTTTCCACCCTTGTTGATTTGAAAAAATTATATCTCAAAGGATTTGGTGGAGTTATTCCTGAAAATATTTCACAATTAAGCAAATTACAGGTTTTGGGACTTCATGGATATGAAGGTAAAATTCCCGAAAGTATTTGTCAGTTAGCGGACCTAACCGAACTTTCCATTTCAATGCCCAATCAACCCGTAAATGGGTTGCCTGAATGTGTTGGCAGGCTAAGCAAGTTAACATTACTTAAGGTAGACTTCAGTATTGGATCTGTAGGTGGAAATAAAGAACCCATTGGAAAATTTCCTGAATCAATATGGGATTTGACAAATCTTGAATACCTGACTATGAATGCTTTAAGCAATTCCGGCGGCCCCATACCCGGCGACAAAGTGGCCAAAATGACCAATCTGAAAAGTGTAACTATAGTCAATTGTGGTCTTACCGGAAAGCTTCCTGTCGAATTATTTGCATCAGGTAAATTAATTGGTTTGGGTTTTTATCAAAACAAACTTACTGGAAGTATCCCGTCTGAAATAGGCACATGTCTCAATTTGGCTACACTCAGACTGAATCAAAATCAGCTCACCGGCAAGATACCTGCAGAATTAGCTAAATGTGTAAAGCTAACTGTATGCGATTTATCGAACAATCAACTTTCGCCTGAACTTCCGGCAGCCATGAAAGCACATCCTAAATTCAGCAATTTTAAATTTTAGGTGGAAATTGAACGCCAATCATTTAAAACATAACGCTATAAAACAATACTATGAAGCTATTTGTCAACGATGAGGAAGTAACGATACATAACGGAGCCAAAGTATTTGATGTAATGCGGGGCTATTACATGGCTCGCAACAAAAAACTGCCCCGGAAAATGCCAATCGTGACCGATGCCTATGGCAATAGCGTAGCTCCCGATGGCGCCCTGAGCGAAGGAAATCACTTGTACATTAAAACTAAAAAACAAACGCACAATGAAAACAATAACAACATCACAAAAGCTAATCTGCGGTATTGCTCTGCTTGGAACTACACTTTTGATAAGTTGTGGCACAAACCGCAAAGTAAAAGTAGCTGAGCTTCCCAAAGCAAAAACGATAGAAATCCTTGCCGTGAACGATATGCACGCAGCCATTGATAATTTCCCCCGGCTTGCCTTTATGGCTGACAGTTTGCGGAATATATACCCCAACTTATTGCTTATTTCGGGTGGTGATAATCAAACAGGAAACCCGGCAAACGACCAATATCCCGAAAAGGGAATACCCATCATTGAGCTGATGAACGCCGTGAAATTTGATATGTCGGCAGTGGGTAACCACGAGTTTGACTCCCGCCTTGTGGGTTTTGCAAACATCACACACAAAGCGAAGTTTGATTTCCTTAGTGCCAATATCGATCTGCCGAAAACACCCGATTTTCGCATTAAACCATATGTAATAATCAAAAGCCCAAATGGGCTGAGAACAGCCTTTGTGTCCTTTTTGGACATAAACGACAATGGAATTCCGGACACACACCCGGATAATGCAAAAGGATTTGGGTTTAAAGACCCGTTTCAAACCGCCAAAGAATATCTCTTCCTGAAAGACAGTTGCGACGTATTTGTGATGGTGAACCATCTCGGATTTGAAAACGATGTGAAATTAGCCAATCAACTGCCGGCAAATAGCGTAGATGTAATGATTGGCGGACACTCGCACACCAAAGTCGAAAAAGATCAAATCCACAATGGAATTATGATTACGCAGGCCGAACGGAAACTCAAATATGCAACGCTCATTAAGCTGAGAGTTGGTCCCGAAGGAAAGGTGGGTAGAGAAATGCAGTTGCTAACCGTGGGCAAGAAGGGGAATTCCCGTGCCGACATTCAAACAATGGTGGATGCCTACAACAACAATCCGGCATTGACCGAAACCATCGCAATAGCCGAAGACGATTTTTCAAACTACGAAGAAATAGGATTCCTGATGACCGATGCCATACGCTTTGCTTCGGGAACCGACCTTGCTTTTATCAATCCGGGTGGGGTTCGTATATCAACGCTTGCCAAAGGTCCGGTGCGTACCAAGGACGTTTATGAAATGGATCCTTTCGGCAACGAAATAGTGCTGTTTAACCTTACAGGCCACGAAATGCGCAATCTGTTTCTCAGTGCATTCCTACTCGATGACCATTTGCCCATTTATCCTTCGGGAATGACTATGCGCTATATGCTAAACCCCGATGGGAAGCTTAAAGATGTGGAACTTTTAACAACCGACGGAAAACCGTTTGATATGGACAAAACGTATTCCATAGTCATGAACGATTATATGGCTTCGGTTTATAAATACGACCACAACGATCCCGGACAGGGACTGTTTCGTCCTTCAGCAGAAACCATCATTGAATACCTTAAAGGGCTGAAAACCATTCCAAGTTATAGAGGAGTGACAAGGGTGGAGATGGTGAAGTAGGGAGTAGGGAATAGGGAGTAGGAAGTAGGAAGAGTAGGAAGAAAAAACGAAGCATTTTTTGTAACCGATAGGTTGGTCGATAAACAAGAATAATGTAAAAGCTTTTAATAAAACAGATGACAATGAAAACAACCAAATTAATTAATGTTCTGATTTTAGCGATTGCGCTGGTCATAAGCTTCAGCGCCTGCAAGAAAGCCACTCAGGATTTTGTAGAAGAAAAGGTGCCTGCCGACAATGCTTCCATTACCGGAACACTTGCCGGTAAAATTAACCATGATGAGCTTGATATGAGCGACAAGGCATCCTGCACCTTCGATCGTTTCCCATGGACGGTTGCAAAATTTCAGGAATTGCAGGCACAGGTTTCCACCGAGCCGCAAGGCGCCGTAACCATGGTGTTGATTGCCATGGAAATATACCGCAAATACCCCGTTTTTGGCGAAAAGTGTTTGTATCTGGCAACCACTGAAAATGAACACGATCCCAACAATCCCGGGCGTATGAGCAAGGACCGGATAATGCATCGCCTCAGCGAACTGCTTCGCGGTAAAGATGAATATTATGCGCGTCCCTATCAGGTAGCCGCTTACCTGAAAGGTGCCCATCAGCAAAACGGATACATACCTGAAAAGCCCTATACCGTGGAAGTGGAGGCTATGAATTCCAATTATGAATACAACAGTAAAATGGATGCTAAATTCATTCAGTACTATGTGCTCACCGGCGGTAAAGACAGCGGCAAAGACATCATTCGTGTAATCAAACCCTGGGACAGCAAATATTTTCTAGTCGATAATTTTCCCGGACTTTATTCACAGGTAAAAGAGCTGCCCGGCAGCAAAACCTGGGACGATAACATGTTTATTAAGTAAGTGGTAATCCGTATTAACGTGAATAAATCATGCTGATAATTCATCAGTAGCAAACACCAGACTAAAAAACCTTATTAATATGAAAGCGAAATTAGCCCTACTCCTGATTGCGGCAGTTGTACTCAGTCAAAATCTATTTGCAGATTCTCCGCTGACTTCCACACCAATTAGTGAAGCTTATAAAGATTCAAAAATAGTTCAGTTAGCTTCCACAACCGAAGGAAGGTTAACGATTGAATTAATGAATTATCTGAATGAAAGTATGCATCAGGTTGAATTGAAAATAGCAGTAATCAATCAACTGGGCTGGGGTTTTAATGGTTTTAACAATGCCTACTACTTCTATGAATATTTGCAGGAGAAATATAACTTTAAAGACACAGATGAATTCCTTAATCAGGCCAGTGCTGATTTGCTGATTTCTTTGGCTTACCTGCAGGCAATGGAAAACTATTTCAATGTTGACGAGCCAATTATTTACGCACTCAAAGCAAGGTCGAAGAACAACGAAAGTTACACAATCAATATTATTTGCGCACTGATTGAGGCACAAAAAGCGATGGATTCAGATTGGAGTGAGGTTTATAACCTAACGAACAATGTTCGCCTGAATAGATCATTGAATAGAGATATGAAAGAAGAAGCGGTTAAAATAATTTTTGA
>Ga0265294_10003236_pt1 | contig 20930 bp, 21 predicted proteins | sample MunlanPumphouse3_FD_192504 | JGI IMG/M metagenome (GOLD analysis project Ga0265294, IMG submission 192504) | Groundwater microbial communities from a municipal landfill in Southern Ontario, Canada - Pumphouse #3 | ecosystem: Environmental > Aquatic > Deep subsurface > Groundwater | place...
TCCACCGATACTTTTACCAGCTTTTATATCTTTAGCAAACTGCTCAACATCTATCTCTATATTCATCTGTGCGTCCTTTGGTATTATTTATTTTACCAGTTTGACACAGATTTTTGAACAGTCCCAGGAAAATCCTAGCTTTTTTTGATATTCCAAATATAGATAAATTAATTCCTATCTGATTTTTGTAACTTTACCTGAACCACTACATCTATAACCTGCAGGAGTAACTTCTTGACATTTTCCAGTCCCTAAACAAACTTTACAAGGTGTTCCGTCATTATTTTTACCACTACCTCTACAATATCTACACTTTCCACTTCCATTACAAGCTGGACAAGTTTCCATTTTTTTTCTCCTATTTGCAATTTATATAATCAGGATTAATTCCTAGATTTTTAAATTTTTCCCAAGCTTTTGCTTCGGCTTCACTTTTGCTATTTGCAACTACATTTACCATTTTAAAAGGCTTACCATTCTTGTAAGCCCAACATTCATAATTTATCATGACCAGTTCCTTCCTCTTTGTTTATACTCTATCGATTCTTCTACACTAAATCACATAATTTACTAAAAAATCCCATAATCTTTCTCCTTGTCAGCTATTGATTATATTTTGAGCCTCTCTTTCAATTTTGTCTACACTATTTGAAAGTTCTTGTAAGTGAAAATCACTTTTATCAGAATTATTAAAATCTTTTATACTAGCACCTAAAAGCATACTCAAATTACCTAATTCCATACAATCAGACACTCCTAAACCATCAGGTGCATTATCGGGATTTAAAATTCCGCTATTTAAGTCTTTAATTTTATTTTGAACTCTATCAAACAAATTACTCATTATTTTTTCTCCTTTTATAAAAACAATAATTTCTAAATGAAACACCATCTACTAAAAATACATTTAGAATTTTTTCCTCCTTATTTTAAAATCAAAAAAAGCTTAGAAATTAATCTAAGCTTTTTATGTTTTTAACCATTATCAATCACTGATAGAGTAAATGTAGTAGAACTTGTTCCACCATCAGGATTAACAACTTTTATAGTAATACTATAGTCAGTATCAGCACCTAAATCTCCATTCCAAGTTGCTATACCAGTACCTGCATTAATAGTAAGTTTTCCACCTGTAGGGTCTGAAACTATGCTATAAACAGCACCTGAAACAACTTTTGTAACTGATGGAGCAGGTAAATCAACTGATCCAGCTCCACCACCATCATTAACAGATTGATTTGCCATTGCAATAGTTGGAGCATTCGCTTCTGCAATTGCTTCATCTGTCATTTTCACACCTTGCGAACTTTGAATATTCATATTTGTAGAAAATGTGATATTCTCAAATTTGTGTAGTTCTGAAAGATGTGGTTTGATATTTGTAGGCATTTTGTATGTTGAGAAATCAAATAGATTTTCAAATGCTATTTTTACTCCTGCTTTTGCAGTATATGTATTGTTTGAAAGATTATCAGCATACTCTACAAAAAAACCTTTGTACTCTAAACCATAAACAGAAGCAATATTGTCTTTCTCATTTTGATATGAGTAAGAAATTTTTGAGCTGTTTGTCGGATAAATATCTAATGCACCACCATATGAATTTTCATCAGATTTAAACTCATAGTAACTTCTTCCAAAGTTTGCAGATGTATCAATCGTAAAAGATGATACTTCCCATCTTTTTACAGCTTCAATATATGTTTGTTTTGTTTTTTCATCTACAATTTCATAACTGCTTCCAATTTTAGAGCCGTTAAGTTTTGTATATGAACCACCAAGTTCAAGATATAAATCATCTTGTAGCATAAATCCACCTGCAAATGCACCTGAGTATTGATTTACTCTTGCATTTGTGTTATCAGGAGCATACATCTTTTGATTGATGAAGTTTCCACCAACTTTGAAATATACATCCGAAAATGGAGTAAATTTATAAACAGCACCAGTTTTTACATAATCAGAAGTAGTTTCAATTTTTACTTTTAACTCTTCAGTATCGTAAGCAAGACCAAGACCTTTAGAATTATTTTGATTCTTATCAGTCTTTGCACCAACACCATATACACTAAAAGAGTTGTCTTTTACATCTGTTGCATTAGCTCCAACAATCAACCCTAAACCGACAATACCTGCCATAACTAACTTTTTCATTTTTGTTTTTCCTCTCTGTGTTTTTGTTTTGTTTTTATTTTGTAATTTGATTATATGTATGAACTTGACATTGTCAAATTTTATTTTGTAAGAAAATTACATATTAGGATTCCTTGTTTTTCTAGTAAATCATAGAATAGTTACTTATTATATATTAGTAATATAGAATAATTACTTAATTTGTTATTAGTATAAGGAATATTTCCATTGTTGTTTTGTCATTTATTTAAATGTAAAGTTTAAATAAAAAAAGGCTAAAAGATATGACAAAAAGAGATATTGCAGGTTTTTTAGGAGTTGATACTAAAACTTTATATAACTGGGAAAAACACAAACCTAATCTTTATAAAACTGTTATGAAAGGTTTGGCTTATGATGAAATTGTTGAGTTGAATAAAAAAACATACGAAAAGGCTAAGGAGATGGGAGAGAAGTTTGGGGAAGTTGAAAAATAAAATATATAAAACCTATCTATGTAGAATATTTTTACTAAACTTTTACTAAAAGAAAAGTATAATAAAATAATTATAGGAGTTATCAGATTGAGTATATTAAAAGTATTTTACGTTATTGTCTTTGGGCTGATTTTTGGTATTGTTGGTTTTTGGAATGATTTAAATCTTGGTTCTCCTTTAATTTTCATTGAAAAAACTTCACCTTATTTTGAATACATATATACATATCTTTCTATGATTAAATTTGGACACATTATATATCTATTATTATTTTTATTATTTTTTTGGAGACTTAGAGTAGAAAGAGTTTTTAGCTTAAATCCATGTAAGAGGATTAGTTTTATTATATTTTTTAAAAATTATAATCCATTTAAAACATTAAAGATAGTATATAAACTTCATCAACTAGAACATAAGATGATACAAAAACGTAATATATTGAGAAAAAATCATAAATTTAGAGAAGAAAATGCTTATTTTGGAGAAGAAGAAAATGAATATTTAAAAGAAACATTAAGTGATATATTATGTGAGTATCAAAAAATATTTAATGTTATTTCTAGAAATATATCAGTTAATTTTAAACGATTTATTGATGAAACTACACTTGAAACATTTGTTAGAATTCCATCAAGAAAAGAAATATTAAATGCTTCATTAGAAGATGAAAATGCAGAAAAAGGTAGAAGTGTAAAAGAATTATTTTGTGTTAATGATAAAACTGATATTGAAGATTTAAAACATTTTGAGAAAGATTTAAAGAATAAAAGTGTTAATAGTGCTTATAATAATGTTTTATATAAAGATAATAAATACTGGATTTGTAATAATCTTAAAAAAGCAGAAAAAAAAGATATGTTTTTTAGTACAAGTAAGAATTATGATTTATATTATAATAGTTTAGTTGTTCTTGCAATTTGTGATAAAGTTGAAGTTGGCAATCAAGTTAAAGATAAAACTATGGGATTACTTATCTTTGATAGTAATAGTAACGCATTTGAACATAAAATAACAAAAGAATTAGGTGGCTATTTAGCTCATAAATTATATAATTTTCTAGATAATGAAAATATTCATTATAGTTACCATAAAAGTTATAAAGAAAATATAATAAAAAGATGTAATGTATCTAGAACAAAAAAAATAATTAAGTCAAAAAAGAAATAATTTGACTTAATTATTAAAATAAATACATTATTCAAGTAATTTTTAATTTAAATTAAGAGATAATACAGAATATTAAAATGAAAGAATCAAACTGAATGGAAATAGTTTACATTGCTAAAGGGTATAACTCTGAAAACTCTTTTGATATGAATGAATATACAAAAGATTTTCCAGATACTTTTTTAAGCAAAATTAAAAGAAGAGTAGAGCTTCTTTTATTAAAAATTAACATTTAAAAAATTTAATTTTTTTGTAATTTACTACAAAAGAATTTTATATTAATAAAGTAATGTCTAAAAAAACAGATATTTATTTCACTCTATTCTTAATATCTTCAATTGCTCTATCAACACTTTCTCTATCTTGTTTTTCTAAATAATTTAATCAATATTCATAATCTTCTTGTGTTAATAATCGCTTATTATTGATTTTTTCTAAAATCTCTTTATTAATTGAGCCTGTATCAAGCAATGCGTCAAAACTATTATGAACAAATTTTGTTTTATTGTTACTTTGTAAAATAGAATTTACAAATATATCTCAAGAGGCTTTAAGTATCTTCTTCCAAGCATAGTAATACTCTTTAGAGTTAGTATCTACTTTTCAGTCTATTACTAGAGTTCAGTTTTTATATCATATAATTTTATTGAGTTGTAAATTTTCTCAAAATACAAATCACGCTTTTATCATAGCTTTTCACGGATTTCCAAATCTATCATTTTTTATGGATATTTGTCTTTCTCTTGCAATTATACTTAAAAGTACATCTCAATTTTTATCAACAAATATTTTAGGATAATTTTTATTTTTATCAATAACTAAAAATACATTATTTTCTAAAAAAATAACTTCTATTCACTTTGGATATTTATTTTCTTTTCATTCTTTTATAACTTTATTCCAAAGTATATTATGAATTTCATTTATTTGCTTTTCTACTGATTTATTATTTTCAAACTCTGATACACTTTTTTCAATAGTAGCTTTATTTGTATCAAATGATGGTATATCTAATGGCATAAACTATATTTTAAATATTATAATCATTCTTGTTTATCTATTTTCTCAATTTTAATTAATTCAATATTATTTTCATCAAGTATTTCAATATATTTAATCAACTCACTAATACTATGACTTGAAAGTCATTTTAACTCTATCTTGTAGCTTCAAATATCTACTCATAAATCAGAGATAATATTTAGTCATTTTCTTCAAGATACATTTGTGATTAAATTTCAAGTTTCTTTTCTATCTTTATTATGCACGAAATCTTTAAATTTTGCAAATTCTGATTGGCTTTCTTCTGATATTTTCAACTCTTTAGCTCAAGGACTATTAAAGGTATAAGTTTCTTTTACTTGTCCTAAATACATACTTGTTGCCATTTGTGATAAAGCTCATCAAAGACTATGTCAAACTATGGAGAATTTTTCTCATGGTTTTATAAAATCTTTTATAACTCTTGTTATAAACTGCGACATTTCTTTTGCTTGTTCTTCTGGTATTCTTCAAGATAGCATTTGTACATCTGCATATAAATCTTTCCAATCACTTAATCACTCTGTTCATCTTATGGCTAGATATTTATGTCAATCTTTTTCTAAAAGAACAGCTCAAAATCAAGATTTTGATTTTTCATTTTTTATTTCATTTGGAAAATAATCAAGGACTTTAAAATCTTGTTTTAGGTTTTCAAAGTTTTGTTTAGCTTCTTTCTCTTTTTTGATAATCAAATGATGTAATCAATGTTCAAGTAAAAATCTTTTTTCTGCTTCTCTTCAATCATAATAATCTCTTGGTTCTATATCTGATATAACATTTCTATATTTATCATCATTTACAGCTAAAATTTGTTCTTCAAATCAAGCCATTTTTAAAATTTCTTTTGTCTCATTGTTTAAAACAACTCTATCAGTAAATTGTTTGTCTTTATTTTGATTAATATAGTTATATAAAAAAAGTTCTTCTTGTGTAAGAGTGGCTAAATTAGGGTTATCAAAAAGTGTATTGATATTTTCAAAAGAAGCTGGATCTAAACTAACACTTAAAAACTCAAAATTATCTTTTGGATTTTTATCATTGTTAGTTTTTAGATGAATATATGACAAATCAGCTAATTTCGAATATGTCATTAATTTTTCTTTTTCTTTAGTTTCTTGATTAGAAGAATTTCATTTTTCTAAATAATAATTTAGCTCTCAAATATTTAGTTTTCAATCAAAAAAGTTTTCATAAGCCTGTAGCTCTTTTTCTTCTATTTTTCTATCTTGAAACTCTGTTTCATGGATTTGTTTGATTTTTATTTGAGATTGTTCTAAGCTCTTTAAAAATACATCAAGATTTATTTCTTGATGTTCTTTTTGTTCAAAAGATGGACTTTGGGTTTCAAGCATATTTTTAAAAAAGAATATATCTATATTTTAGTTTATCATAGATGTTGGAATAAGGCAAAAAATACTATGATTTTTTGTATCCCTTATTAGATAAACATGTATAAAGTTTTTCCCATTGATTATCTCCTGTAATACCTGGAAACCCTTTTTCTTTTTCTTGACAACAACTACATAATGCTTTATAAAAATCCTCATTACTTTCATACTTTTTATAATGATTATTAATCATAGTTTTTAATTCATTTGCTTCTTTTTTATTTTTTTTATCATCAAGGTAATATTTTTGCATACAAGAAACTTTATTCTTATCAATCCCTTTGTATTTTCCTGTTTGGTCTATTGAACCTTCACCTTGTATTCCATCCAAGTTTTTTACTTTTTTACAATCAATTTCTGATAATTTCATTTTTTCTCCTTTTTATTTTCATTGTATCACAATTATACAACATTTTAAATACAAAAAATAGCAAGTTTTATCTTGCTATTTTTTCTTTCTCTTTTTGATTAAAAGATTGACTTCCATATTTTGATTTAATCTCATCAAGAGATTTTTCAGTATGACTTCGACCTTTCATCTCTCCATAATACCACATCTTCTTTTTACTAGCCCATTTAAAACCAAGCTCTTTTAGAGTATCTTTGATATTTTTTGTATCTCCACTAACCCAAATCCAAGAACCAATAAGCTCAATATTAATATCTTCAAAATGAAGTATTTGACTGATGATTTTTTCAAGCTCAATATCGATTTTAGTTTCATTTGAAAAGTGTATTTTATGTTCTATAAAATCATTATATATAGAGTTTAATATCTTAAACTCTTCATCACTTCCACCAACATCAGGATGAAGCTTTTTAGCTAAAGTTTTATAAACTTTTTTTGCTTCATTTATTCCTGTAACATCTTTAAACTCATTTATAATTTCTTCTCTTGTCATTTCTCATCCTTTAAAAGTTTTGCCTTTTTTGAAGATTTTGAGGGTTTAATTTAACTCTTCTTTTAAATTTTAAGAAAGAGAAAAATCAAGCTCTAATTCTTCTTTTAGGCTTTGCCTCTTTTGTTAGTTCATCGGGCTTTTTTCAAAGTGAAATAGAATAGATTTTTGCTTAGTATAAAATTCTAAATTTGTAGGAATTTAATTTTAGAATCAGTAAATAAGATATTAAAATGTAACGACTAAAAAGTCTTATGAGCTAATTGTCATAAGACTAAAGAAGAGTGTAAATAGATTTTTCGTTCTGTTATGAAATAAAAATTTAGAATAGAAGAGTTTTAGCTCCGCAGGATAGCCCTGATAGTAGTGTAATGAAATCTTTGATTTTATTTTAAATGGATAGCAGGATAGGGCTTTAAATCACTAATTCCCTTTGGTTGTTGACTCATCCATGACTTATAAATATATTGTAAGGTTTTTAGCTAACTGAAGTTTAATAAATATTACAAAACGCAATTATTATTATAAATATTTATTTGTTTTGATATTATCATCATAATATTTATATGAAAGGATAATAATGGATACATTAAATAGAATAGTGCATGATTTGCAACTTGCTAAAGAAATAAATGATTATTTTGATATTTGGTATGATAATGAGGATTTTTTTATTAAAAATAAAGGAAATATTCTTTTTACACAAAAAACATATACTAATCCTGAACTTCCAAAGGTTTCTATGTTTTCAGGTTATGAAGAACAATTTAAAAGCTTATTTGATAATAACAACTTAACATTTATTAATGAATCAATTGCTACAGCTAAAAGATTAAATATAAAACCTAAGTTTATGTTAGATTATAGTGTATCAATGGACACCCAATTTGTCAGTTATATTGAGAGATATTTTTATAACAAAAGATTTAAAGATGAAATAGAGTTTGAGGAAATATTATATAAATTAATTGATAATAATGTAAATTTAGATTATGTTCCATATGCAATAGAAAATATATCAAAAGGTGTACCTATTGAAGGTATTAAACAAAATTTAAAAGAGGTTATAAGATTTTTTTGTTTAGATAATTCTACTTCGTTACTTATAAAAAATATGAAAGTTAAAGATGAAAATTATTTTTTACAAAAATATAACTCTATTACAACTAGTTTAATGAATCCTGAAAAAGAAATGCTTTTTAGTCATTTTAAATATATGCAAAAAGTATTATATTTAATTTTATTAAATATAATATATATAAATAAAACTCAAAATACATTAAGAGAAAAAGTTGATAAGTTGTTATCTTTTATGCATTATGATTTGAATACAATTTTTGCTAGAGAACTAATTATAGCTTCAAAGTTTTATGAATTAGATGATGAAATTATATTTTTTAGGAAAGTTAGAGATATAAATAAAAAAACTATTTCTAGATTAAAAAATATGGCTTGGGATTTATCTCTTGTTAGGCTTTTAGAGTTGTCTTTTAAAATAAGACCTAATGAAAAATCAGAGTTTTATATTTCATATTTTTTTACCTTTGATAAAGGATTATCCCAAATAATTGATTTATTCCCTTTAAAAACTATTTTATCTATTGAAGGAATTGATTTGTTTCAGACTATTCCATATATTGAAATTATTGATTACTTTAAAGAGCATGACTTTTTAGACAAATACTATTCTAATGAAGCAAGAGAATATAGGCAAAAAAATTTAGATAAAACAGAAAGTAAATATGATAGTATGATAGTTAAAATGGAAAATAAAATTGAAGAGTTCTATAAATAGTTTTTATAGAACTCTTTATTTTTATTTATTAAAATAACAATATAGTTTAGTCTCAGTCATTTCTAAAACTGTTGAATAAACAGAACCTAAAAAGTTAAGCATATCTGGGGTTATTTTTGATTGAGAAACACCAGGTTGTGCAATACAAAACTCAAATTCTATATCACAATATTTTAATGCTTTTTTAATCTCTCCAAGTTTTTCTTCATTTCCTTTATAAAATCTTTTACCTTTCAAGACACCTGTATTATTTCTTCTTTCTAAATGCTTTATTAAATTTTCAGGCTTCCACTTATAATGAAGAGAAACAATAGCTTGCCCACAAACTTCATATAAATCTGATAATCTAGAACCTGATTCTGATTTTGAATACTTACAATGAATCATTTTGAAACGGACTAATTCCTCTTCTAAAAAAATTCCAACAATATCTGCTGATTCTCCAGCATTATCATCATTAAATACAATATCAGCACCTTTATCTATAAGTTGTTTCATCATATACTCTTGTATAGAATTTTCTCTTCTATCACTACTTTTATATAGGGATTCAATTGTATAATCTACTTTTTCCCAATTAAGTATTTCAACTTGTTCGTCTGGAATACTAAAAATAGAAGCTTCCCCGTAGTCAGTATGAATAGAACCTGCTATAGTTGAACTATTTATTAAAAACATCGTTGGTGGATTTTCTTGAAAAAATTGTTTAATAGGTATTGCTGTAGCTTTTAGTCCTTCAACAATAATTTTACTTTCATCTAAACCCTCAATATCATGCCCATTTTGTCCACCAAGAATAACTGAAAATGGTATGGAAGTATCTAAAGCACTTAATATGAAATCAGCTTTATTATTTTCATGCTTTATATACTTTATTGTTACCTCAGAAATTAAAAGTGGAGATTTACCCGGTATCTCAAAAGTTATTTTATGAATTCTTGAATATAATTCTTCTGACCAATCTGTTACTAAAACTATAATATCATCAGGAAATTTTTTTAATTGTTTCTTTTTTGCTGAATCTTCTAGAAGTTGATTTGCATTAATTTTTTCATCTGTAATTAATTTACCAATTTCTAAACACCACTCTTTCCATTGTTTTAAATCGCCAACTCTTGCAGGACTCCAAATTTTTCCTTTTGCTGAAGCACCTACACTCACAGGCTCTCCTTTTCTAAAACCAATACCTACAAAGTCAGATTTTGTAACTCTATTTCCTTTTTTCCATTTTGTTAGTTCATCTGTTACATCAGCTCCACTTAAACGAGAATAACGATGTAAATGATTTGCAGGTTTAAAAATTCCTGCGTGAACTAAACTAAGACGTTTAATTGAATCAAATGAACGAAATACACTATCATCTTTTATACGAATACTTGTATTTAAAGAAACTTTTTCTGCTAATTCATCAATATCTACTTTCTTATCACTACTATTGATATATAAAAGTTTTGTAGTTTTATCATAATGCATTGCAATCAAAGCCCAAGTTTGATCTTTTAATATATTTGTTCTTGCCCATTTTACTTTCTCTCTTTTTTGAATAGTAAAATAAAAAACATTTTCAGTAATATTAAAATAAGGTTGAGAAAGTGCATATAGTTTTAAATTAAATGCTTCTGTAAAATTATTCCAATCAACTTTTTCTGCTTTAAAGCAAACACAACTAAGAGCAGGATAAACTAATTTTGGATTTAATTCTATATCAGGAGAGTCATAACCACTAAAAGGTTCACATTCTTGTAAAAAATTAAGTAACGTTTCTGCTTGTTTCTTTTTCTTATCTGCTATCGTACTAATAACTTTTTCCCAACCTGAACCATCTTGAAATAGATTTTCAAGTTCTAACGATATATTTTCATCTGCATAATTTACTATAAATGAAGCTTCTCCTAATCCTTTTTGAGTACGTGTAAATCTACCAATAAATTGTAATAATACAGCTAATGATTTATGCATACTATGAACTGCTGCTATTTTAAAATTAGGATAATCGAAACCTTCTTTTAGCATATCAACAGCTATTACAATAGAATATTTTCCTTGTTTAATTTCATCAATTATTTCTTTCTTTCTATTTTTCTGTGAGTGAATAAGAACTATATTTTCAATAGGAAACCATTCTTTATATTTAGTTAGTAATTCTTCTGCATGTGAACGTTTATCAGTACGAACCATCATACAATGTTTTTTAAATCCATCTTCCCTATCTTTTTGTAGTCTTTCCATCGCAGCATCGGCAATAGCTTTATCTTTTTTTCTTGGATGTTTTTCATTTACAGCAATTAATGATATTTCAGAAAAGCATTTATCTTTTAATGCTAAAGATAAAGGGTAGTTATAAACTATTTTTCCTTCCATAGGCTTTTTATCATTTCTATAAGGTGTAGCAGTAAATTGAACTATTTTAGAATCTTTAAAGAGTTTTTTTATAGTACCCCATTTTTGGGCTTCTATATGGTGTGCTTCATCAAAGAATATATGTGAAAAAAGACTTTTCAATTTTAATTGCATTTCACTCGGAGAGTTTGAGATTAGAAGAGGAGTAGAAACGATAATATCAGCTTTTTCAATGTCTTTTATGTGTTCATCTTTTAATATAGTTTTATTTAATGTTAATACAATTGGATTTAAATTTGTCGGAGGGATTACCCCTAATGTTTTCAACATTCCCCAAGTAGAGTATTTTTCTGAAATTTGATTTCTTAATTCTATTGAAGGAACAATAACTAATGTTTTTTTAGCTTTATCTGCAAGAGTAGCAACTAACATTGTTTCTGTCTTTCCTGTACCTGTTGGCAATACTATAGTAGCAACATCTTTTGATAAAGACCAATGTGCCATTAACGAATGAATAGCCCCTAATTGTGCTGTTCTTAAAGTCTCTCCCTCTTTCCCTTTCCCATTAATATTGAGATTATCGTAGTAAGGCTTATTATTACTCTTTATTACTTTATTATTTTTAATTTTGTATGCATCTTCCTGATTCCTTGTTTTAATCAAGTCTGCAGAAAAAATAATACCAGACTTATGAGATAGTTTATAAGTTTTATCTTTTTCTTCAGAGACTAAAAAATCCCATTTACCCGATTCTAACGCTAGTTGTGATATAAATCCACAAGATACATTTTCTTTTAAATAGTATAAAGGTTTAACTAAATTAAAAGTTTCATGATATTCAAGATTAAAGCTTTTTTGTGTAGTCATTTTCATTCCTTATTTTATAAAACACATTCCTATTCTATTATTTGTAGGATTATACAAGTTTTTTTATAACAATTAAAAATTATTACAAAATGTAATATTTTATTAATTCTACATTTCATATAAAGATAGCCCCATAGATGCACCAACAATATATTGAATATTTTGCCACATTATACTTGCCAAATCAGTATTTGCATAGGCAGTTGAATAATTATCTTTTCTTAAAAGTTTAGCATTTGGTAAGTATTCAAACATTGGAAATCTTTCCATTTGAGAAAATTCTTTAGGCAATACTGAACGAAGAGGTTGTACATATATAGGGTCATCGGCTATTAAATAGAATTCATCATACAAATGAGAATAGCTTGTAATATGCTCACCTAAATAGTAACTATAAAGTTCTTCTTCTATTGTATTAATTCTAACTTCACTATTTTTATATTCTTTTACAAAATTATCCAAATATTTAAGACTTCGAGCATCTTCAGGTGGATGAAATATAAAAACTGTGATAAAAGACTTTTCATGTAACCATTCAATAGCATGAGGTATCAAATCTTCAATAGAAGGAAGTATCAATTTCTTCTTAGGATTTATTTCACTAAAAAATTCTAAAGCTTCTTCCATCTGATTAGTTAAAAAAGGATAATCAATATACATTACACGATATTTTGCAGGACTTCTTTGCAATCTTTCTTTATATATAATTCTTACATCTTCTACACATGATTTTACATTATGATATATTTCACTTCCTGTAAATCTGATAACAGAATATCCTGCTCTAGTAAGATATCTTTGTCTTATTGCATCTTTTTTTAATTGTTCAGGGCTAGAATGATAGTTATGTCCATCTAATTCGATAATTAACTTAACATCTTTTAAAATAAAATCTACTCTATATCTACCATGTTTTTCTTTATCTCCAAACCACTTTTCACTTTCAATTGCATCAGCTAGTTCACTTAAACTATCTTCAAATTTCTTTTCTATTGCTGATTGTTTTTGCTCACGTTCTCTATACCATGAAGGTGCTTCATTCTTTGGTTGACCTGCATATTTCATATTTAAACCTTGTTAGTTATATTAATCATTTATATAATGCCGAACTTCAAAAATCATAATTTCATTTTCATCATTATTTTTCATAGCATTAATAATCCCACTTCTTACTTTTAATTCGTTAGCTGTATTAATAAATTGTTTGTATTTATCTATAATTAACTTTGTTAGTTCTATCGAAAACCCTTCTTTTAGTAATTTTATCATTCCAGTATCGCTTGTACCATATTTGATTTTGTCATAAAAATTTGCTTGAAGTAATTCCAAATCATTAAGAATTTCAATATAAGGCATTAAATTAAATTCAATAAAATCTTGTTCTTCTTTTATTCTAAGAATTGCTATATTTACTTTTTGGCTAGGAGTTTTTTCTGATAAATCTATATATAATTCTTGATTACCTTCTTTATATGGTGATGTTATTTCTCCTCTACCACTTCCCACATAAATATAAGAATCTTCTTTGATATTATCCCAATACCAAATAAAATTATTTATCATTTCATTATATGACCTACCAGAAGCTCTCCATTCAAGAAATTTTGCATAAAAACTTTTTGCCTTGTCATTTTCTAAACGCTTAAAATTATCAGCAAATTCATTTTTTAAATTAATCCTATATAGAAATATTTCAGCAATAAGAAATACTAATTTGTCAGGTGAAGATATCGCTTCAATATTCTTTGAATTATTATAATTTTCTTCTAACTGATTTTCATTTTCAAAAATATCAAAATCATGCACATTATTTTTAAAACAATATTTTCCAATTATTGTTTTAGCTAATCTTAAATCGTCTAAATTGCTTGAACCCTCTTCAATATTTTCTTGAAACTCTTCTGCTTCTCTAATTATTGTCTCTTCATCTTCAGTTAATATATCTTTAATATTTTGCTTTATAAGCGGATTTTCTATCTCATCTTCAAGAATTTTATTATCTTTTACTCTATCTTTTAAGAACTTTTCTATATTTGCTCTACTATCTGAAAAATCACTCTTCAAAATATAAATTTCTGGTTCAAGGAGCTTTAAATTTCCATTTTCTTTATCAAATACTTCACTAAATCTACAAATTCTCCCTGCTAAATTTCTAAATTGAGAACTATTTAAATTACCTCTTCCTTTTTTGGTATCTAATAAAAATATTTTTTCAGCAGGAATATTTACTCCTTGTAATAGAGTTGATGTAGTCACAACATATTTAATTTGTTTTATTTTTGAAAAAGCATTTTCAACATATAAACGTATATTCTCAGGCATTCCTCCATGATGGTAAACAACACCATTCCCTAAAGTTTTTATTAAATCATAATCTTTATGCAAAAACTCTTTTAATGCTTTTTGAACTTTTTTAACTTCTGGATTATCTTTTATATCTATATTACTTTTTATACTTAACGCAAATTTTTCAATATTTCTTGGTCTATTTGTATAAATTATATTCTTATAAGCTGCAAATCTTTCAATAAAATCTATTGGTTTATTAATATTTTCTAAAGTTTGAATATCAAAAAAATCATCTATAAATTGATCATAAACTTTTAATTTTATTTCATTTAATGTTAAATCACAGATAAAATATTTCTCTATTTTTATAAATTCTTGAATTTTATCTGTTAATAAATTCTTATTTTTAAAAACCTTTAGTTTTTTAGGTTCAATCAAAAAAGGTGTAAAGTAATAAAATTTTATATTTGAATTTCTTTTTTTCAAAATTTTTAAATCTTGAATCATAAGAATTTCTCTATTATTGTATTCTATTAAATTATGAGCCTCATCTATTAAAACAATATCAAAAATCAAATCTGTATGTTTTTGTAAAAGTCTTAACAACCTTTCCTGAGTAAGAACTGCAACAAAACTATCAGAAATATTATTTAACATATCAGGATGAGTAATTATTTTATTTTGGCTTTCTCTTATTACAATATTTTCTATTAATCTTTTTCTTGTTTGTGCTAAAAGTGATTTAGTAGGTACAATAATACAAATATTTTTGTTTAAATTATCTTCAACCTTTTGAATTATTAATTCTGATTTTCCATAAGATGTAGGTGCTACAATTATAAAATCCTCTTCATTCTTCGAGAATTCAAATAATCTTTTTTGACCAGCTGAAAAATATATGCTATTGCTGTGTGGATGTTTAAAATTTTCCTTATATGAAGACATAAAAAGTTTATAAAAAGTTTCCTGCAAATTTTCAGAATTTTTATATTTATTCTCTATAAATTTAGCTACAGGTATATAGTTTTTATTTATTGCAATGTCATATAAAGGGATATAGTCATCAAAAGCATTTGAATACATTAAGATTATTCTATATCCAAACTTTTCTAATTCCACTTCTCCATAATTCAAAAAAATAACTGCAAATTTTAATAATAAAAATTTTTCACTATCAGTTAAATTTTTATACTTATTAGTAGCAAGTTTTTTATATGCAATAAAAAAATTCGTATCTACTAAACTTCTCATTAATTGAAGCTTTTGTAATTTAATTTTACTCATAGTTTTTCTTAGTAAATTGACTAATTAAGAAATTTTCTATTTTAACATAGGTTTCTTTTTGTATAGAAAATAATATTACTCCAACAAAAACATTTTCAGAAACCAAATCATCTTTATACTCTTTTATACTTTTTGGACAAATTTTCACATCTATTTTTTTATATAATACAGAACTTAAAATAACATTTCTATCCAAATTCCTAACTTCTGTATCTGGATGATCTTTATCCAATAATTTTTTAATATCTACTTTTTTTTCTGAATTAAAAATTGTTGAATTGACATCTATTAAAACTGAATCCCATAAAGTAGCTCTATTTCCCAAAGAATGTTTTTGTATATCTTCTTTTGCATTATCTAATAACTTCAGATTCTTTTTGTTAATATCTTCTGTACTATTCGTATCCCCTCCTGACTTGACTTCACAATACCAAAGTGAATTGTTTTCATCAGTATATACAACATCAAAACCTTTTCTTATACTATTTTCTTCTTTATTTTTCATAATAGAAATAGCATTAAAATTAATATATTTTGGTATTAGTAAATGGGTTAATAATTCTCCTATCATTCCTTTTTTAGTATCTGGTGTTTTAGTTTGATATCTTTCCAAAAATCTTTTGATTGTATTATTGTAAGTGAATTGGGGTCTTTGTGTTGCATCAACGGAACCATGCCAAATGCTATTTAACATTTCTTTAATCATATTTTTTAAATCTTCTGAAAATTCTTCAATATAGCATATATATATTCCATTTTCAATATCTTGATTAAAATTAATTCCCGAAATCAAATTATTATTTTCCATTTCATTTTTTAATTAATAACTATTTACATTATCCTATCTATAATACATTAAATTAATATTAAATTGTATTCTTTTTATGTTAAAAACTTATTTTTAACATTGTTTATAAGCTATTTTACAATAATAATTAAGTTATCCATTTATTATTAGCTTAAACTTAATTGTAAGTTTTTATAATCGTATATCATAAAAGGTTGATATTGAATCAACCTTTTAATTGTTATTCTTTAATATCACATTCGATAAATTGTCTTTTTGCATTATCTTTACAATCTGATTTATTTACATAACCTTCAGCTGATGCACCAACTATCTCAGTTCTACCAACGATTGTTGCAACTCTTCTCCATCGCCACTCGCCAGTATTATCTTTATATATTGAAATAACATCTTTTTTTGCATTTTCTGTGTTTACTGCCATTTTCTTACCTCCTTTCATAAAATATATATATTTTATGAAATAGTTATCACATATAGTGTCACAAATTCTTTAAATTTAAAAAGTTATAAAATACTTCTTCTCATAAACTCATAGAACTCCCTCAATTCATTCAAATCTATCATTGACAAATATTTAAAATAAGTTCTAATATAAAACTTGTCAGGGATACTAAAAGAGATAAAAAAACACTTACTAAAGATGTAAGTGTTTTTTTATATATTTCTTAGAAATAAGGATAAACTACAGCTTTAAAAGACATTGACATCTTTTCTTTAGTATTCTTAAGATATTTTCCTTTCTTTGGGAACGCGGGGTTGTAAGTTCGAGTCTTGCATTTCCGACCATTTATGGCTTAAATTAGCCTCCAATTAAACAAAAAAATTGCCCAAATTTTTATGCTAATTTTAGGTGGGGATACCCGTCTTGAAATTAGTTAGGAAAACAACTTGATTTTATCAAGTTGTTTTTTTAATTTGTCTGTATCAACACTTAGATATATCTTTGTTGTATCTATTGTTGAATGTCATAAAATTTTTGAAATATTATATATATCAAAATTATTCCTTACTAACTCTGTTGCATAGGTATGTCTCAATTGGTGCCAAGTAAAATGGAAAGTTGTATTTTCTCTAATTCTATTTATTAAGCTTTGCATATCTTTTTTTTGTAAACAATTTCAGTAAATAGTTGGAAATATATAATCTGTTTCAAAATACATTTTCTTTCTCTCTTTTAAATAGTTGAATAAATATTTAATTGATTCTTTTGTAAGTGGAATAAGTCTTTCTTTATCCCCTTTTCATTTAATTACTTTTATAAATCAATCATGGATTTTTAAATTCTCAAATTTTAAATTTGTTAGCTCTGATAATCTCATTCAAGTATATAGGTATGTATATACCATCGTTTTGTTTCTAATTCATAAAAAAGTATCCATATTAAAAGTAGTAGTTAAACTCTTTAATAATTCATTTACCTGTTCTTTTGATAAGGTTTTAGGTAATGTTTTTGGCTCTTTTCTTTTTGATATTTTATCAATAGGATTTTCATGTAAATATCATTCATTTTTTAAATATTCACAATAACATCTAATATATGTTCTATAATGATTATATGTTTTTGATGACCATTTTCTCTCTAAAAAGGTTTCTCATAGAAATCTTTTAAAGTTTTGTGTTGTATATGTATTTAAATCAGATAGATTAATATATTGTGAAGAGTTTGTTACTCTAAAAGTTGTAATATATATTTCTACCATTCTATCTGATATTCATTGATTAACACTTTTTTCAATTAAAAAATCATCTACATATATGTTTCAAAATTTTTTCATAATTAATAATAAAAGAATAAACAAGTTCGTTTATCCTTATTTCAAGAGTAATCTTATTTCTTAAAATAAGCGTATGTTAAAGATCATTTTAAAGTTTGTCTCTTTTAAAGCTGTAAATGAATTTTATATAAATTTACTAGCTTATCAAGTAAAGTTTTTTAAAGTGTCTTACTTTGTAATTCAATAAGTTTTGAATAATCTCCATTGTCTGCTAGTTTTAAAGCTTGTATATAATCATCTCTATGAGGATTTTCTTTAGATAATAAATCTTCATTCCATCTTGTAGGATTTAAGCCATTTTGTTTTAGATATATATTTGCTAACATTCTAGACCATCTACCATTACCATTTTTAAATGGATGGATTTGTACGGCTCTATGATGAAGTCTTGATGCTATTTCAACTACACTAAAACTTTTGTGTTCATCCCAAAAAGCTAAATCATCAACTAACTTTTTAAGTTCAGTAGAGACTAAATATGCTTTAACACCAATACTAAGTTCTACTTGTCTTAATTTTCCAGCCCAATCCCAAACATCACCGAACATTTCAAAATGTAGTTGTAAAAACCATTCAAAAGTAAATGGAGCTATTTTTTTGTCAGGCTTTGCTGATAAATATTTTAATACAGCCTTAGTGATATTTTTAGCTTCATAAAAATATATCTCTTGTAATGTATATTGTTTAGATGTATCAAGTAGTAAACCCGATATATCATCGTTATAGGTAGCACCTTTGATTTTAGTTGTATCTTTCATATTTTTTAATTAACTTACCCATAAATTTTTTTTGTATTGTCCTATTAAGAACTCATTTTTTGTTTCTTCTATTAAAGTTTTAATAGAAGCACTTTCTAAACCTTGCATTTCTAAAGCTGATGTATCTTGAACTAAAGAAACAATATATTTAGCTTTTTCTTCTGCTCTTTTTTCTTTTAATAATTTGGCATTAATTAATTCATTCCCTGCAAAATCTAAGCCTAAAACTTGAGTTACTTTTTCAAGGGTACTAATTTTTACATCTTGACCTGCAAAAAATCTTGATAATGTTTTATATCCAAGATGTGATACTTGTGCAAGATTTTCTAATGTAATACCCACTTCTTTTCTTCTTGTTTGTATTTTATTTATTAATTGTAATCTAGTCATAATAAAGCCTTAAAATATATTTTATGTCATAAGTGACATATATTATAAATATTATTATGTCATAAGTGACCTAAAAAGTCAAATTAATTTTATACAAATTTATTATAAAGATTCAAAAGTATATTTTCTAATTACTAAAACTTCTACTACTTATACAAACAACTCACAAACTCTTTTCCACTATCAGGACTTAACTTTGCATATCTCATTGTTTGTTCAATATCCTTATGATTCATTAATTCTTTAATAGTGAAAATAGGAGTTCCATTAATAGCTAAATGAGAAGCAAAAGTATGTCTTAGAGTATGAATAACAACCCTGTTTTTTCTATCATCTCTTTCTAATTCACTATTAAACATCTTATCAAGCTTTGGTTTAAGTCGACTTTGTATTTGTCTTGATGTAGTTTTAATACTCTCATCAAGTATATTTACAACATAATCATTAAGTCTAAAATGCTTTAAATCTTTTTTCAAATACTCTATAAGTTCAGCTTGTAAGAATCCTTTATAAGTTTCACCAGTTTTTAAATTTTTTAAAGTAATTGTTCCATGTGCTAAATCAATATCTTTTTTTTGAATACTTAAAATAGTCTCAAGTCTTCCACCAGTTTGTAATGATAAATTAACAAATAGCCATAATGCTTTTTGTTCTTCTAAAGATTTTAAAAGCTCTTGAATTTCTTTCAATGTTAAAAAACGTTCTCTTCTATTATCAGGATTTAGTTTTGCTATTCCTAGACAAGGATTTTTAATATTTAAATCTTTTTCTTTGATATGATAATTATAAATTGTTTTAATCAATTCAATGATACCATTTACGGTCTGCTTTGATTTTACTCCAGTAACTAAATTAATAACTGCTCTTTTTTTAGGATATTTCAAACTTCCTTTGAGTAATGATTTCCTAAATAATAATATTTCTTCTTTTGTAATAAGTTTAATATCTCTATTTCCAAAAAAAGGTTGGATGTGATTATAATATTTAGCTCTTCTTTTTGCTGATGTTTCACTATCATCAAAATAGATTTCAGCTAAATCATCCAAAGTTTGAATAGTCTTTTTTGCACGTTTATTTTTTAGAACTTCTGCTTCATCTCCAAATCTTTGTTTTGTTAGAATTTCCATTCTTTTTTGAAGACTGAATTCAATCGTGATTCCTTCACTCTTTTTTCCAATAACCAAAAGCTTATCTTTTTTATCTTCTGACTTATATCGAATAAGATAAACTCTATCTATTTCTTTATCTTTTTCGTTGACAATTTGCTTATAAAAAACACCTGTTTTAGAAGTTGGAATTTTTGTTGATAATACTCTAGCACTCATTTTTCAAATCCTTATTTGAGTCCGCTCTAAGTCCGCTAAAAGTAAAAAAATATAACGAAATATGATTAGACTTGATTTTTGATTATATCACGTAAATGCCCGTGATAAGGTGGCTTGAATAGATTTGATGAGTTTTTAAGAAATATAAATAATCGGATGGTGGAGACGATCGGGTTCGAACCGACGACCCCA
>Ga0265294_10003237_pt1 | contig 20926 bp, 22 predicted proteins | sample MunlanPumphouse3_FD_192504 | JGI IMG/M metagenome (GOLD analysis project Ga0265294, IMG submission 192504) | Groundwater microbial communities from a municipal landfill in Southern Ontario, Canada - Pumphouse #3 | ecosystem: Environmental > Aquatic > Deep subsurface > Groundwater | place...
CCATTGCTTTAACTTTAGAAAATATTGTTGTTAAATAAAAAGCTATTGCCGCTCCCATTGAAACACCATAAGCTGCTGCAGGAAAGTTAGATGTAATATAATTTTTTTCTAACAAATGGTCATAGAGCTTTATCGCCTCTTGAGCGGTTTTTATTTCTATATCAACAATCATTGACTGTTTTTCTGAGTTAGTTAAAGCCTTAAATTCATTGCTAGTGCGTTTTCCATGCTCGTATGCATCCATGACTATAACAGTATATCCTAATAAAGCTAATTCTGTATCTCTATCCATTGGCCCCATTTCTTTGCTGCAATTAAAACCATGAAAGAAATACACTACAGGACGATTTGTAGAGTGCCCATCATATACTAAATTATAGTATATATCCTGAAATTTATGTTCTTCTTTTATTATTCTTGACATTGTTATTTTTCTTTCTTATTTTTATCTTTCACAAGTAAATAGAGTCGAAACTCCTTGATCATCGATTATATTTATGATTCCTTGTCCTAATAGCTCAGCTGTAGATAGTTGAACTAACTTAGAAAATACTTTTTCCTTTGACAATTCAATTGTATTCGTACAAATCACTTCTTTTATCGGCGCTTCCATCAACAAATCAGTAGCATTCTTTGAAAATACAGGATGTGTGCAACACGCATAAATATCCTTAGCTCCTGCTTCTGATAAAGCGTTAGCAGCAGCAAAAATTGAACCACCGGTATCTATCATATCATCTACAATAACACAAGTTTTTCCTTTCACTCTACCGATAATATTCATCACTTCAGCTACATTTGGTTCTGGACGCATTTTGTCAATAATAGCAATTGGAGCTTGTAAAGTGTTAGCTAAGTCTCTTGCTCTAGCAACACCACCATGGTCTGGAGAAACAACACATACATTTTCTAGGTTTTTATCTAAAAAGTAATTAGAGATTATCGGCATTCCTCTGAAATTATCTATCGGTATATCAAAGAAACCTTGAATTTGTGGTGCATGAAGATCCATACTAATAATTCTTGTAGCTCCAGCAACTTCCAATAAATTTGCTACTAGTTTTGCAGATATAGGTTGTCTTGCTTTTGCTTTTCGATCTTGCCTAGAATAACCATAATAAGGCATAACAATATTTATTTCCCTAGCAGAAGCTCTTTTTAAAGCGTCAATCATAATCAGCAATTCCATAATATGCTCATTAACAGGATTACATGTTGATTGAATTACAAAGACTTTGTGCCCCCTTACAGTTTCTGGAATATTAATATTTATTTCTCCGTCAGCAAAATGAGTTACTTCACATTTACTTAAAGGTATGCCTATATAATCGGCAATGTCTTGAGCTAATTGTACATTAGAACTTAGAGCAAATAATTTTACTTTCGAACCATGAAAAACAGCCATAAAAAACCATCACAATATATAATTATATTGTTTCCTTTCTTTAAACAAGATTACTTCGATTATATTATACAACAAAACCTCTAAACAAAAAAGACACAATTTTTTTAAATTTTCACACAAAAAAACACCGACTATTCGTCGGCGTTTTTAACATCTTCATTATTTAGGTCTGGCAAAGTTTGAAATGTTTCTAAAACCGCTTTTTCAATCATCGCTCTTGTTTCGCTATTAATTGGATGGGCCACGTCTTTATAATCTCCACTTGGCATTTTTCGACTTGGCATCGCAACAAACAACCCATTTTTCCCTTCAATGATCCTCAGCTCATGAACAACAAAGCAGTTATCAATAGTAATGGCAGCTACCCCCACTAATCGATTATCTCCGTTGATTTTCTTCGCACGTACCTCTGTTATCTTCACACTACCACCTCTTTGGCAAATTATATCATGTTTATTTTTGATAATTCAATAGGTTGGTTGAAAAATTACAAAAAATTATGCAATTTTATTAAAAATTGTGCTTTATATTCACTAATAAAGGTATTATAGTCAACTTTTTTATCAAAAACTTTTAAAAAGCTAGATCCAGAACCTGTCATGACCAAACCAAAATCACCTAGTTTATCAACTAATAATTCCTTCAAATCTTTCATAAAACAATAATTATTAATTACAATATTTTCTAAAGAATTAAATAAACTACCTATTAAAGAATTTATATCATTGTTCTTTATATATTGCTTTAAAGTGTTGATATTAGAAGTTAAATATTCATTTTTATCTAATAAGTGAAAAACATCTTTAGTCCCAATATATTCTAGAGGATTAATAAGCAATATATTATATTTACTTAAATCAATATCAACTTCTTCTATCTGTTCCCCGATGCCTGTTACTATTGCAGGTTTATCAATTAAGCAATAAGGAATATCCGCTCCAAACATCAACCCTATTTCTTGCATTTTCTCTAAGGTTAAATTTAGCGAAAACAATTTATCTATCCCTTTTATTACCGCTGCACTATCAGCTGAATTCCCAGCTAATCCCGCTCCAACTGGTATCTTTTTATCAATGATAATTTCTAAGCCAGATTGAATATTATATGTTTTTAACATATATTTAGCCACTTGAAGAACTATATTTTCTTGGCTTGATAAAAACAGATCATTCGATTTAATAATTACAGTTTCTAAAGAGTCAATAATATTAAATTCTAACGTATCAAAAAGATCGATTTTAGCATTTAGCATTTCTAACGAATGGTATCCATCTTTTCTCTTATCAGAAACATTTAAAAACAAATTTACTTTAGCATAAGCTTTTTCTTTAATCATTCTAATACCATCTCTTCTATTTCTACTTTTTTCAATTGTTTAAAAAGTAAAAGCCTCCATCCAATAAAACTAACCACTGCAGCACCTATTGAACCAACAATTAAATCAAGCATTGTATCCATCAACCCATAAGGTTGTGGGTAAAAACTACTATTATTTACCCATTGGTATCTTTGCATATTTCTTGAAGTGTCTTCACTAATATTATAAGCGATAGTATCCACTGCGAATTCATAGAATTCCCATAAAACCAACAGTGTTATTGAAAAACAAAATGCAAAAACACTTAATAACCCCGGCTTTAACTGATTATTAACGTGTTTTGATGAATTATATGAATGTATTATTTCATAACCAATAATTGATATTAATACACCGCTTACTATATGTAAGAATTTGTCATATCCTTTTACGGTCTCTAATAAACCGTGAATATTCCCTAAAATGATTGAACAAAATAAAAAAGATAAAATGATTATTTCTAAATAGTTAGGAATATTAAATTTGAATTTAGATTCTATCAACCAGGGCAAAGAAAATAATACAATTGCCAAAAAGCCTAAAAAGATATTGGATATGGCTGCATCTCTTTGTTCTGAAGATGTTGCAAACCCAGCGCTAAAACTCGCTCCAGCAATTTCTAAAACAACAATTAATAAAAATACAAAATAAATAATCTTTGGGGATTCTGGTTTCTTTATTTTTCTCATGTTTTCTCCTCCTAAGCACATTTAGATTATAACATTTTTAGCTGCTTTTGTGAATTAATGGTCTAAAACATTCATATTATAATCTCAACTGTTACTATATCATCTGCTGGAATTCTCTCATAAGTAGATAATACAATAACCTTTTCTAAAAAATCTAATTTTTTTATCATACCATAAGTAGTTTTTATATAACCGTCATTATAATATTTTAATTCCACTTCATTTTTATTACTTATTGCTTCTTGAACACTTCTGTTTAAAATTTCGTAATCATCATCACTTAAAACTGGTTTATTCTTTTTACCCAGCCGATACTGCATCTCCTTAAGCATCGACTGATAACCTATCAAAGCATCAAAAGCTGCCCATTTTATTATTCCCCTATCAATATAATTACTAGGCATTATGGCCACCTACTAACTCATTTCTCGCTTTTACTGTTGATGATTTTAATTCGCTAGAAGCCCGATTTATACTGTTTTTTCCAAATCTTTCTTTTATTTCATCAACAGCGTGAAAAACCTGTTTTTCTTTCATTACAGTTTGAATATCTTCAAATAAATTTATCTGATAATCTTGATCATCAATTAACCCAGTAACTGAGACCCTAACTACTCTGATTGGTGAATCATTATAAAATTTTTTCATAATTTTCAAACACAAATGAAAAATATGGGATTCATTGCTTGATGGTTGTGGAAGTTGCATTTGTCTAGCAAATCCTCCACCAGTATCTTTACTATATCCTAATCCGAAATGCACTGTAGCTGCTTTTTTCTTGCTTATACGTAATCTTCTACAAACATCATCAACCATTTCTCTGATTATTTGGTAGATTTCTGGTTCGTAATAATCTTCAAATAGCGTTTGTCCTATACCATAGCTCTTACTAGCGGGTTTTAAACGTAGTTTTTCTTGAATTAAGCTCATATCAATACCATGAGTATGATAATATAATTCCTCCCCAATTACCCCAAATTTTTTCTTTAATTTTTTCACATCATATTTAGCTAAATCTTCGATCTTATATATTCCTAAATCGTTAAGATTTCTTTCCATGTTACGGCCAATGCCCCACATTTTTGAAAGTGGTTTAATCGGCCATAATTTATTTGGCAAATCTTCATATGTCCATTTGGCAATAAATTCAGGAGAATGTTTGCTTTCAATATCCAAAGCTAATTTAGCTATCAACATGTTGGGACCAATACCGCAAGTAGAATAAATTTTTGTTTGTTTATAAATTTCTGCCATTATCATCTTGGCAACTTCATAATCTGTTTTTTTGTAATAATCTAAATATTCTGTAAAGTCCATAAAAACTTCGTCAACTGAATAGACATATAAATCATCCTCAGAAATAAATTGCAAATAAATTTCAATAATCTTTGATGAATATTCCATGTATCTTTCCATTCTTGGTTTTCGATAAATTATATCAATGTTTTTTGGTAGTTCATAAACTCTACAGCGGTTTGGTACACCTAAGGTTTTTAAATACGGTGTAACAGCTAAAACGATTGAACCTCCGCCACGTTCCTTGTCCGCAACTACTAAGGGGGTATTAAAAGGATCTAATCCAGATATAGCGCATTCTACTGATGCATAGAAACTTTTTAAATCTATGCATAGAATATTCTTATGTAATTTATATGCTTCCATACGCTCCCCTCCTAGTAATAATATTATACAATTTTAAAGCCTAAAAAACTATGGTTTTCACAATAAAATCTGTATAAAAAACATTACAGTTTAATATTTAAAAAAGCGATAAAAAAAGCGAAACTTTTATGATATCGCTTTTTATTAAAATGAAATATAGATATATCTAATTTATTTTTATTAATTGTTCATTAATTTGTTTTATTAAATTTATTACTTTTTGATGAATTATATCCCTTGTAATTTCAAAGTCCTTTTTGATTCCGCCAGAAGGGTCTTCTATCCCCCAATCTTCACGATATCGTGTCGAGACATATGGGCATTGGACACCGCATCCCATTGTAATTAAAATATCTAATTCACTAGGAATATCATTAAGAAGTTTACTGCTTGCATGAGACATATCTATTCCTAAATCCTCCATCACTTCAATCGCTAAAGGTTTAGGCTCTTTATATTTTTCTGTTCCAGCTGAATAAACTTCAAACTCGCTTTTATTATAATGCTTCAAAAACCCCTCTGCCATAATACTACGACAACTGTTATGTGTACAAACAAAAGCTATTTTCACTATATTATCTCCTCATAATCAATATTTAGTTCCTTTTTCGGTATATATATTAATACCTCAGTTCCTTCTTCTTCCTTACTTTTTAAGTCAACGTAACCATTATAGTTTAATACAATATGTTTGACTATAGATAACCCTAATCCGGTACCGCCAGTAGATCTGCTGCGAGCCTTATCAACTCGATAAAACCTTTCAAAAACTCGGTGTATGTCAGATGTCGGTATTCCAATCCCATCATCTTTAACACTTATAAGAAGATTTTTATCAATAATTTTGGTTTTTATCCAAACATTTCCATTGACTTTGTTATACTTTATCGCGTTTTCTAATAGATTCTTCAAAATCTGATATACTTCTTCAAAACTAATGTAAATATTCATTTTATTTACATCAACGTTAATCTTAATATTATTTTTGCTTGCTAGAACAGATAAATTATTAACTACTTCATCTACCACTTTTGCTATATCAATAATTCGTTTTTGTTTTTCATTATTATTAAGTTCATACTCAGATAAAGCTAACATATCCATAACCAAATTGTTCATTCTTTTTGCTTCTGAAGCGATTCTGTTAACTAAATCAGTAACTGTTTCTTCATCTAAAACTATTTTTTGAGTTATTAGATCAGCAGAACCAATAATTGTTGTAAGCGGTGATTTTAACTCATGGGAAGCATTAATAAAAAAATCTCTTTTTAATTTTTCTATATTTTTTAAAGATGTAATATCTGAGTAAATTAAAATTAAACTAGAACAAAAACTCCAGTCTTTTTCAGAGTATATGATTGCGACTGAATAATATTTGTCTTTTACGAAAACAACTAAAACATCGTCACTTCTGGTATCATATGCATTTTGAATTTTCTTTTGGATTTCTTCATCTCGGAAAAGAAAACGATAGTCTTTGTTGATGTTATAATTTATATTAAAATTATATAAGTCTCTAAGATAACTGTTTAATAATACTATTTTTAGGTTTTCGTCAAGAACGCAAATACCTTGATTCATATGATTAAGTAAAAAATCTGCTTTTTGTTTTTCTAATTTTAGTGAGGTAATATTATCAGAAATATTTTTATTTATCTTATTAATCTCTTTAATTAACTCATTAACTTCTTCGTATTTTATTATAGGTAGAATTTCTTGATATTCCCCTTTATTAATTCTAACTAAGATATTATTAATATCCTTAAGAGGTTTTAAACTTTGTTTAATCAAATAGTTGCTAATGATTATTGATAGAATAATAATTATTGAACCAATCACTAAAGACAATGCAACAAAATCATTTAAAAACCCTAGAAATGAAGTTACTGGAATAGCGACACGCAAGTAACCGCCATCACTTAACTGTGTAGCTAAATACATCATATCGATACGAAGAGTATCGGAATATCGAGTATATACATCGCCTATATTTAATATTTCTGGTCTATCTAAATGATTATCCAAGTTTTCTGCCAAAGAATCTGAAATAACTTTACCATCAGAATCAATGAAAGTTAGTCTTAAATAATCTGATAAATTTTTATATTTTTCGATAATTTCACTTTCAGATAGAGTTTCATTATCTATGGTTATTATTGTTAAATACTTTTCTAAATTCAACTCAGTAGTTTTATTTATAGTGTCTTTAACAATAAATGTTACCCCAACAGTAAAAACAACAAAAGCAGTTATTATCAATATTATAAACTCAAAACTTATTCTTCTTTTCATAGGACAAACTTATATCCGATTCCTCGAATAGTTTCAATTTTTTTCTTATCTATACCAGATAATTCAAGTTTTCTCCTAATTTCTTTAATATGAACATCTAAAGTTCTAGTTTCTCCTACAAAATCATATCCCCAAACATTATTTAAAATTTCATCTCTTGTTAATAATCTGTTTGCATTATTCATCAAGTATTTTAATAGTTCAAATTGTTTTTTTGTAAAAACAATTTCTTTTTCATTGTATGTAACTTTATATTCTTTTTTATTTAGATATAAACCGCTTAAATTTATTATGTTATCCTCAACAATTGAAGTTTTTCTTCTCAGCAAAGCTTTGACTCTAGAAACCAATTCAAGAACGCCAAAAGGTTTGATTAAATAGTCATCAGCTCCTAAGTCAATCCCTATGACTCGATCAATTTCAGTCGTTTTAGCAGAAATAATCATTATTGGTAATTGCTTATATTTATCATACTTTTTAAGTTTTTTAATAATCTCTAAACCATCCATATCTGGTAGCATAATATCAAGTAAAAACAAATCGGGAATTACTTCTTCAAGTTGACTAAACATATCATTTGCATTTGCAAAACTCACAATATCAAATTGTGAGTTTTGAAGTGCTATTTTAATGACATTTTGAATATTTAAATCATCTTCTACTGAATATATTAATGGTTTCATAACAAAACCTCTCATTTTCTATGATGACCTACTATAGAAAAAATCACCCATTCAGCAATATTAACTGCATGATCTCCAATTCTCTCTAAATACTTTGTAACCATCATCAAATATAAAGCATAATCTGCATCAATGTTATTCTGTCTTATAGCATTAGCCACTTCTTTTTTTACCTCATTAAAGTAATCATCTACTATATCATCAGTATCGATTACTTTTAAAGCAATCTCTTGATCTTGATTAACAAATGATTCTAGCGCAATTCGAATCATTTCTTCACTGTATTGGGCCATTTTGTATACTTGTTTTAAAATAAATATCTTACTATTCTTCTCCATAAAAACAGTTAATTTAGAAATGTCAGCGGCGTGATCTCCGATTCTTTCTAAATCTGTAATCATTTTCAGAACCGCTGTAATTAAGCGTAAATCTTTCGCTACTGGTTGTTCTTTTAGTATTATATGCATACATTCTTTTTCTATTTCATATTCTAGTTGATTTACAAATTTATCATCTTGAATTATTTTATTTGCTAGTGTAACATCCATTTCCATAAAAGCGTTTAAAGAAAGATGGATATTTTTAATAACTAAATCTCCCATTTTCATTAAACTTAATTTTAATTCTTCTAACTCATTTTCGAATTGTGTTCTATAAGTCACATAAGCCTCCATTTAGATTATAGCTAATATAGCTTTTTTATTCAATGCTTTAACCAAAACGCCCAGTAATATATTCTTCTGTTTTAGAATTACTTGGTGTTGAAAAAATTATGTCTGTTTCATCATATTCCACAAGTTCTCCCATAAGAAAGAAAGCTGTGTTATCTGATATACGAGCTGCCTGTTGCATAGAATGAGTTACAATAACTATAGCATAGTTTTCTTTTAAATCATTGATTAATTGTTCTATTTTTAATGTAGCTATTGGATCCAAAGCACTTGTCGGTTCGTCCATCAAAATCACTTCTGGTTCCATAGCTATCGCTCTAGCTATACAAAGACGTTGTTGCTGTCCTCCAGACAAGCTTAAAGCACTATTTTTTAACCGATCTTTAACCTCTTCCCATAAAGCAGATTTTTTTAAAGACATTTCAACAATTCTATTTAACTCATTTTTGTTTTTAAGTCCTTGACACTTAGGCCCATATGCAATATTTTCATAAATTGACATTGGGAATGGATTTGGTTTTTGAAAAACCATTCCTACTTTTGTTCTTAAAGAAATAACATTATAGTTTTTTCCATAAATATTTTCTTCATGATATAAAACATCTCCGCTAACTTTACAATCACTAATTAAATCATTCATGCGGTTTAAACATCTTAAGAAAGATGTTTTGCCACATCCTGAAGGCCCAATCAAAGCTGTTACTTTTTTATTTTCAATATTGAGACTAATCTGTTTTAACGCTTGAAAAGAGCCATACTCAAGATTCAAATTACTTATTGTAAAAATATTGTTAACCATTTTTTCCTCCTGTTAAGCGTTTCTTAGATATGCTTTTGATAATAGTTTTACCAATAGATTTAGTACTAAAACAATAATTAGAATAATTATAGAAATCGTACTTGCTAATTCTATGTTTGCTGGTTCATCAGTCATTAAAGACCAAATATGGACAGCTAAAGTTGTTGATTTACCAAAAATTGAAATTTCATCTTTAACCGCTGTTCCAATCGCAAAAATAAGTGCTGCGCTTTCTCCAATTACTCTACCTATTGCAAGTAGTGTTGCTGTTAAAATTCCTGGAAGAGCTGAAGGTAAAACAACTCTAAAAGTTGTTTGAGTCTTATTAGCTCCTAGAGCTAAAGATGCAAACCTATATTCGTCAGGAACGATTTTTAAAGATTCTTCAGTTGAACGAATAATTATAGGTAGAAGAATGACCGCTAAAGTTAAGCTTCCTGATAAAATATTAGCACCACTTGCTGGTGTATAACGAATTGTTAGCGGAACAAACACTGCCAGACCCATAAGACCAAAAATAATACTTGGAACTCCGGTTAACATATCAATCATACCGCGAATTATTCTTGTAAATTGATTATTCTTTGCAAACTCTGTCAGATATAATGCAGAACAAACACCAGTAGGTAGAGCAAAAATTAAAGTAAAGAATATTGTATAAAGAGTGGTTATTAATGAGCCTCTGATTCCTCCACCTAAGGATGAAAAAACAATTTCTCTAAACTCTGTCTCGTTTTCAAGAGCATTAATCATTTTTTCAGCACCATATACGCTTAAAGCTGATTCTTTATTTTCAAATTTGATAGATGATACTATGTTTCCTATTTCTAAAGCAAATGTATTATTTTCTAGGTCGTTTTTGTCGTACATATCATGTAGAGGTGAATCATTAGCTAAATAAGAAACTACTACAATCGCTCTGCCTTCACGATTAATGTCATCCGTTAAAGCCAGTCCCCATTTATTTGAATAAAAATCTGATTCCGATAATTCGCTTGGTTTAACTGTTTTAGAAAAAATTTCAATTTCATTTATCCCACCATTATAATATTGAGCATGATAATCATTAGTAACTAAATCCCAATTGATTAATCCAACTCCATTTTTAAAAATAAAGATTATTATTAATGATAAAATAAACACACCGATTAATGATGCTGCATAAGTAATTGCTTGTAAAACAAAATCTTTTCTTTTCCTTTTATTTGACATCGACATTACCAACCATCTTCTTTGCATAATTTAATATTAAATTGGAAAATAGTATTACTGCCATTAATACCAAGCCTACGCTAAAACGAATGTCATAATCAAGCCCTACTGTTTCTTTAAGTCCTTGTAACATGATTGATGTAAGTGTTGATGTCGTCTTAAAAAAATCTAATGATGGACCGCTTTGTGCATTTCCAGCAACTAAACTTACAGCTGTAGCTTCACCTAAAGCCCTTCCTATTCCTAATATAGCAGCTGAAAAAATACCTGATTTCGCACTTGTTAGAACTATTTTAAAGTTTGTTTGTGTTTTTGTAGCACCTAAAGCTAGTGATCCATTTTCAATCTCTTTTCCAACACTTCTAATTGCAACTTCTGATAGCGCTGTAATTGTAGGTAAAATCATCATAGCTAAAACTAAAATTGTCGCAAGAACTGAATTTCCACCTTGAGATTGAACACCAAAGATTTTAGCCAAATTATAAACAAAAACTAAAATCAGTCCACTTCCAAACAAACCGTATACTATCGATGGTACAGCTGCTAATAACTCAATAATTGTACGCATTATGGCACTCAATTTTTTTGAAGCGATTTTGGCTATAAAAAGAGCTGTTAAGACACCTATTGGCATCGCTATTAATAGAGCCAATAATGATATATATAAAGTGTTAATTATCGCAAAACCAACGCTGTATAAATTAGATTTAAATGCAGTACCTTTTAACCATTCGTTACCTGTAAGAAATCTAATTAAATCCACATTCCCAATCCCACCATTATCTGTAATAAAAGGCTTTATGCCTTCTTTTCCTATAAACACTATAATTATCACTATGAAAGAAGCAGAAATAATAGTTAATATCAAGAATATAAGCTGTATTACGAAGTCTATTAAACCTTTTTTCTTTTTTAAATTTAGAGGTTGCTTTAATGATGTCAACCATTCATTTTTGCTACTCATGAGGTCCCCCAATTATTTTAGAAATGCCCTTATATTTATACAGGGCATTTGCTAAATCAATAATATTTAATAGTTCGTTATCCTAATAAATCCGTCCAAATTCCATAATCACCACGATAGATCTTTTTCAAATCTTCTGCAGTAACATTATCAAGTTGATTATCTAAATGTACTATTGCCACTATAGCATCCCAAGCAAGTTGTCCTTGTGTATCATCTGTCCCTTTTTCTGTTTCTTTAAACGGTCTTGATGCAAAACCAATATGTTTATAATTAGCACTATCTTTTTCAGTGCCTTGTGTCCTTTTAAAACCATCCGAAGATCCAGTGTGATCATGTTCAGGAATAAAATTTCCACACTTTGGAGAAAATGCTGCAGTTAATGCTAACGCAATCTTTTCAATTGAATCTGAACCACCAAATTTAATTGTTATATCACTGTTATCCAAAGAACAAATATCATAATCACTTTTGATATCATCCCATGATTGGCTACTTGGTAATGAAATCGCTCCTTCGTTTGTTATAATATCAGCTCCATCAGTGGTATGTAAAAAAGCAATAAAAGCCAGTGTTATTTCCTTTTCTCGATCGTTCTCAAAATCATCTAGGGCTCTTGTTACATAATTAAAAGGTCTTTTTAATTTATATGTATCGTTTATAACATTAGCTACATTAGGTTCGACATCATTAAACTTTAAACCCTTAACTTCATCATCTAAACTAGCTAATGATATATAACCAATTCCATATTCATCTGTCTTTATAGATGTAAGAATTCCAGTATTGTCTTTGGTAACAAAACCTGCAGAAAGTTTACTGTCATCTTCAGCTGCTTCAGCGTAGTCAATTCCACTCATAAAACCTGCTCTAGTTCCACTAGAAGTATCTCGAGTATATAAAGTTATTTTACTTGATGAATCCCATGTTGCAGTATTACCACAAGAAACTAATGTTACAGATAATAAAACCATTAATAATAAGACTAATTTTTTCATTTTTTTCTCCTTTTTTTAATTTCGCTTATATATTAACTGATTTACATTTTTCTAAAAATCATAATTATGTAAAATTATGTAAAATAAACGTAAAAAAAGACCAAAAGCATAAAGCTTTCAGTCTTTTTGATTAAACAGAATTATTTATCAAACTTAGCGAATGGATCATCACTGTCATCAACTACTTTTTTCTCATTCTTTTCTTTAGCCATAACTACTTTTTTGGGTTCAATAACAATAGCCAGAATGATATAAAGTAAAAATCCTGTGCCCGCAAATAAAATAGCCAATAACCACAAGACTCTGATTAATGTAACATCCAAATCAAAATAATCAGAAAAACCAGAACAAACTCCAAATATTTTTTGGTTTTCTGTATCGCGATATAATTTTTTTCTTTCTGTCATTATTTTTCTCCTTTAATTAATCATTCAATATTTTTGTGCTAAAAACTTTTTTATAAATATAATCTACTTTTATTTTATAAAAATCTAAATCGAATAATTCTTTTATTTCATCTTTCTCAAGTTGAGTTTTAATAAACTCATCTTCTTTTATTAATTCAATGAAATCTTTTTGTTCTTCATAAGCTTTATTAGCTAAAATTTGAACCTTATCATAAGCTGCTTCACGAGAAACTTTCTTATCAAGTAATTTAGTTAAAACTCTTTGAGAAAATATAATCCCTTTTGTTAAAAAAATATTTTTTAACATATTTTCCGGATAAACATTTAAATTTTTAATAACTTGTATGTAACGATTAAACATATAATCAATTAAAACTGTGGAATCCGGTAAAATAATTCTTTCTACAGAAGAATGACTAATATCGCGTTCGTGCCATAAAGGGATATCTTCAAAAGCTGATAACATGTAGCCTCTTAAAACTCTAGTTATTCCGGTTATATTTTCGCTTACAATAGGATTCTTTTTATGGGGCATCGCTGATGAACCTTTTTGATTCATAGAAAACGGTTCTCTAACTTCATTTACCTCTGTTCTCTGAAGATGTCTTATTTCTAACGCTATTTTTTCCAATGTTGAAGCTAATAATACTAAACTACTTAAGTAATTTGCATGTCTATCTCTCTGCAAAGTTTGTGTAGAAATGTTTACTGTATCTATCCCTAAACTTCGGCACACATATCGTTCAATTTCTGTATCTGTAAATGCGTAATTACCAACGGCTCCGCTAATTTTACCAACTGCTATTTCTTTACTCGCTTTTATAAAACGATGGTAGTTTCTTAATAATTCGTCATACCATAAAGCAAATTTAAGTCCAAAAACTGTAATATCTGCATGAATACCATGAGTTCTACCAATACAAAAAGTTTCTTTATATTCATAAGCTTTTGTTTTAAGGACTTTTAAAAAATCTAATATGTCTTGTTTTATAATTTTATTTGCCTTTTTTAGTAAAACCCCATTAGCAGTATCTACTAAATCAGTCGAAGTCAATCCATAATGAATAAACCTTTTTTCTGGACCTAAGCTTTCAGAAACTGCTCTAGTAAAAGCAATAACATCATGTTTAGTATCTTTTTCTAACTCTTTAACTCTTTTGAGGGAATACTTTGCATTATTTTTAATTAGCAATAATTCCTCATCATTTATTATACCTAAATGATTTAAAGCTTCAGCGTTCAAGATTTCTATATCTAAAAAAACATCAAACTTTGAATTATCTGACCAAATCTTTTTCATTTTTGGTCTAGAGTATCTATCAATCATGATTATGTCCAACTAAATCCAAATAACATTTTAAAGTGTTTTCTAATAAACATGCTATAGTCATTGGCCCTGTCCCACCAGGCATTGGTGTTATATAACTGGATATTGGTTCAACCTTTTCAAACACAACATCCCCGTAGATTTTTCCGTTTACTCTAGAAACCCCTACATCAATTACAACAGCTCCATCTTTTACGTAAGTTTCATCTATCATATGTGGTTTGCCAACCGCAGCTATCAGAATATCAGCTTGTTTAGTAATTTCTTTAATATTTTTTGTCTTTGAATGACAGATTGTAACAGTCGAATTCTTTTGCAACATCAATTGAGCCATTGGTTTACCAACTATTTGACTTCTACCAATAATAACACAATGCTCTCCTTGAGTTTTAATATTATACTCTTCTATCATTCTTATAATTCCTAATGGAGTACAAGGCACTAATGAATCTTGATTTTTGCTAAGTTTTGCCACGTTTTCATCGGCGAATCCATCAACATCCTTTTTTGGATTTATTGCATTAATTATGCGTTCTGAATTAATGTGTTTAGGAATAGGTAATTGCAATAAAATGCCATGTACTTCTTTATCTTTATTCAAATCGTTTATAACAGTTAACAAATCATTTTCAGATATATCGCCGGGTTTGTTTATAACTGTTGATTTTATTCCCACTTGGACACATGCTTTTTCTTTAAATTTAACATAAGTTTCACTGGCAGGGTCCGCACCAACAAGGACAACAACTAAATGCGGTTGGATATTATATTTTTTTACTAATTCTTCTGTTTCTATCTTTACTCTAGCTCTAATTTTTTTAGCTAAAGCAGATCCATCTAGTATTTTTCCCATTTATTACTCCTTCTTATAAAGATATTGATCAACAATCTCTCCATAATATACAGTGTGATTAGCACTGTTGTTATAGTATCTGTTTTTTACTATTGGTAAAACTATATCTTGATTTAATGTTTGTTTATAAATAACTTTACATTCATAATGCAAGTCCATTTCAGCTATTATTGGAGTATCAATCTTTCTTCCTTTTATAGGCGTAAAATTACACTCTTTAAATTTATCTAGATCTCGTAAAGATTTAGTTCCACATATAGAAATTTCATCTTTCATAGTATGGTTTAAGGGAACGCTAATTGTAAATTCGTTACTAGCTTCAATTAAATCATATGTAGCACGTGAATCTCTAACTAGAACAATAAATATTGGTCTACCCCAAATTACCGTTATACCACCCCAACCAATAATCATTGTGTTAATTTTATTGTCATATTTAGTGTTCAAAAAAATTCCAGGGTTCAGTCTACTTAAAACTTTATCTGCGTGATCAAATACTTCTATATCAGTATACATTTTTAATCCTCCTAATATTCCATGATAATTATAACATAAAATCAGCAATTTTAGATATGAATTGGCAGAAAACAAGGATTTTTTGAGCACATTTATTTCCACACTAACACTTTTATCTCTATTTGTGATAAAATTACTTTATGTTAAAGGAGTAAGATATGAAAATAGGGATAATAGGGCTTGGTTTGATTGGTGGTACAATTGCCAAATCATTAAATAATCATCATACAATAACGGCTTATGATATTGATTCTCAAGCATTGTCATATGCAATAAATAATAAAATTATCCATAAAAGTTATGATAATTTAGAACTCTTTCTAAGAGATAATAATCTAATATATATTTGTTTGTATCCAGAATTAATTATTGACTTTTTTAAAAATTTTCATAGTTTAATCAATGATAATACATTGTTTATAGAGGTTTCTGGAATTAAAACATATCTAATAAATGAAATTAATAAAATGGAGTTTAATCGTTTTGATATTATATATACTCATCCTATTGCAGGTAAGGAATTGCCGGGAGTAAAAAATTCCAATGCACATATTTTTAAAAATGGTAATTATACAATTATAAAAAACTTAAAAAACTTGCAAAAAAATGTAGATCTAGCTTATAATTTAGCGATTGAAATGAATTTCAAAAATATTTCTTTTGTATCAGAAAAAGAACATGATGAATTAATAGCTTATAGTTCTCAATTAACTCATTTATTATCTTTGGCTTTAGTTAATGCTTGGGATGGTGTTCTAAATTTGAGCCATTTTACTGGTGATTCTTATCGAGATTTAACCAGAATCGCTAACATAAACATCGATTTATGGAAAACTTTATTTTTAACAAATAAAAAAGCATTAATTAAAAAAATAACTGATTTTGAAACACAACTTCATAAATTCAAAATAGCTATAGATAACGATGATGTTGTTACTCTCTCATCTCTTATGTCTAATGCTAAAAAGCTTCATAACGAAAGATTTGAGGGTGAAAAGAAGTGATTGTAAAGATTTATCCTGGATTTGCAAAGGGGCAGATTTCTGTCCCTCCATCAAAATCATTATTGCACAGAGCAATTATCTGCGCTTCTTTAGCTAAGGGTAAATCAGTCATTAGAAACGTAAGTTTCTCAGATGATATTAAAGCTACTATTAACGCTTTTAAAACATTGGGAGTAAGAATTAACAAGTTAGAAAATGCTTTGGAAGTAAATGGAAATGGTAATTTGTCTTTTTTTGGAGATGAAGTTATTGATTGTAAAGAATCTGGATCAACACTTAGATTTCTTTTACCAATTTTTTCAAATAATAAAGGTATTGTTTTCACAGGAAAATCATCACTACTTAGAAGGCCTTTATCTATATACGAAGAAATATTTAAAGACAATAAAATGATTTTTGAAAATGTTAATAATAAATTATTTGTAAAAAACGAACTCCCAGCAAATAACTATAAAGTTTTTGGAGATGTAAGTTCTCAGTTTATAAGTGGACTTTTATTTACATTACCTTTAAAAAAAGAAAATTCAACTATTAGGATAATTGGCAATTTAGAATCAAAAAAATATGTTGATATGACGATTAAGGTGATGAATCATTTTGGTATTAAGATAATTACAAGAAATAATGTTTATTATATTAAGGGAAATCAACAATATAAACCTTATGATTATAAAGTTGAATCAGATTTTTCACAACTAGCATTCTTTGCGGTTGCTGGAATAATTAATGGTGACGTTAAAATCATGAATATAAACAAAGATTCTTTACAGCCTGATTCTAAGATTATTGACATCATTAAGGAAATGAATGGTAAAGTTTTAAAAGAAAAAACTAGTCTGCGATTTATAAAAAGCGAAACTACTGGTATAGAAATTGACGTAAGTCAGTATCCTGACATAGCTCCCATTTTATCTATATTAGGTGGTTTATCAAAAGGAATAACTAATATAAATAACGGAAAAAGATTAAGGTTTAAAGAAACAGATAGACTTTCAGCAATTAATCAAATCCTTAATCTTTTAGGGGTTAATACCATAATTAACAACGATAGTTATCAAGTAAATGGCGAGAGTTATTTCTTAAGTAATAACTTTGATTCTTACAATGACCATAGAATGGTCATGTCAATAGCTATAGCTGCATTAAGGGCTGAAGGTCCACTAATAATAAACAGAGCAGAAGCGATAAATAAATCTTATCCAGAGTTTTTTGACGATCTTCAATCTCTAGGTATAAAGATAGAATACTTATAGGTGATAAAATGAAATTAACTATAAATTCAAGTAAATTAAAATATGATATATATATAGAAAACAACCTATTAGATCATATTGAAGACTTTATTGACATATCAGAAAAGTATGTGATAATTTCTGATGATAATATTCCAAAAACGATTGTCAATAAAGTCGTTAGTAAATTATCCAGCTCTATATTTATTAATTTTCCTGAGGGTGAAGGTTCAAAGTCTTTTTTAGAATATACAAGGATACTAAATTTACTTCTAAAACATGATGTAACTAAAGATACTACAATTATTGCTCTTGGTGGTGGAGTAACTGGCGATTTAGTTGGTTTTGTATGTTCAACTTTATATCGAGGCGTTAAATTCATCCAAATTCCTACAACATTGTTATCGCAAATAGATTCATCAGTCGGCGGAAAAGTTGCTATAAACGCTAATAATATTAAGAACGCAGTTGGAACAATTTATCCACCGTCAATGGTATTAATTGATCCGTCATCACTACAAACCCTTCCAGAAAGACACTTTAATAATGGTATGGCTGAAATGATTAAATATGCAATGATTAATTCTCGAGACTTATTTGATTTCATATGCACTAATAACGTTAGAAATCATTTAGATAAATTAATATATGATTGTTTAAAGATTAAAAAATATTATGTAGAGATTGATGAGTTTGATAAAAATGAAAGAAATATCTTGAATTTTGGGCATACTTTTGGACACGCTTATGAGTCTTATTATAATTATGAAAAATATTTACACGGTGAAGCTATATCGTTAGGTATGATTCAAGTTGTTTCTTCTAATTTGAAAGATGAGTTAATCAGCGTATTGAAAAAGTTTTCTCTTCCAACATCTGATAAAGCGAAAAAAAAGGATTTAATACCTTATATTAAAAAAGATAAAAAAATAAAAACAAACGAAATAAATTTAGTTTTAGTAAATGAAATTGGAAAAGCCTATTTACAAAAAACACAAATAAAAGACTTATAATGGAGTTGATATAATGAATACTATCGGAAATAACATAAAAATAACTTTTTTTGGTGAGTCACATGGCGAATACTTAGGTGTTGTAATTGATCAAATACCTGCTGGATTAGAAATTGACTTTAAACTATTAGATTTAAATCTTTCTAAAAGACGTCCTGATGGAGTTTTTTCAACTTCAAGAGTAGAAAAAGACAACTATAAAATAGTATCTGGTTTTAAGAATAATGTTACAACAGGTGCAGCTTTAACATTCTTAATTCCGAATAAAGATATTTTGAAAACTGATTACGATAATCTCAACTATGTACCAAGACCAAGTCACTCGGATTATCCGGCATATATTAAGTATTTCAACAACAATGATAAATCTGGAGGTGGCATCTTTTCAGGAAGAATAACTGTATTATGGATAATAGTTGGGTCTATATGCCAACAAATACTGGAGAAAAGAGATATTTTTATTGCTTCACATATAGAAAGTATAAAAAATGTTTATGATAATTCTTTTGATAAAAATGAAATAGATGTAGAATTATTGAAAAGACTTAACCTGTTTGATTTTCCATTAATTAATACTGGAATTCTAAGCAAAATGGAAGATATAATAAAAAAAGCTACTAAAGATGAAGACTCTGTAGGCGGAACAATTGAATCTACTATTATCAACTTACCGATTGGCATTGGAGAGCCATTGTTCTTATCGATAGAAGGTTACTTATCAAGTCTTTTATTCTCCATTCCTGCAATTAAAGGAATTGAATTTGGAGAAGGCTTTAATTTAGCTAGACTTAATGGTTCTGAAGCAAATGATCAGTATCAATATAATGACAAAAAAGAAGTAGAATTTTTGTCAAATAACAATGGTGGTATTCTTGGTGGTTTATCAACCGGGAGACCAATTATACTTCGACTTGCTGTAAAACCAACATCTTCAATTAGAAAAACACAAAAATCCGTAAACTTGGACACTAAAGAAAATGTTGAATTAAACATTAAGGGAAGACATGATCCTCAAATTGTAACACGCGCTGCACAAGTTGTTACCGCAGTTTTAAACTTCGCCATTCTTGATTTGATATTATTTGACAAAAAGTATAGTTGGTTTTTATAATGTATGGCTTAATAGGAAAAAACCTCAGTCATAGTTTTTCAAAAGAAATTCATAATGCATTTGGAAATTTGTCTTATGAATTATTTAATGTAAGTGATCTTAAAGATTTCTTAGACAAAAAACAACTAAAAGGTTTTAATATCACTATTCCGTATAAAACTGAAATTATAAATCATTTAGACTCTTTGGATGAAATAGCCCAGATTACAAACTCTGTAAACACTGCGATTTTAGATGGCAATGTTTATCGTGGTTACAATACAGATTATTATGGGTTTATAGGTTTATTAAATTTTTATAAGCTAGATATGTATAACAAAAAAATTCTTATACTAGGAAATGGTTCTGTCTCAAACACTATTGTTTTAGCCGTTAAGCGGCAAAAAGCTAAAAAGATTGTTAGACTATGCAGAACTATAAAAACAGACTTTGATGATTTGTTTTCAAATTACGAAAAGTATAGTAGTTATGACATAATTATTAATACTACTCCAGTTGGAATGTATCCTCATAATGATGACGATTTATTGATTTGTCTCGAAAAATTTATGAATCTCGAATTAGTAATAGACTTAATATACAATCCTCTAAGAACTAAGCTTTTAATCAAAGCAGAGAATCTTAACATTAGATCTATTAATGGATTGTATATGTTAGTCATGCAAGCTAAAAAAGCTCACGAATTATTCTTCAATAAACAATTACCTTTAAACTTAGTAAATAAAATTTTC
>Ga0265294_10003238_pt1 | contig 20921 bp, 18 predicted proteins | sample MunlanPumphouse3_FD_192504 | JGI IMG/M metagenome (GOLD analysis project Ga0265294, IMG submission 192504) | Groundwater microbial communities from a municipal landfill in Southern Ontario, Canada - Pumphouse #3 | ecosystem: Environmental > Aquatic > Deep subsurface > Groundwater | place...
TTTCAATTTTACTAACTTGAACATTTCCATGAGGATCTCTATCAGCAAGAAGTTGACCTTGAATTCCTTCTGGAAGAAGAGTGAAAAGTTCACAAGAGGTTTTTGAAGCATTCTTTAGTACAAAGTCCTGCTGCATCTTAAAACTTGTACAAGAAGTAAATTCTTTTTCATTTTTGGCAAGAAGAGAATTTAATTCAGCTAACAAAGCTCTAAACTCAGGAATAAACTCAACGAGTCCTTCAGGAACTAAACATACACCAAAATTCAAGCCCTTATTTCCACGAGAGACAACAACTTTTACAATACTATCAATTATTTCAGAAAGACTTGTTTTATTTTTTTCAACTTCTTCACCAATAATACAAATATTAGGTTGAGTCTGAAGTGCACATTCAAGTGCAATATGACTGGCACTTCGTCCCATAAGACGAATAAAATGCCAATATTTCCTAGCACTATTTGCATCACGTGCAATATTACCAATTAATTCACTATAAGTTTTTGTAGCTGTGTCAAATCCAAATGAAACTTCAATTGATTCATTTTTAAGATCACCATCAATAGTTTTAGGGCAACCTATTACCTTTACAGAACTTTTTTTAGCTTTGAAATACTCTGCTAAAACTGCTGCGTTGGTATTAGAATCATCTCCACCAATTATGATAATTCCACTGATATCATGTTTTTGACAAACTTTAATACATTTTTCAAACTGGGTTTCTGATTCAAGTTTAGTTCTTCCACTTCCAATAATATCAAAACCACCAGTATTTCTATAAGAAGCCAAAAAATCGGCTGTAATTTCAACATAATTATCATCAGTAAGCCCGCTAGGTCCACCTTTGAACCCAAAAAGTCTATTATTAATATTTGCTTTCTTTAAAGCATCAAAAAGACCTGCAATAACATTATGACCACCAGGAGCCTGTCCACCGGACAAAACTACTCCAACATTCATAATATTTGAGATCCCTTCATTCTTTCCTTTATTAAAGCTTACTTTTGGCATTCCAAAAGTATTAGGGAAAAGCTTTTTTAATTCTTCTGCATCTGAGACAGAAGTTGTTTTCCCGCCTAAAACAGGAACAACTGTATTAATATCCCCTACCAAAATTTTTGGTAGTTTTGGCTGATATTCATATCGACATCTTTGTAAAGGTGAAACCATTATTTCCTCCAGAACTATACTATATTTTCATGTACATTCTAATGATAATAACACAGTTGTTCAATAACACTACATCAAAAACACATTGTTAGTCTTTGCTTCTTTAAGATCCTCTTCAGTCCAAATAGAAGCCTGTACCTCTCCAATATGTGCCTTATGCAAGAAAAACATGCAAAGTCTACTTTGGCCAATTCCTCCACCAATAGTTTGAGGAAATTCACCATTAAGGAGTCTTTGATGCCAATATAATTCCTTCCTTTCCATAAAATTACGCATTTTTAATTGCTTTATAAGAGTTTCGCTATCAACTCTTATACCCATCGAAGATAGTTCAAGAGAATCTTGTCTAACTGTATCCCAAACAATTATATCACCGTTCAACCCACAGTAATGATGTTTTTTGCCATCTTTACCAACATATTCTTCGGTTTCAGTTGACCAATCATCATAATCAGGACTTCTTCCTCCATGGCTTTTACCATCACTGAGTTCTTTTCCTACTCCAATTATGAATATAGCTCCATAACGTTCGGCTAATTTTCTTTCTCTTTCGACGCTATCCAAATCAGGATACATCTTTAAGGCATCTTCACTTTGAATAAAAGTTATATTTTTTGGAAGGACTCTAATACATTCAGGGTAATTCTGTCCAATGAGGAATTCGGTTCTCTTTAAAGCTTCATAAATCTTTAATACCATTTTTTTTAGAAAATCTAGGTTTCTTTCTTCTGAGCTCATAACCCTTTCCCAATCCCACTGGTCAACATATATTGAGTGAATATTATCAATGTCATCATCGGGTCTAATCGCATTCATATCAGTATAAAGTCCTGTTTCAGGTTCAAAATCATAATCAGCTAATGCCATTCTTTTCCATTTGGCCAAAGACTGAACAATTTCCATTTGGCAATTATTCATATTCCCAACTTCAAAACCAACTGGACGTTCTACACCATTTAGGTCATCATTAATACCACTCCCTTTTTTAACAAATAAAGGGCTAGTAACTCTTGAAAGTTTAAGTTCTCCACTTAACTCTCGTTCAAATGTGTCTTTTACAAATTTAATTGCTCTTTCTGTCCTTTGAGGATCTAGAAGAGATTTGTAATTTTTTGGAAATATAGATGCCATAAAAACTCCTTATATGGTTTTTTATACAAAAAGACGTATATTCAACCTATTTTTTAATTAATTAATTTATTCTATAAATTATACTCATCATAAGCTTCAGGGCATACTGCCTCAAACTTAAATTTATTATTAATCAGTTTTGTATAAAACTCAGCTGTTTCTTTTTCACCATGAACAACAAATACTTTTTCTGGAACATTTTTAAAAGCTTCAAGCCAACGCAAAAGACCTGATTGATCAGCATGTCCGCTTAATCCTTCAAGCTCAACTATTTTTGCATTAACCTTAATCTCTTCACCAAAGATTTTTACGTTTTTCTCACCACCAAGAATTCTTCTTCCCAAAGTTCCTTGAGCTTGATACCCCGTAAAAACTATTGCACACTCACTTCTCCATAAATTATGCTTTAAATGGTGCTTTATTCTTCCAGCCTCACACATTCCACTTGAAGAGATAATCACACAGCTTTCCTTTCTGCTGTTAAGCTTCTTTGATTCACTGGCTTCTGTGACAGTTACAAGGCTTGGAAAAATTATTGGATTTTCACCTTCTGAAAATACTTTCATAGATTCATCATCGTAATAACCTAAAACATTTTTACTAAAAACCTTTGTAGCTCTTACAGAAAGAGGGCTATCAACAAATACAGGTACATTAAAATTATTTTCATAGTAAAGGTAACGAAGAAGATAAAGAATTTCTTGAGTTCTTCCAACAGAGAAAGATGGAATAATAACATTTCCACCTTTACTAAAAGAATCTTCAATTACTTCTTGTAGTTTCTTGGCCCTAGCACAGGTCTTCATGGCCTCTTTATTATGCTCTCGATCTCCATAAGTTGATTCCGTGACAACCCAGTCTGCATAACTAAGATAATCAGGGTCTTCAATTATAGGTTGATTAAGATTTCCAATATCTCCACTGAAAACAATTTTCTTTGTTTTATCTTCTTCAAAACACCATAACTCAATGGATGCAGAACCTAAAAGATGTCCAGCATCAACAAATCTTATTTTTACATTATCATTTAAGTAAATTTCTTCATCGTAAATATGGGATTCAAAAAGAGTTAATGCTTTTTCAGCATCTTCGGTATCATAAAGAGGTTCAACTCTATCAAGTCCTGCTCTTAAATTTTTTCTAGATTTCCACTCAGCATCAGATTCTTGGATATGGGCACTGTCAAGTAACATAATCTGACATAAATCAGATGTTGCTCCAGTACAGAGTATTTTACCTTTAAAACCTTTCTTTACAAAATAAGGAATTTTTCCACTGTGATCTATATGGGCATGAGTTAAAAGGATAAAATCAAAAGCTTCTGGATTAATCGGCATTTCATAATTATTCATTTGTTTTTCATCTGATCCTTGAGCAAGTCCACAATCAACTAAGACATTTAAGCCTGCAGCTTCTAGAATATGCATACTTCCCGTAACTTGCTTTGCCGCTCCAAAAAAAGTTAATCGCATTATTTTCTCCTTCCTTTTTAGAATCCCAAAGATTCTCCTACTATAATTACATTGATTCTATCTTTTATTCTTTGGCGAGATAAAATGACAGTTGAACAGCAAATTGTATTTTCGCAACCTGAATTTTCACACATTGTCTTATCTAAATACATGCAATAACCTTGTTTGCTACAAAAAGTATCAGCTCCTACTCTATCACAATTTGTAGGGGCACTTTCTAAGCGAACTCTTTCTACTGCCGCTTCTAAATTACTAACTATCTTATTTATTCCACATACAACAATTACTCTTTTGGGACCAAAAATCATGGCACTTACCCTGTTTCCATTACCATCAACATTATATAAAAGTCCATTTACGGTAATTGCATTTGTTCCAGTTAGAAAAGTATCACAATCAAAGGCTTGGCGTTTAAGTTTTTCAAGTTCTTCTTTTGTTAGGTTTTTATCAAACCTATCTAGCATATTATAATTTCCTTCTCTAACTTCTTCAATAACTCCACATTCTTCTAAAGTTGTAGATCCACCAAAAGCAATGGACTCACCTTCTTTTAACATTTTTTTTAACAGAGGAACAACTTCATTTGCCTTTTCAACGTAAAAGCCCTTCATATTATTTTTTTCTAAAGAATGTATAACTTTTTTACTAATTAGAGCATTATGCTTTTTTAAACTTTCATTCATTTTATTTCCTCCTAGCCTTAGCAAAAAGAAAAAAACTCATTTACTAAGGATTTATAATCACCCTCTACCATCATCTGATGATTAGAAAGAGGACTAGTCAAATAAGCTTTGCAATCTTCAATTTTTAATCTTACTTGAGTTCTACAAAGATCCATTTGATTTAGGTTTTCTAGTAAATCGCCAAGTTGAACAAAATATCTACCATCTTCCCAACATTTAAATAAAGTATAGGTAGTTTTTTCTAATTCACCTTTTACAGCTACTCCTATTCCACTTTCAAAATGGGTTGTAAGTTTATAGCTTTTTGGCATTGTTAAAGGAAGTACACAATGAGCAAGCACCATTTCACATTTATCTGTATCAATAACACTTGGATTTGCCATAAATACTGGTTTTTTTGATAGTTCTCCTACAATAAACATTGAAAAAAGTGACCTACTATCCGCTTCACAAGCTGCGTAGATACCTTGAGCGTTTAAAATAGCCAGAGCTAAACACCCTGTATTGTTATAAGGTTTAAGCAAATCAAAACATCTTACAGCAACTCCCTGTAAGTTATACTTATCAACTAGTCGTCTAACAGCTCCATAAATACAAAGAGCTTTTTCTGTTTCAGCTAAATCAAAGGATTTCTCTTTTAGCTCTAAGGTATACTTATTATCCTCATAGGTAAACTTATCTATTTCTTTGAAAAACTCTTCCATTGTAATTGTAATTAGACTAGCACCATAATGTGTTTTTAAAACTTCAGGCTTAATGGCGCTGGCTATTAAGTCAGGATAACCAATTACTCCCAATCGAGTGTGCTTAAGTTTTGTTTTTAAAGAAAAGATATTAATAATTTCTTCCATTCTTTTTGCACAACTTTCTATATTGCCATGAATAATTTCACCTTTTATTCCCATTTCATTGGAATATGATAACATTTCTAACGCTGCGGCTAGAGAATTATCAGTTTGGGTCGTTATAAAGAAAAATGGTCCATCCATAGACTCTGTTACTTTTTGAAATATCTTTGAAGTTCCTCCAGAAGTAACAAAAATAAATTTTATTTCTTGTTCTTTAAATTCTTCTTCATTTACTAAATGTAAAGAATTATTTTTTATGCAATTTGATAATTCATCTAGGTAATTTTTACTTTGATTTAAAAACTCTTCGCTTGAATTAAGTAAGGAATGTAACAGTAATACACCAGAATCCATATTTACCTCCAAAACTCTTAATCTAGAATTCATTCTATAATAAAAACGAAAAAAAGGCCAATGCTTTACAATGACCTTCATTTTCATAAGTCTAAACTTTTTTTAATTATTAATTGTCAAATAGACTTCTTCAGGAGTTTTTGAAGAAGCTAATAGATTCCTTAAAACAGCGGAACTACAAAAACGTGCAATTGAAGAAAGCAGTTTAACATGGCTTGTTGATTCATTTTCATTGGCCACAACTAAAAAGAAAATTCTAACTTCATTATTATCATATGCAATCATTCTTTGAGAGATTCCAATAACAAGATTTACTCCAGTTACTAAATCTGTTTTGCAATGAGGAACTGCAACACCATTTCCTATGGCAGTTGATCCTAAAGCTTCTCTTTCCAATACAGCTTCAACAATACCAGGTTTGCTAAAATGTTTAACTTCACAAAGACGTTCAACTAGTTCATTCAAAACTCCTTCTTTATCAGAACTCTTAACCGGTACGACAATTAAATCTTTTTCAACAGTATCTACAATATTCATCTATATCCCCTCATCAAATCTATCCCAAATTTCTTCATCAGCTCTTACAACCAAAACAGGTACTTTACTTGTTCTTAAAATACGGTCTAAATCACTGGTTAGCTCTTCGCGCCTAGACCTAATATTAGAGACCTTTGGTAAAACAAGCAAGTCTATTGAATTTGCTTTTATAAACTTATCCACCTCCACTGGTGCATTTCCTTTTATTATTTCAGTAACAATATTTAGAGATTTCTTTAAAGCCATTTTTCTGATATGTCTAATATACTTATCAGCATCTTTTTCAAGATCTCTTTCATAATCAACTCTTTCTATATCAACAAAAATATGAGCTTTGTATAAATCACTTACACTTTTCGTATCAACAACATATAATACACTCAAATTAGCACCAGTTTCCTGGGCCAAAATGATGGCATACATTGCTGCTTCAATTGCGGATTCAGAATTGTCAACATAAACTAAAATGTTTTTAAACAGCATAAAACCTCCTTATTAAAAATCTTGACTCTCTTTGGACTTAGCCTCAATTTTTTCTTTTACTCCCTTAAGTAAGATAAAACTCTCTCGCTCAGCTTCTTCAATTCGATCTTTCATATTATCAAGCTGATCTTCAGCATTAGGTATAACAATTTTCTCAAGAGAATTTGTTTTCCTAATCGTTTTTTTGACTTCTTTCGCAAGTCTCATAATTGAAACTTTAAGCTCGGCTAAACGTCCCATTAATAGAAGTGCATCTCTGTATTTTGCAATTGTTTCTTCAACAAGTACTGTAGTTCCCTCAGGACTGAAATATGGACCATGCTCTACAAAGTTTGTTTCAACTTTAGGTAAATGAACGCCCATAACTTTTCGTTCGGAAAGAATAAAGTCAGCCTGAATATTAACCGCTTCGGCCAAGTTTCCAGTTTTTAATCTTCCTTGATGTAAAATAGTTTCCTGAAGAACCTTTGAGGCTTGGCTAAGTGAATACTCAACTTTTGATTGATAATCCACTGCATGGTCTACCAAAGTTAAAAGCTCAACTACCAAAATATTTCTTTTTTGGTCCAAAAGCTCATAACCAAGTTTGGCAAATGCCAAGTCTTCTTTAATTTTAATCAAATTACTCTTTGTAGCAGCTAATTCGTTATCCATAACTATCTTCCATAATACTCTTCAATTTCCTCATCTGTCAAACGTTGAAGTTCTTCTGAGGGGAGAATTGAAATAGCTTTCCATCCAATATCAAGAGTTTGTTCAATACTTCGATCTTCATCAAAGGATTGATTTATAAAATTCTTTTCAAAATAATCTCCAAATTCAATGTATTTTTTATCGAGCTCTGTTAGTTCTTCTTCTCCAATAACACTGGCTAAATTTCTTACATCCTTTACATGTGAATAGGAAGCAAACAACTGGTTTGAAAGATGGGGATGATCTTTTCTGGTCATTCCTTCTCCAATTCCATCCTTCATTAATCTTGAAAGTGAAGGTAGTCCATTAATTGGTGGATAAATACCTCTTGCATTCATATCTCGATCAAATACAATCTGTCCCTCTGTAATATATCCCGTCAAATCCGGTACAGGGTTAGTAATATCATCATTAGGCATTGTAAGAATTGGAAGTTGAGTAATTGAACCTCCACGCCCCAGAATCTTTCCAGACCTTTCATAAAGTTCAGCCAAATCTGAATATAAATATCCTGGATATCCTTTTCTTGAAGGAATTTCACCTCTTAAAGTTGAAATTTCTCTTAAAGATTCACAGTAGTTAGTCATATCTGTCATTACAACAAGTACTTGTTTATCCAAATCAAAAGCTAGATGCTCGGCTAAAGTCAAAGCTGATCTTGGTGTAATTGTCCTTTCAATAGAAGGGTCATCAGCTAGTGACATGAACATTGCTACATTATCCAAGGCTCCAGAAGCCTCAAAACTATCAATAAAATAGCGTGCAACATCATACTTAATTCCCATGGCTACAAATACTATGGCAAAATCACTTTTATCACCACGAACTTTTGCTTGTCGAACTATTTGAGCAGCAAGTTTATCATGTGGTAGGCCATTTCCTGAAAAAATAGGAAGTTTCTGACCTTGAATCAAAGTTGTCATTCCATCAATAACTGAAATACCCGTTTGGATAAAATCTCTAGGATATTCACGAGCTGTGGGGTTAATTGGAATACCATTTACATCCATAAATTTGGTTGCTTTAGGTGCGGCAATTGAGTCTCTCATCTTGCCTAATCCATTCATTACCCTTCCTAACATTTTTTCAGTTACTCCAAGAGTAATTGGTTCTCCCATAAAATGAAGTTTTGTATTTGGTAAATCTAACCCTGTTGTTCCATCAAAAATTTGAACTACAACAACATCATCTGAAGTATCAAGAACCTGTCCTGTTCTGTGTTTTCCTTGTAAATCAGTAAGTTCTACCAATTCACCAAATCCTACCGGATGGGTTTTCTTCATATATACAAGCGAACCATCAATTCTACTTAAACCAGAATATTCTCTTGCTGAATATCTTTTTTTTTCTAAATTATTCATAAATTGCCTCCAGATGCTTTATTGAGCGTTCAAGACGAGCTTCTAAAGGACTTACATCTTCAATATATTTCATTTTTATTATGTCTTGAACAACTTTGAGGCGCCTAACCTTTACAAGAGTTACACCATTTTTAATAATTTCTGAACCAAGTTCATAATATCTAACAATTATATGAAGCATCTTTACCTGTTTTTCTACTGGGCAATATTTATCTATTTCATCGAAAGCATTTTGTTGAAGAAATGCAGTCTTAAATACATTGCAAACTTCCAGAATAAAGTTTTGACTGTCTGGCAAAGCATCAGGGCCAACAAGTTTTACAATTTGCTGTAATCTTACTTCCTTTTGAAGCAATTCCATTATTTTCTGTCTATCAGAAAACCAAGAACCATTACTCTTTGTGTTCCACCAATCTTTAACTTCGTCAATATATTCACTGTAAGAACTCAACCAGCTTATTGCAGGATAGTGTCTGGCACTGGCTAGCCCCTTGTCCAGCCCCCAGAAACACCTTACAAAACGTTTGGTATTCTGTGTTACAGGCTCAGAAAAATCTCCACCAGGAGGGCTAACAGCACCGATAACAGAAACAGAACCAACTGTTCCATTAAGATTTTCTGCCAAACCAGCTCTTTCATAAAATTCTGCAATCCTTGTAGGAAGATAAGCAGGAAATCCTTCTTCAGCTGGCATTTCTTCCATTCTTCCACCAAGTTCACGAAGAGCCTCAGCCCAACGAGAAGTTGAGTCCGCCATTATGGCAATATGGTAACCCATATCTCTATAATATTCAGCCATTGAAATACCAGTATAAATACTTGCTTCTCGGGCTGAAACTGGCATATTTGAAGTATTGGCAATTAAAATAGTTCTTTCCATAAGAGATCTTCCAGTTCTTGGATCTATTAAAGTTGGAAATTCTCTTAATACTTCGGTCATTTCATTTCCACGTTCACCACAACCAATATAGATTATGATATCTGCATCACACCAAGATGCAATTGAGTGCTGGGTCATTGTTTTACCAGTACCAAACCCACCAGGGATAGCGACAGTTCCACCTTTGGATAGAGGGAAAAGAGTATCAATAACTCTTTGACCTGTTATCAAAGGATCTTTTAAAGGTTTTCTTGATTTTACGGGTCTAGGGGTACGAATTGGCCAATGTTGAACCAAAGTAAAACTTTTTTCATTTTTGTGCACATCAATGGCTTTTACCACTACGTGGTCTACATTATAATTCCCAGCTTCTTCCGAAAAAGTTACCGTCAGTTCCTCTGTATTTGGAGAAGCCATAATATAATGAACTATATTATCATTTTCTTTTACTTTTCCAAGTATGGAGCCTCCAGTTATTACATCACCTACTTTACAAACAGGTTCATATTCCCATTCTTTTACGTGACTAATTGGAGAAGCACTGATTCCACGATCGATAAAATCACCACTAAGCAGTTTTAGTTGTTCAAGAGGTCTTTGAATACCATCATAAATACTTCCAATTAAACCTGGACCAAGTTCTACACTTAGAGGATTATTTGATCCATAAATATTATCACCAGGTGTTAAGCCTGTTACATCTTCATAAACCTGAACAGTAGCTTGGTCCCCATTTAATTTAACAACTTCACCAATTAAATGAGTATCTGACAGATAAACCAGTTCCATCATCTTTGCATCAACAACATTTTTTGCTGTAACAACAGGACCATTTACTCTTTTTATCTGCCCAATTATTCTTTTCTGCATACTGCACCTTCCACTATTTCATTAACTTCCCTATTATACCTTCTTAGCCTAGAAGAAATTAAATTATTAAAAGAAATTCTTCCATCCATACTAGATATAACAACACCAGTTCCCAACATTTGATTAAACCCAAGCTTAACTTTTATTGGTAGTCCAGTTTTCTGCAGTATAATTTCTTTTGCCTTTTCTATCATTTCCTGGTCAACTTTTGCATTTTTATCACAATTAACTATGACTTCAGGCAATTCTATACTTATACAGCCTTCAACAATCCAAGACAGTATCAAATCGGGGTAATTTTTGCGTTTAGGAAGTTCTTCAAATTTCTTATCAACTAAGGTCATAACTTCGTCATACAATGCAGTATGTCTTCTAAGCTGATTCCTTCTAGTTGCACTTTGTTTTAAAGTAGAATATCTTGCTTCCATTACTGCAAGAGAGTTCTTAAGAATATCCTTTTCTCTTTCTAAAGCTTTTTGGATTTTCTTATCATTATCTTCGACTTTTTTCCTCGCATCTGTTCTAGCAGTAGCTATAATTTCAATAGCTTGGGCATTTGCTTCATCTATAATACTTTGAAGCAAGGCATTATTAAATTCATTACTCATAAAGAAACCCCTATTGCTTCATTAACCAGTTCTCTTAAATCTTTCTTGTATTTTCCCCCAGAGGCTGGAATTTCCACTATTAGGGGAAAAGTTTCGGAGAAAAGATATTGATTAACTAAATCTCTTATCATATCAGCGACTTTGTCCGTAATAATAATTATCCCGTTTTCTTTGTTTTCAAGAGCACTTTTGAAAGCGGCAGTTGCATCTTCTACAGACATTGCACTAGTACCTTCAACTCCTACTAAAGAGAAACCTAAAACAGTATCTTCATCACCAATAACAAAATATTTCACTAAACTTTTCCTAATATCATTAATGCAGTAATAAAACCAAATACAACAAGCCCTTCAGCTAATGCAATAAAAATCAAAGCTTGAGAACCAATTTCTGGTTTTTCGCTTAAGGCTCCCATTGCAGCCGTTCCAACATGTGCAATTGCATTTCCTGCAGCCAAAGCCCCTGCTGCAAAAGCTATAGCAGCTGAAATACATGCCCACATCAATTTTGTATCACTAACAACTGGTGCGGCACTAGTTTCACCTGCAGCAAAAATCGGTGGGGCAAAGATAACCCCTGATAACAACAGTAGTACTGCTGTTAATGATAATGACAAAACTACTCTTTTCTTAAAAATTGTAATTGACATAATACCCTCCTAGGTAATATATTTTTTTAATAATCCAAATTTACAGGTTTATAGGCTACCCCTCTTCCTGTAAAGAATTTAGTAAAGAATTCATAATAATTCAATCTTAAAGCTTGTATTCCTGCGCTTAAACCTTCCAAGGCAATTACAAGAGCATTTCCAATAAGAAGAATCAATATCTTCCCTGCAAGATTTGGTATCATTTCACTCATCTGCTCAAAGGCAGCCATTAAACTTACGTGTGCTATTCCAAGACCTGCAACTCTCATAAAGGATAATGTATTTGAAAGATAACCACTGAAGATTTCGAGTAAATCTACAAACCAATCCATAATATCAATCTTAAATTTGGTCTTATTTATTGCAGCTTTGAAAGGAGCTTTAAGTAACAAGGCAAAAACTGGTATTCCTATTCCATAGGTAAAAAGTGGACTGCTTGGAAAGGTTTTATAACCTGAAGCAACGAAAACATTTGCACCCCAATATCCAATAATAAATATTGTTCCACCACTTATTCCATATTTGTCCAATAGAAGATGAACCCAATCTTTCTTTCTTGCAAGATTTATCCAATTTAAAATCAACCCAACAACTATAACAGCAAATCCGAACTTAATTGTTATTCCAAGAATATCATAAACATCATTTATTAGAGAAGTGGAATCATTTGCTGTTCCCATCACAACTCCATGAAAGTTAAACCAAAGTGGTGGAAAAACTTCAAACCCAAAATAAGAACCGAACAAAGCTCCCCCTGCCATTGAAGCAAATCCAAGATATATTAAAAGTTCACAAAGATTTGAACTTATAAGTCCTTCCTTTTTCATTGGATTCTTTTTATAAGACCTTCCCATAAAAAAACCAATAAGAAGTAGTACAAAACCCTGTCCAACATCAGCAAACATTAAAGCAAACATTATCATAAATGCAATAGTAGTAAGGAATACAGGATTTACAGATCCATACTCCGGAGTGTTAAAATTATTAACAATTCTAGAAAATGGAGCTAAAGCACCTGGAGTATCCATTTCTACGGGAATTGGTACACCTCTAACTTCTTTAGCCTCAGTCCATTCAATAATACATTGTCCTTTACTGTCATCCATTACTATTGTCTCAATTCCCTTGGCTTTATCCGTTGGAACCCAACCACTAAAAATGGAGGTATTTTTAGTATTAATAAAACTGGATTTAATTTTCATGCATAATTTATAAATCTGTATTTCTCTGAAAAATACGTCCATTTGACCGGAGTTTTTTGAAACAATTTCATTTGTTTCATTTTTTATTTTATTATGTTCTTCTTTTAATTTATCACAATAGGTACCAAGGGCTGTACGCACTTGATCATAACTTTCCTTTTGAGAGGTTACATCATCACTTTCTATCCAACCAAGTTTATCAAGAACAGGATTAATTTTACCTCCGTCTCTCTTTAGAGAAACTAAAATATGGGGACTAGAGGGTGTTGAATTTTCATTATTAAGATAAAGGAAGACACAAGAACTTGGAATTTTATTTTTCAAATCGCTTTCTTCTTTTGTGAATCCACCTACTCTAATATCAAGATAAGGAACCTTACCTTGAACCATATAATTATTCATTTCAGCATAACTGTGGTATTTCTGACTGGAAATCTTTTGTCTTTCTTTTATCTCAGCTAATTGATTTGAAATATCATAAAGAAAAACACGGCACTCATCTTTTCTAAAATCAAAATTTTCTGGGATATCAATACTTTTTACTTTAGGAGGTAAAATCCCTCCTTGAGAATAAATACTTTTAATCTGATTTAAAAACTTATCGATTTCCTTTAAATCTTCAATGCTATTTCCCGATTGCATCTTGGAAAGATCGATATCAATATCAAGATCTTTGACATTGATAAAATCCATTACTCCCAATTTCAACAACCCCTGAGCAACTTTATCACTGAGTGTTTTATTTACTACAACAGTCATAAGCTTCATTGGTTTTGTAAAGAAATTTATCATACTACCTCCATTATTCTATCCCTGTCCCAGCCGTAGTACTTACCATTTAAAATTACTTGAATAGAATTATTAAATTTTTCATAAACAAAACAATAAGCCATTATCAAGCCAATGGTAAAAGGATAACCTCGAAGTATTTTTTTATAGACATTTTTACGGTGTTCAGCAAGCTCTTTTTCAAGTTTCAAACTTCTTCTTAAAAGCTCTGACTTGTCTGTTGCCTCCATAATACTTTCTAGATCATACTTGGAAAATCTTTTAATTAAAAATTCTTCTACATTTTTATTCTTAAAACTTTTTTTAAAGTTTGGGCTATCATATAAACTTCCCCCTGGGAGTAAGAGTGAATAGAGTTTCTCATGGGGAATATCATAATATTTTCCATATCTTATAATATTTAGGATATTCTTAATATTCAAATCGACACCTAAAACATCCGTAGCAACCATTCGATCACGTTTGGACATATGCTTTAAAGAATCAAGGAGTTTTTTGTAATAGTCAACATCCATTTCCATTTCAAAATAGACTAGTCCATTTTTTCTTATGTCTTCAGAAGAATGTCTATTTACAGCTTCAAAATAGCATGTGTCTTTAAGAGCTTTAATAATTTCTTCCCAATTGACAGCATTAATCAAAGCTTCCCAGGGAATATCATTTAAGATTTTGTATTTAATTACATAATTCATTCGATATCCAACATTTCCTCCTAAAAGGATGTTATCGTACCAAATACGAATTATATTTTTTAGATTGTTAATTTCAAGTTTCATTATCAATAAATCTGAGAAATCTTTTGCATAATCTTCCAAATATTTAGACAACTCTTTACGCATTCCTACTTCATTATCAACAAGAGACTTTTCAATAAGCTGTATATCTCCACTTTCATCGTAGATAGTAGCTATTTTTTTATAGTCCGGATTTTCCCGCAAAACCTCAATTGCTTGTATTAAAGTAGGAGCATCAAGCATTTTATCAATAATATGGCTTTCATCCAAATTTGCCATTCTTGCTCTTAACTTTGCGTTTAAAAAACCGTACTGAGTAAGTGCACTTTTCATTAATCTAAAACCGCAGTTGTTATATAATCAACTATCTGGTCTGCCAATTTCTCAATCTCAGACTTAGTAGAACCTGAAACAACTTCCTTATTCTCTATTTCTTTTAACTCATTCTGAAAAACTTTTTCCCGAGATTCTAATAATTTTCGGTTTTCAGTCCGAATTTCATTAATTTGATTCTCAAAATCTTTTGAAGCTTTTTCTTCAACTTCATTTATAATTTCATTTGATTTTTCCTTAGCATCTCTGACAATAGTATCAGCAACCTGTTCCGTATCCAGAATCTGCGTAATTACCTGTGCTTCCATTCAACATGTCCTTATAATTATTAAGTCAATAGTTATTGTAACCTTTTTCCAAAAAAAATTAAAGGATAATATAAGTATTCTTTAATAAATCCCTTTTTCTAGTCGGCAACAAAATTATTTAGAGACTCATCATTTTCTATTGGTGAAATAACTTCATCAATTTGTTCGGAGGTAGCATTTTTACCCTCGGAAAAGATGGAGTCACTTTCGTTTTCTATATCTAATACTTCGTCCTTTGCATTTACCCAATCATCGTCTGTGGATTCTCCCCAACTCATCCAACCGTCACCTTCTCCAAAGCCTTGACTACTTTCAAGATTAGCAACACTTTCAACCTGGAATAGACTATCCCAGAATTTTGTTTCATCAAGAATTTCAAGTTGATTAAGATAAATTGTAGCGTCATAATCAGGAAGAGGTTTTAATCCGTTCCGACCAATTTCTGGAATATCTTCAGAAACCGTATAATCTTCACATTCTACTACAATTGAACTTTCTTCTAATTTTGGTACATCAAAACAGATTGCATACCATTTATCATCAACAGATAAATCAAAACAATATAAACCAGGCTCAAGGTCACTAATAATAAATCGCCCATTATCGTCTGTAAATAAAAAGTAACCTGCACTCATGTCAAAATATTCAATACCTTCTTCGTCAAATCCAATTTGATAAATTGGTGAAGAATATTGTACATAAGGAGTTCCATCTGCGTGGAAAATTCTTGCAGAGATGGTGACAGTTGGAACAACTTCAACATTTACTACAAAGGCTTGAGCAGCCCTAGGTTTAAAGCTAAAGATAAAGGTTCCACCACTTCCAAAAAGTGAATCTGAAGTACCAAAAACAACAATTGAATTTTCTTTATATGAATTAATATCTGTGTAAACTACATTACCAAACACTTTTTGTTTTGCTGCTGTATTAGAATTTATTGAACTACCAACTGATATTATTGAATTTTTCATAATTCCTTTAGGATTTATAATCATAAAGTCATTTGAAATATTCCTTGTCATACCAAAATGCCCATCTGCATATACTAAACTACTTGAAACATTAAACAATGTTTTAAAGGATGTATAACTATCACTTACTTGTTGTCTAAATGTAAAGTTCAATAAATCATCAGTATAGGACCAGGTACCATTTATAGTATGATTTGTTATGTCTGCCAAATCTAATCCACTTAAACTAAATTGTAAAGTATTTTTTGTTGATCCATTTGGTCTTATATTAAGAGAGAAGTTATTTTCTGTAATCGATTGAGCAGCTGAAGCTGAGAAAGTTGTATTCTTATTAAGTACAACAGAAAGGCCAACTGATATTCTAAAAGGAATGTCCTGAATAATCGTTGTACTGGAAATTGTAAAACTACTGGATAAAGAAAGTCCTTGAAGGAAAGTAAAGCCTAAACTTGCATTAGCTCCCCAAGTCAAAGAACTATCTTTTGTATAGGAAATATTACCAGCAAGAGATAAATTAGCCCCAAGAATTTTAAATGAATAACCCAAACTTCCATTAATCCTTTCTTGAGAATAATTATAACTGACATCTAGAGATAAAGGTTGCAAAATTTTTGCATTAAAGCTTTGTCTTAAAGTTAAAGTAAAATCAAAAAGATTAGCAGGTAAGGTTGAATCTTGATCAGTTGAATCCAAAGAAAATTGTCCATTAATATTTGAGGTACCAAAAAGGAAAGCTTTTGTCATTGCAGTTGAAATAACAACCTTGGAATTTTGTTCTTTGGTTAATGGATCAATATTTGCCGAACCACTAAAATAGTTGTCAATTGTTAAAGAATTTGTAATACCAATTTGATTTTCAAAGAAAATAGTATAATCACCATAATAAAATAACCAAATTTGCTGCTCCCCATCTTCAGTAAACCAAGGAATAGCAAAACCTGAATTGCTTGAATCTAGTTTTGAAAGATTTATTGGTTCATGTCCAATTGTAAAGCTAAATCTCCAAAGCGATTCACTTTTTGGTAATAGTGAAGAGTCATAACCAAGGTCGAAAATATATTCTTTAATATCGCTTGCATCATCTAAAGCGGTAAGCTTAACTTTTATTACATTGGCTCCTTGCATAAAAGCAAAATCGCGCAAGCTGTAATTTCCAACTTTTAAATTTCTTGTTAAACTTTCAACTCCATTTACACTTATTTCAACCATTGAATCACGAGTTACTATTAAAGATTGACTATACTGGTTCGATAACAAATCCCCATTTCCATAAGAATAACTTCTTTCAAGTGAAAATCCAAAAGGAGAACCTGAGTAAATATTATCACCTGAGAAGACATTTCCAAAAGAAAGGCGAATATTTTCATCTACAAAGTCATAGTACATTACAAAATTATCTAAAGAGAAAGATAAAGGTTCATAACTCAAGGTGAAATTAAAAGTGAACCCTAGATTTGCAAAGCCCATCGTATTAGAAGTTGAAAAATAAAAACTTTCTGAATCAAAAGTTAGTTCGTTATCATACGCCAACTCACCGTATAAGGACAAATTGCTAGCAAACATAAAAGCTGCAGGATTAACTGGTTGAGCATTCTCAACTTTATAAGTTTCACGAGAAATATTAATTTTGGTATTAGAAACAGAGATATTTCTAACAGGAAACTGGTCAACAGTAAAAGTTAGATTAATGGAGAATTTATCCTCATTATAATCAAACCCAACATTCATGCTTGTAAAATAATCTTCTCCATAATAAGTAGCTTCATTTGAAAACAATTGCTCAAAGAAAGAATCAGTAACAAGCCCTTTTAGAATTTGCTGTAAATCAGACTTGCTTATAAAAGCTTGAGAATCTTTAATTTCAACTTCTATTTCCGAATAATAATCATCATTAATCAACAGCATTGGATAGAAAAGTCCATCCTCATAAGTAACAGAATCATCACTGAAAACAAAATCTGCCCAAGGATCTTCATCTTCCGTTTTAACAGAATCCCAATCTTGTGCAATACCTACTTCTTCTAGTAATGGAGGATAAACAACAGGAGCTTGTGGAACTTGTTCTTGGTCTTCTATAAAATTTTGTTTTGAGTCATCAAAAAAATTGTTTTGTATTAATACTAAAGGACGATTATCATATTCAAAAGAACCTTCACTGTTTATATAAATTGATTGCTGTTTGTCTGTATCAACTTTTAAATAAACATAACCGATTCTATCATTTCCTTGGTCTTTAAAGAACTCTTGTTCCACTTCTGATAAAACCATAGGTTGACTATCATCAACTTTTGGAAGTAAAGCTTCTCCATTTTTATCAAACATTACTTCAATTCCAGGAAGTTTTACTACACTATCACAAATTTCAGTTTTTAAATCAGCTTCTTCGCCCTGCCAAACAATACCATTAGAATATTTGACAGCACAAGGGTAATCATTGCTATCGTTTTTATCAAAAATCACTTCCCCATTCTTGGTAATTTTTAGGTTTCCACCCACATTTATTAAAGTACCACCAAATAAAGATGAAGACAAAAAAAATAATAAAATTATCAAGCTTAAAAGCCTACTTTTTCTTGATAAACTTTGTTTTATTTCTTTTTTTCTCATTGATAAATTCCTTTATATTGACAATAAAAGCACCCAAAAAAGAAAGGATGCTTTTAATTCACAAACAACTAAAATTTGTTCTCTACTTTCATCAGCATTACCTATAATTATTTACTATAGGTAATCTGAGCTTTATAACTCGCACTCCCTGTTTCAGGATAAGTAAGAGTATCTGGCCAAGGAATTGATTTTGTTATAATTTTTCTAGCTAGTACGTTTGATCCATCTATTCCAGGAAGTTGTTCCCCAGTTAAAATAACTCTATTTCCACTGTTATCCAATAATGTAATTTCTGCTTCAGTTAAGATTTGATGAACATTTCCAGTGTTTGCTAAAGTAATGTTCATTACTTTTCCGCCATTCTCATCTAAACCTGGTAAGGCTTGTTTAACAACAACAGATTCCACAATTTTACTTGGAGCTACATAAACACTTGCAGTATAAACATAGAGAAAATTAAACATACTCTGATTTTTATCTTGCCTTCCAAGTGAATAATCTATTTGTTCAGCTCTCAATCTAAAAGAAAGTTCACTAGTAACTGTTCTAGGTCCTTTATATTGAACACGAATAATCTGTGTGCTTTGAGGTTTTACAATAACTTTAGAAGGTACAATCGAAAAGTAATTAGCAGCACTTTTATTTAATTCGATTCCTTTACTGTCTTGGTCTCGGATTAGAGTAGACATTTCAATTGCAATGCTTTCATCAGAATCATTTACGATTGTATAACTTTTTGTACTATCTGCTCCTGTTGGAGAAAATGTCTGTTCTACAAACGGAGAAAACTGAAAAGCAAAAGCAGTAGACACTGCAAAAATTGCTACAATCAACACAAAAGTAATTTTTTTTAATTTCATAATTTCATTCCTATTATTTAACTCATTTTAACAGCGAAAAAGTAACCCGACATCACTTCTTATAGATTAATCAATTTTCTATTATTTTGCAAGTAAAATAAATTTTGTAGACTAATTAAAACTTAATTTGTTGAACTTTATTATTTTTACCGATTGAAAATTGTTTCATTTTCTCTATTTTTATTGATTTTAATAGATTTTTGATTATATTGTAATGAAGAGGAAACTATGAATAAAATTAAGAATATTTATTTAGCAGGTGGATGTTTTTGGGGTGTAAGTTCTTTTTTTGATAAGATTAAAGGAGTTTTTAAAGTAACCTGCGGTTATGCAAATGGAAATATAGATTTTCCTTCTTACAAACAAGTTTGTTCTGACACTACAGGGTTCACTGAGGCCGTAAAAGTTGAATATTCTCTTGAAGAAACTGACCTAATTAAAATTCTTTCTGCTTTTTTTGCTGTTATAAATCCCCTTCAAAAGAACGGACAAGCCAATGATATAGGAACCCAATACCGAACTGGTATTTACTATGATAACACTTCAGACCTTCCAATAATTATGAAAGTATTTAATATTGAACAAAAAAAACACCAAACTCCTATGGCCACGGAAGTACTTCCCTTGAATAACTTTTTTCTAGCTGAAGAATACCATCAACATTATTTGGATAAAAACCCAACAGGGTATTGCCATCTTGATATTCAAAGAGCTCTTTCCAAATTAGGAAAAGATTATGAAAAATGAAAAATATTGGGATAAAATATTTAATGAAATTCAAAAGGCTCTAAAGATTACTAATTCACCCGTTCCTGCAGTAAGTATTATCTCTTATGAAAACAACAATCCTTTTTTTGTCCTTATTTCCACGATTATTTCACTAAGAACAAAGGATAATGTTACTCTCAATTCAAGTAGAAAACTACTAGAAAAGTTTCCTACTCCTCTTTTAATGAATCAGGCCTCTGTTCAAGAAATTGAACAATTAATTTATCCTGCTGGTTTTTACAAAACCAAAGCAAAACATATTAAGCAAATAGCTCAAATTCTTCTTTCTGAATATGATAGTAAAGTTCCTAATGATGCTGAATCCTTAATGAAACTACCTGGGGTTGGAATTAAAACTGCTAATCTTACTTTAAACTTGGGTTTTCAAATTGATGCAATTTGTGTAGATTGCCATGTTCATCAAATATCAAATCGTTTAGGTTGGATTAATACATCCACTCCAGAAGAAAGTGTAAACGAGTTAGAAAAAATAATGCCAAAACGTTTTTGGATTCCCTTAAATGAGTTATTAGTTACTTTTGGTCAAAATATTTGTACATCTGTAAGTCCTCATTGCTCGATTTGTCCTTTAAATAAAACTTGCCCAAAAAT
>Ga0265294_10003239_pt1 | contig 20915 bp, 16 predicted proteins | sample MunlanPumphouse3_FD_192504 | JGI IMG/M metagenome (GOLD analysis project Ga0265294, IMG submission 192504) | Groundwater microbial communities from a municipal landfill in Southern Ontario, Canada - Pumphouse #3 | ecosystem: Environmental > Aquatic > Deep subsurface > Groundwater | place...
CCATTTTCGGTCTCTCGATACTTTTTCATATTGCTCACATGGCAAAGAAAATTCAGAACTTTTGATTGGATTGATGCTATTGGGGATTTAGAAACCACAAATAAAGAAATTAACCATTTATTATTATTGACTAAATAACTTTATGTCAAACACGTTTTTTTTACCAAACCATTCATTCATATTTTCCATTGCAATTTCATTGATCTTAGACATAGATATTATAGCTAATTGATTTTTTGCTCGAGAACAAGATACATAAAATAAATTTCTGCTTCTATCGAATCGATTTTCATTTTGTTTATTCCCACTCAAAACCTCATTAAAATTATACTGCTTCCAAGCTGCATCATCAATAACAACTAATACATTATTATACTCCTCTCCTTTTATTCCGTGTTTAGTTGAAAAAGGAGTAAATTTTCGAATATAATTATTTAAATTTATCACTTCGGAATACTTAATTTTCATCAAATTATTATAAAAAGTTATTTTCTTTTCTTCTATGCCCTCCTTTAATAGTTTCTCGAAATTATGAATTTTAAGTGTTTTACTTATAAGATTACTTTCGAAAACATAATCGATTACATCTTTAATTTCTTTGTTTTTTCTCAATTCAATAAGTCGATCCATACGTTCCCTTATTTTTATCTTATCTTTATGATTAGCAATCTTAAAACCTTCAATACCTAATAAATCAATAAAATCTCCGTATCTTTCTTCTTTATATAAAGAAACCGCTTTTTCTATTTTTTCAATAAATAATTCGCTAAAAGCTTCCTCATGTTCATATAACCTCTCACGCCCATAAGACATTATATTGTATGTATTTAATAAATTTTGATAATCTAACTTATTAGCTATACCTTTATGGGTCAACATTAGGATTTTTGTTTCTGGTGAATTAAAATCCCACCCATAATTCTTTTCTAAAGACTCTCTTAGTTTTTTATAATTCTCATCGTCTCTATTGAGATTATTATTACAATGGAAAAAATAAATATCTCCATCCAAATTATTTCCTGCTGGATATTGATCTAGCTCTGGTCTTATTTTCTTAAGTAATTCTATTACCCTTTTTGAACATCTAAAATTCTCTAATTTTGTCACTGATTGCAATAAATCATTCTCTATTTTTCCCACCCCCTGATTATATATCTTCTGCATCGAATCACCAAAAAATCCAATAACAATGTTTTTGTCTCCCCTTGCTAATACTTTTTCAACCAAAATATCTACTGTTTCTTGTTGTGTGTCTTGATATTCATCAATAAATATAAAAGGGTACTTATTAATTACTATATTAACTATTTTATTATATTTATCAAAAATTTTACTAGCAATTAAAATAACATCATCATGTGTAATTATACCTTTTTCAAAATTTCTTCCATGTCCCAAATACCGAATATCTTTTTCAAAAATAATATCCTCTAATCCCTCAATAGGGCTTTTTGATTCTTTGTTATATTCAACAATTTCTTTTTTAAGTTCATCTTGATAATCTTTAATTAAATTCCATAAAAAATCATGAATCGTGCTAATACTAACCAATGAATTATTTTCTATTCTATTCTTAATTTCATCAGCGGCAACATTTGTATAAGTAATACATATGATTTTCTGATTATTTTTCTTTAATTCTTCTGCTTTATTCTTCAATACATATTTTATACTTTCAATTAAAGTCCATGTTTTTCCCGATCCGGCTCCAGCCTCAAGAACAAAACTTTTCTTCTTATCAATTAAGGAGAAAATCTCTTTTAGAGAGTTATCTTTTTTGTCCTCTTTTAATCTTTTAGCCATATTAAGCCATCTTTAATATATTTAGGAGTATTCCACTCTTCAATTTTCATAATATCAAATGCAAAATCAATTTTTTTAGAAATCTTTGAAGCTATAGTATAGGAGTCTTCTTTAATTCTTTCTAAACTATCATATTTAGACAAAACCCCACTCAAAGACATTAAATTAGATTTATTATCTAAAACCTTCTGTAAATTCTCTAGAATAAAAGCCTGCTCAAAACTACGACCACATTCTGTTAATCCATCTCCGTGAACTTGATATGTAACCCTTATCTTTTTATCTACCTTACTAATAATAGTTTGATTTAATAATTCAGATATTTTTTCTTTTTTTGGAATCCATTTTATCAAAGTTTGATTACTTGTTAAAATATGATCTTCTATTCCCACCTCACAAGCTTCTCTTTTTTTATTACTATCTATAGAATCAATATCTGTAATAATTAAAGTCTTAACATTTATAAATTCTAATAAGTTTTTAAAGTTATAAGCATAGGCTCCACCGACCTCAATTATCGAAACATATTGCGATTCTAGTTTTTCCGCATCTTTCTTAATCATTTTTGGCAATAAAACACGCTCAACCGCTCCTTCAATTAAAATAATCTTATCTGCAAAAAACATGTCGCACCTATTCAAAGACATATATTGTTTTAAAAACTTAATAACATCAACATTTTCGCTTTGTTCAAAATCGGACAGATTCTTCACTAATAATTTTTTTTCAGAAATATCAAAATATCTAATGCAATCAAACTCACTTTCCGAGATTATATGAGAAGAATGTGTTGTAATAACAATTTGAACATTCCATCCTACTTTACTCTTAATGAACTTTTTGATGTTTTTAATAAACACTTGCTGCATTTGAGGATGTAAATGAACCTCAGGTTCTTCAATAAATAGTAATTGGAATTCTGGTTTTGGTTCTTTTTTTAGATATTCTTCATAGAAACTAATAAAATTAAGAATAATAAAAATTAACTTACTATATCCTAAACCATTATGAGACTCTGGAAGAAGATCTTGTCCACACTCATAAAAAATCTGAGTATTTCCTCTTATAACTTTTTCTGGTTCAAACTTAGATTTAATTTTAAGTTTTTGTTCTTTGGAAACAAATCCAAAACAATCTAAGTCAGTAAAAACATCTTTAAACAATGTTTCATAATTTTTATCCAATCCCATAGATGCTTCCTTTAAAACCCTTTCGATTTCTTTAATATCATCTTTATCTTCTTGATTTAAACTATAATAATCCTCAAATGCTTTAGATAGTCTTTTTGTATTATCTTTTGCCTGATCATCTAACTTGTTTTGTGCATAAATAAATCTTGTTAAAAAAACATTCTCTATATCTTTTACTAAAATTTTCTTTTTATGACTTCTACTCTTTTCATTAACCGCAAAAATTCTATTTTTATAGTATTTTTGATAATTTTTTTTAATAAAATCTAAAAATTTTCCGTTGTAATCATCTTTATCTTTTATAAAATCTTCAAACATCTTTTCAGTATTTTCCATAGAATACTCACACGAAATTAAAACGTCCTTTCTCGTATCATCTAAATCCATAATAAAATTAGATAATAACGAAAGGTTGTCTTCTATATCATACTCAATAAAAATTCTTAAAAGAATGCTAGGAATTTTATCTTTATATTTTTTTTCCTCGACTAAAAGAGTTTCTTCACTGGTATTTTCTTCCTTAATTTTTATATATTCTTCATATATTTCAAATGCTTCTTCGAATTTATTACAAGCAGATATTGAAAAATCTTCAAAAATAAAATTTGAATTTTCTCTATCTAAAAACTTATAAAAAATTTCTGTTAAAGATGTTTTTCCACTATTATTTCGTCCAACTATTAAAGTAACCTCCTCTTCCAAGGAAATAAATACATTTTCTAATAATCTAAAATTTTCTATTTCTATTTTATCTATTCTCATATTTTAAATTAAAGACTAAAAAATTATTACTAATAAACATTTCTAAAGCTTCTTATTTGATTCAAATCAAAATTACCACTATCGTCAAAACATTTTGATATACTTTCTCCAAAAGCGTTAGAAACCCTTTTTGATACTTCTTTAACAATTTTTTCTATATTTTCATCATTAAGATCGGAAGCTATTAAGCTCCTCTCTATTCTTACATTTTTTTGTTTACAAATAGGAAGATTGCTAAAAGGAGAAAACCTATCGTATGGCTGCTTCCATATTGTTTTTTCATCTTTCTTGCCAAAACCATGCAATACTACGTTCTCTACATCGACTATTGCTATTGTTAAATTTATTTCTTCTAAATACTCTATATGTTCATATAAATCACGAATAAAATTCATGAATAACCAAAAGGCAGCTGTAAAATATGCTAATTGAAACATTAAACCAAGCTCCTTATGTGGCCACATTATTTCAGAGCTAATTCCGCTTTCTATATACCCATTACGAAACAACTCTACATAATTGTATGGTAATTTATCTATTTCTTTTTCTGACGGAACTTCTTTAATCGAACGAATACTATCTACAGAAACTACTTTGTTATAATCCAAAAAATCAACATCAATTCCCAAAAGATTAACTTCATTTTTTAAATTTAACCAGTCTCGCAAATCGGAAGATGCTATATCTACTCGTTCCTCTAAATAACGTGGACAAGCAGTAAATAAAATAAAAGGATTTCCGTTGAAATTATCTGGCAACTCCCGCATTTCTCTTAAAGATTTTGATAACTGTTTAGATAGTGGCGTAATACCAAAATTATCACTCAAGGGATCATTAAGATTTCTAGAACTTAAAAAAGATTTCATTTCATCTCCTAAACTTTTACTCTCTAAAAACATAGACCGAACTTCATGTTCATCAGCATAGTTTGCCTGATAGTTGTGACGAGTATAATAAGCATTACGACCCTCGGCGATAACCATATGAGGACGCTTTGGACTTTTAGGAATGTATAAAACAATAACTACACGATCAGAATTAGAAGCTAAAGTTATCACCTTCGGCGTAATAGATATTTTGGGCCTAACATTTGCTATAAGAACATTTTCAATCCAAGCCTCAGCTGGCTGTTTTCCAATAATCTTTGGCGTCCCGATAATAGCATCTGCTTGACTGCTGACTTCTTTAATTCCAATAACTAAATAACCACCCTCTGTATTAGCCATCGCTGAGACATCTTTGGATATCTCCTTCTTTTCATGATCTATACCAAAAATTTCTTGCTTATATTCTAAAATAGAGCTTTCTCTTTCTTTATTATCAATCAAAGATTGTAAATCCTCTTCGTTTAATTGTGATATTGGTTTATTAAACATAATGGCATGCTAACAAAAATCATCTTTTTATAAATTAAAACACCGCAAAAGAGGTGCCAATATTAATCAATAAATTTTTTATTCTTATTTCTTTCATTTGTTTGAATATATACCTAAAAACGCAAAAAATCAAGAAATTAGTAACATCTTTTTTCTATAAGATTGTCGGGTTTTTGGGACAAATACAACTTGTATGATTAAACCATTCCTCTAAACACATACTTTTCCATTCTTTACCGTAGATAGTATCATTTTTGTTAAGATCTGGGTCGTCCATAAATTTATATATAAAATCATTAGGAATAATTCCACAAAAATAATCATCTGTCATTAATCTACCTATCGCTAATCCAAGACAAGTCATAAACAATTCTTTATCAAAAGGTACATTTAGTCTTCGTAATATCTCCCATGGATAAATAAAAGTATTGGTAAGTCCGAACTCAAATACTATTCCGTTATTTCTTTTTTCAAATTCTTCGTATTTGCTTTCCTGATACTTATGAATAGCCATAAGTAATGCTGTGTTAACAACCATAAAATACATAAAATGTTTCTTTTTAAGTAATATATGGTCGTTCTTTTTTAAAAAAGTTAGATCTTGAACAAAAAATAATTGATTTTCGGGAACATCGGCATGATTATAAGATGGACATGCTTTTTTGAAAACATCTAAATCGGTAAGATATTCATATTTATAATAATTATAAAGAGAACTATAGCCATAGGTAGTTTTTTTGATTATCTCGGAAGGAGAATCTTTAGAACTTTTTCTATAACCAAAAAAATAAGACATGGTTGATATTGGTATGGCCAGCATATTTTTACCTATCTTTTTTAATATTGCGATATGATTCATATAAGTATTGTTGTAAAATATAATAACAAATAAAGTAAAAATCGATATAAATCGTTCTCTCGGTATTTACAGATTTTTTACGACATTATACACAAATTTTATATATTTAAAAACTTGCGATTTTCTTTTAGCCATTTTTCTCTCTGTTCATAATTTGGCAAAACAGTTTTTACCTTATTCCAAAATCTGACCGAATGATTTTTCTCGTGAAGATGAGCTAATTCATGCACTATCACATAATCAATCACGTTAATTGGAGCCATGATAAGACGCCATGTAAAATTAAGCGAACCACTGGGACCACAAGATCCCCAACGACTTTGAGCGTCATTGATTTTTATAGATTTATATTTCCAGCCGGTATTTTTACTATACCAATCAGCTCGTTCCCTGATCTTTCCCAAGGCCTTTTTTTTATACCACTCAACCATTTTTTCTTGTGGCTTATTTAAATATTTCTCAGGAAAAAATAAATAATCTTCTAGTCTTATATCATCACAATTTTGAATTTTAAGTTTATAAGTCGTTCCGAGATACAAAAATCCTTCGCCGTTTACAAATTCCTTATTGTGCACAATAGCCCCATTTTTATTAGCAATTCGTTTCTTTTCATTAATCCAAAATCTCTTCTTAAAAATTATTTCTTTAATATATTCCAAAGTAGATTCAAAAGGCGCGCGCACCAGTAAAGTGGCATCGGCCGCCACAACCAAAGCAATGGTTTTTCTTTTTGAACGAATTATTTTGTCTATCTTGATTTCCTTCATAATTTATCGATAAAGATGAAAGGCTAATTCCATCAATTTTTGTGCCAACTCACTTTTCTTATTTGCAATTATTAGATTACCATGAAAAGTCGTTAAAAGATTAAAGGCGATAAAAGTTTTTAATTTCTTCTGTGAGCCAATTTTTTGCCAGAAGCCAGTTTCGTGAATATCATCGTTAATTCTTTCCAAAATATCTTTAGTTGTTTGAATCAACAAATTCCTTTGTTCTTGATCCAAATCTGCTAAATCCTTAATACCAAAAACTTCCTTCTTCAAAAGAGCTAAGAATGGCATTTCTTTAGTGCGATTAAATCCATAATTTTCTTCGTCTTCACGGCCTTGTCTTATTTCTTCAAGTAATGTTTCAAGTTCCTTGGCCATTAACTCCCAATTGTCTTTGTATTCGCGCAAAAGCTTTTCTAATTTCTCGCTGAATCGCTCGTAGAGTTCCGGATCTTCTTCTGTGCGCTTTTCAATATGTTCCATTATTCCATTTTTAAGTTCCTCCGCTTTTGCCTGATCAGTTTTTTCTTCTTTTATTTTCAATTGAAACTTTTCAGAAAATATTGGCAACGGTGGAATCTTTGAATCAATTCCTTTTGAAATTAAAAATTCATCGATAATATCGCGGATTTTTATACTGGCGTCCTTAATATTTAATCGTTCATCACGATATTTGTTTTTGGCGGCCACACTTATAAATCCATAGCGCTTTAAATCCTTCACAAATGGTAAGGCGGCAGGATTCGGCAATACCTTGTCCATCGCACTATTAAAATTTCTCCATAAAATAACAAAATCATTTCTCACTTCTTCATCGCCTAAAACGCTCACACAAGCATCGAGATCATCAATATTGGCAACATCAAATTTCTTGAAGAAATCGGATAGTTCAGATTGGGAAAATTTTAGCTCATCAATATCTTTTGAGTTATCTTTGACTGTGCTTAATATCTCATCAACATCTTCTTTGTCAATAAAACTTGAAAGTGCCTCACGTAAATGTTTAGCAACTCCAACATAATCAATAATAAATCCACATCGTTTATTATGATCTACGCGATTAACACGAGCAATTGCCTGCAATAAATTATGCTCTCTAATGACATTATCCAAATACATTACCTGCTCAACTGGTGCATCAAAACCAGTTAAAAGCATACTCTGGACGATAAGAATTCCAACATCGCCAGTCGTACCGTCTTCGGTTACTTTATCAAACGGTAATTTGAAACTACTAATATATTCGTCGTGCTTACTACTGTCCGTATATTTTGCTAATTCCGGTCTATCATTATGCACACCAGAAATGATTATCTCCGCTCGCAGTTTTTTTAATCGCTCGAGATTGATACCGTTTTTACTTTCATATTCAGTTTGTAACTCCTTTGACCATTCGGAAATAAGCGCTTCATCGACGAGTAAAGCATCAAAAGCTTTTTTGTAACGGACTGCTGCCACGCGAGAAACGGCGACCACTTGTGCCTTGAAGCCATTCGGAAAAATATGCGTTAAATAATGCTTAATCATATCCTTGGCTTTTTCTTTGATTGTTTCTTCGGCTTCCAAATACGCTCGCCAGGTATACCGCCCAAGAATATCGTGACGAGTTTCGTCGTTCACCTTACTAAATACTTCCTCAAACTTAGCATTCATTGCATCCTGATCTGTTATGCCGGCACTATGAGTTCTCCCTTCATAAACAATTTCCACCGTTACACCATCATCAACTGCTTCGCGAATAGTATATTTGTCGATATAACTTCCAAAAGTTAATTCCGTTCGCTTAATCGGCGTTCCTGTAAAAGCAATTTTTGCCGCGTTGGGTAATGATTGAGCTAGATTTGCACCAAGCAAACTATATTGAGTTCTGTGTCCTTCATCAATCATAATCAATATCTTTTCTGATTGATTGGCGAAATTAAAATAAGCAGGGTCAAAAGCGCCGACGCTATCGTCTTGGAATTTATGAATCATCACCATTACAATATCCGGAGTATCGTTATTAAGATATTCTCTTGATTTGGCAATGTTATTAGCGATTTTCACTTCATAGCCGATAGTTCTCGCAGTATCACCCAATTGTTTTTGCAAATCCTTACGATCAGTAATAAAAACAATTTTATAGCCGGTTAAACCTTCCATGCGGTTCATCTTACGCACTACCATCATCATAGTCAAAGATTTTCCTGATCCTTGGGTGTGCCAAACTATTCCACCTTTCTCAAGTGGTGTTGTACCAGTTTTCAATCGCTCCACGATTTTGCAAACGGTTCGATATTGCTGATAGCGAGGAACAACTTTAATGAGTTTTCCTTTGTCATTTTCTTGAAATAAAATAAAAGACTGAATAATATCCAAAATATTTTGCCGAGCAAGTAATCCTTCAGCCAAAACTTGCTGACTGTTTACGGTTTCACCGCCTTCAATTTCTATTTCTGTGAGTTTGGCAGGATACGGATCTTTCCATTCAATAAAATGCTCAAATTCTCCAGTAATGCTGGAATATTTTGCAGTTTGGCGACAAGTGGCAATAACAAATTGGTTATACCAAAAAAGCTTCTCGCTACCTTCTTTACTTTCTCCACGACGACATTGATAACGCATCAATTGTTCAATACTTTCTCCCATTGGATCGGGCACGGATGCAGATTTGCATTCCACCACTCCCACAGGTAAGCCATTAATAAATAGCACAATATCGGGAATAATATGTTTTTCTGTTCCAGGAATATTGACTTTGAATTGAGATATGGCCAAAAACAAATTATTGTCTGGATTTTTGAAATCAATAAATCGCACAGTGTCGTTTCTGTTTCCAGTTTCGTGATTTTCTGCGGAAGTATTTTCTAGAAGTTTTTCAAGAATTTCCTTATTCGCTTCAAGTAATGAATTTTTTGACGGCACTGCTAATTCTCGGATAATTTCTGGTAATTGATTCTCTTCGAGCCACGGATTGATTTTAAGAAGGGCTTCACGAAGTAGTCTTTCGATGATTACTTCGCTAAAACTTTCGCGATAGGTAATGGCCGGATCATATTTACCAGCCTCTTCGGCACGCAAAATCGTCCAACCCAACCTTTCGAGTTGCCTCAAAAATGGCTCTTCCACATTCATTTTTTCATTGATTTGTAATTGAGTTGGTAATTTCATAATTTTAATTTGTTATTAAACTGCTAACGCGCACCGTGCCGGTAAGTAAATCTTCCATCAGTCCATGTTTTAGAGAAAGAAGTTTCTGTTTGTTTACTTCCTCACCCCTAATCACCTTATTTATTTTTAGTAAAAGATTCGTAATACTCTCTTGTTCTTTAATATCCGGTAACATTAACATCAACTGTCTTATTATTTTAGTACTTAAACCCTGCATTATACCACCAACAGACAAATTAGTAATTTGTTGTTTAATTAATGGGTATTCCTCAATTAGTAACCAAAGTAAATCCTTATTAAATTTTTGTTCGTTTATCTGAAGACGAATTAAATGAGAATCCATAATTCCTCGCTCAATATTATTTGGAATAATTGCGCATTGCCCAATAGTTCCCATCATACTTATAATAAAATCACCTGATAGTAATTCGCACGTTTTAAGTAAATTAAATCTTTTTTTATTTATATATCTTTTGCCAATTGAAAAATCCTTATTAAAAGCATTTTCTTGTCCATAAACTTTATAGCCACTATTAACAAGATACTCTATTTTAAGCTGACTACCAAATGGCCCGATTTTCATCGCACTTTTCTGTTTTTTTAGAATATCTGGTATTGAAGCAACTCCCCACTCCTCTGGAATAAAGATTTCTTCGTTACCGATTTTAACGGTTTTGAATTTGTGAGTTTTTTCACTGCGGATATTTCCGTGTTTATCTATTCCGTAGCGAAAAAGGTCTTGCATTAGTCCCTGCTTGGCCCTTTTATTTTTTTCAATAATCGCATCTGTTTTTTTAATCGCCTCATCCACTGTAGTCAAAATCTCCGCAATCTTTTGTTGTTCTTTTAAGTTTTGTGAAAATATAACCTTAAATTTTTTAAAATCTGCTCTTTGTAAATGCTTAAGTCCACTACCTTCAAAAAAATGATAGTTTATGTATGAAAGATTTTTCCAAATTATATAAAATAGTAACTTAGTATCAATATCCTTACTTACAATACAATATGTATCAGATGAGTATGATGCTTTTCCTTCAAAAAATTTAGCATTAGCCACTCCACCAGTTGCGAGAAATAAATGTGACCCATCGCTAAGATAATCATTTCTTGATAAAACTTTTTGTCCACTTGTAAAAAATGGATATTGTCCACCCTGAAAAGCGTCTTCAACTTTTATTCTAGATTTTTTATTCTCAACAAATAATCGTCCAATTTGTTTTTGACTCCACCCTTCTGGTATTATAGTTTTTGTATCAGTAACTGCCATAATTATTTCAAATAGTTAAGTTTAGTCAGATACTCATTAAGCTTTGTAGCTGCCACATCACGCTCGTTAGTGATGTCAGTCAGTGATACTTGATATTTATCCCAAAGTTTTTCAAAAATTGAGACAATCTTTTTCTTTTCGGCATTTAAATATCGCTCCATCTCGCTTTGAATTCCATTAAACAACTTTTTTAAAATTAATTTCTTGGCTTCTTCTTCGACAAAGAAAAGCTTTTTGGCTTCAATCTTTTGTGTGAGTGTTTTTTCTTGATCTTTCAATTCTTTCTTAGTGTCTTTGACTTCTTTTTCTTTAGCTTCAATATCTTTGATGATTTTTTCAAACTCTTTGACTTCTTTGAGTGAAGAATCCGTGCTGGTTTCTCTGAGATTTTTAATTTGCGCCCTGAGATAATTTTTTACATTCTTAGCAGTTTTTTCTTCTTCCTCGCCATCTTCATCTGCTTCCATTTCTACCGTTTCCAAAATATCAGAAAGCTCACCGTCTAGTTCGGAGATTTTTCCTTCGATTTTTTCTATTGATTCCACTTCATCTGTAAAAAATGCCTGCTTGATATAGTCATCAGGAATAAGCGACGGACTCCAACCAACAGCAACAATGGTCTTGAGATCGTATTTGATAGCTTCCCACCAATTCACAAAAATCCCAGCTTCTTGAAAGTCATCAAGCACATCAATTTTATTAAATTGTTGTTTAAATTTTTCGATAAATTCGCGACGAAATTCTGCCACGCCGTTGTTTTTGGGAAATTTCTCAATTTCTTTTTGTGCCTCCTGCCACCATGTCAAAAGTGCTTCGTTCATTTTTTCATCAATAGTCAAAACTTGTGCGTGCTTATAAATGTGTTCACGAATAATATTTTTTTCTGTAAAAATATTCTGAAAAGCAAAATAATCCGCATCTTTGTCGGTTAAACAATCTTTGTCTTCAATTCCATATTTAGTAAATTCTTTTTTATACAGAGAAACTTCTCGTTTTGGTATTCCACCAGTCAAATGCGCTCGAACATCTTCAATCTCTGGTTCAGGAGAATTATCTACATAACGGCGGATATTTAGGTTAAATTCATTTTCTTCGATTTTCTTGATATCTATTAAGCGAGAATATTTTGAAATTTCTGTTTTATGATCAAAGACAAAACTAATTTTTTCAATATCTTCGGGACGTAAATAGTTTTGATTGCGACCTTCACCAAATTCACCATCGGCGTTTATAAATAATATTTTATCTTTTAGTTCTTTGGGCTTGTTTTTATTAATAACCAAAATACATGCCGGAATGCCTGTGCCGTAAAAGAGATGCTGAGGAAGTCCGATAATCGCTTCTATAATATTATCTCTTACCATTCCTTCACGAATTGATTTTTCTGCACCACCACGGAAAAGCACACCATGAGGCATAATAGTTGCCATCACGCCGTTTTCTTTAAGAGATGATATCATATGTTGCACAAACATTAAATCAGCTTTTTTGCCAGTTTCAGGAGCCCATCCATAACGAAATCGTTGTGGGTATTCCATATTCTGACGGCTATAATTCTGAGAAAATGGTGGATTTGCAATTACCCGGTCAAATTTCTTAATATAGCCGTTTTCAATAAATTGTGGATGTTCAAGTGTGTCTTCATTGTCAATTTGCGCATCTTTAATGTTGTGTAAAATCATATTCATCTTACAAATTGCCCAGACTGTTCCATTGTTGTCTTGTCCATATAGAGAAATACCTCGGCGGCCGTTGATACCGATTGCATTGAGTTTTCCTTGTTCTTCGAGATACTGTTTTGATTGAATAAGCATTCCTCCAGAACCACAGGTCGGATCATACACTTCCATGCCAGAATCCGGCCTTATAAGACGGACCAATGTTTTTACTACTTGCGATGGTGTATAAAATTCCCCACCCTTTTTACCAGCACTATCTGCAAAATCCTTGATTAGATATTCGTAAGCCGCTCCAAGAAGATCGGGAAATTCAAAATCATCATTCGTAAGACGATATTTATTGAAGTGGTGAATAAGGCTGACAAGTTGTTCGTCTTTTAATTTTGTCTTTCCTTTTTTGGCGTTAAAGTCGATATTTTTTAGTACACCATCAAGCACTTCATTGTATTCTTCGAGTGCACCGAGAGCTATACTGAGTTGATTGCCAGCGTCTTCTTTAATATCTAAAAGCTTTGCCCATCTTGCTTTTTCTGGTACAAAAAAACTATCACCATACAAAATTGGGTCTTCAATTTGTTTTTCTAATTCTTTTCCTTTTATTCCCGCTTTTTCTAATTTTTGCTTAACTTCTTTTTGATAAACATCGAATTGATCTGAAACACGCTTCAAAAAAAGCATACCAAAAATATATTCTTTGTATTCAGATGCATCCATTTTGCCTCGCAAAATATCTGCAGCATGGAATAAATGAGTTTCAAGTTGGGATAAAGTTATCTTTGTCATAATTGAATAAATAGTAGCACTTTTTTATTATTTTTTAAAGCATTACCTTATTTATTGATTTATTGCCAATCATTTGCTAACATCATTATACAATAAATTATACTTATTGCAATATTAAAATTACTATGAAAATTACCATAAAAGAATTTAGAACATTGATTAAAAATGGCTACAAATATGAATTAAATTTCTGGAATAATAACATAAGTTTTCTTGACGATTTAAAAGATATTTGTGATAAATATCCTTCGAACTATAGAAAAAATCCTTTAGGTCTTTTTTGGGAAGATTGGGATTATAAAATTATAAATTCAAAAATAGAAATCGCTACTTCTCAAAGAGAAATTTTTTTAAAGTTATTAAAAGAAAAAGGAGAGGATTTAAATTTTCATAAAGATATAGAATTTTTTCTTGAAAAATATGACCTAGGACACGAATGGCTTATTCCTATCATGGATCAGGTAATAAGCATGTGGCAATTTCCTCCTATTCATAATTTACATATCCAAAAATCGAATAAAAGAGTTTCATTAGTATTAAACCCTGATACTTCTTTGTCTGACATTAAAGAGGTGTGGGAGGAAATAAAAAAAGAACAAAAAAAATTATGGCCAAACTTTAAAAAAATAAACTTTTCTAATAAATTATATCCAAATTTATTTATAGCGATTGAAGATAGAGACATCAAAGAAACAAAGGATGAAAATTTTGACGAATCTGAACAAAAAAATTATAAAAATAAAGACTTAGATTCTGTTGGTAAGCTTTGGGAAAATGAGGAAGATATGAGTCAAGAAACGGATATAAAAAGAATGGAAAATTTAAGACAAATTCGAAAAAGATTTAAAGATAAACTATCGTGACAATTTTTGAGTTATAAATTGTCATTTTTTATAAATAGTATGTGCTAGCCTGTAATCAAAATTACAGGTTTTTATTTATACAAAATTATATGACTAAAAAAACAGATATAGCTAATTCAATAGATAGTTTCTCAACTTTTGATTTGGGGTGTGCCGCCGCCCTTATTAGTATTGGTTTTAAGCTTATTTCTTTAAATAAGCAAAATCCTCATAAAGTACTTTTTATTTTTGAAAAGAAGGTCGACATAGAAGAAGTAGTCAATAAATACTTCTCGGGCAAATTAAAAGTAAGCGCGAGAGTCCTAATAGATAACATTAAAATGTTAAAAAATAGGATCTACAGCAATTTTTAACCAGAAAAGTAAAGTTAATCATTAATATATAAAATAAAAAATATGAAAAAAACAATAATAATTATAGATGATGAATATATACAAAATGAAGCCAATGACATTATCGAAAGAAAGGTTTCAGATAGTGAGCACGAAGATGTGTGTGAAGAAATAAACAGTAAGTTATTTATATTAGTCAAAGAAAGCATAAGTAAGGTCATGAACTTCAATGAATTACTAGAACGCAATAAATATGCTGATAAAGCACTCCCCCACTATAAAGTCTATTGGATGAATAAAGACACTTATCAGCAAGAATTTAAAACAATCAAGATATTTAGAAACAAAGAGGATGCAGTTCAATTTATTCATCATGATTTTATTGGTCAACTTGATCAATGGAAAGTTGTTCAAGTAGACAAAAATAATAAACAAAAGGAAGTCTATAAAATCAACTGTTAAATAAACCAATATGAAATTACAAAATATTACAATTAAAGAATATCTTGAAGGGAAAAATATTAAATTTCGAGAAGTTGGTAAAGAAATTATCACTAAGTGTCTTTTTAACGATTGCGACAAAGACAGTAAGGGCAACAAAGGACATCTTTACTTTAATGCAGAGACTGGACAATACGAATGCAAAAAATGTGGAGAAAGAGGCAATCTTATTACTCTTGCAAAACATTTTGGTGAAACAGAATCAAAGCCCTGCAAAAAGAACGCTTTCAATGCGGAACTTGTAGAAAAATGTCATGAAACATTACCAAATCATGTTCGAGAATACTTACATGGACGAGGGCTTACGGATGTCGTTATAAACGCCTACAAGCTCGGCTGGGGCACTTTCTATGGCAAAAGGTGGATTACTATCCCAATACCAGATATCTATGGAAATTTTAGCTTTTTTAAGCTAAGAGAGGATCCAAATACTGGAAACAATAAAATAACCTATCCTAAAGGAATTGAAGCACAAATCTATGGATTAGATACGCTTGCAAGTAATACCGAAAAGGTTGTTATTTGCGAGGGCGAACTAGATAGATTGCTTCTGCTCTCAAAAGATGTACCAGCAATTACTTCTACTCATGGAGCAATGACATTCAAGGAGGAATGGATTGAAAAAATCGGAAAGGATAAAAAAATATATATTTGTTTCGACAATGATGAAGCAGGAAAAAAAGGAGCAGAAAGAATAGTAAAAATGTTGGAAAATATGGGATATGAGACATGTATTATTACGCTCCCAGAAGAAGTTGGGGAGAAAGGTGATATTACAGATTATTTTATAAAGTTGAATGGATCAGTGGATGATTTATTAAATAAATACTCGAAACCATACCCCGAACAAATTGATACCTCAAAATTTAAACCACTTTCTTCGCAAGAACTAATTGATATTCTTGGGATAACAATTAAAAAGGATGATGAAAACAAACTAATAACCTTCTTATGTGAGCTATCAGCTTATACCGAAAGCTCTCAATTAAACATTAGTTTCAATGCGCCTTCATCTACTGGTAAGTCATACATACCAACAGAGATTGCTCAGTTATTCCCAGAAGATGATGTCATGGAGGTTGGCTATTGTAGTCCAACTGCTTTTTTTCACGATGTCGGAGAGTTTAGTAAGGAAAAAAGTGGCTACGTGGTTGATTTATCAAGAAAGATTATGATTTTCTTAGATCAACCGCACACACTACTTCTTCAACATCTACGTCCCCTCTTGTCTCATGACAAAGATGAAATATGCGTAAAAATTACTGATAAATCCCAAAAGAACGGACTGAAGACTAAAAATATATATCTTCGAGGATATCCAGCCGTAATTTTTTGTACAGCGGGATTAAAAATAGATGAGCAAGAAACAACTAGATTTCTTTTACTAAGTCCAGAAACTAACCCCGAGAAAATAAAAGAGGCCATTTATCAAAAAATAAGGAAGGAAGCCGACAGCGATTCCTATAATCTTTCTCTATCGACTGATCCTAACCGTAAATTACTCAAAGAGAGAATTAAAGCAATTAAGCTAACTAAAATTAAAGACATTAAGATTGATTTTCCTGAAAATATAGAAAAAGCTTTCTTCACGGAAAATAAGAAACTAAAACCAAGGCACCAGAGAGATATTGGAAGAATTATAGCTTTAACTAAAGCTTTCGCTTTGCTTAATTTGTGGTTTAGAGAAAAAAACGGCCTTACTATTATTGCTAATAAAGACGACATAAAGGAAGCTTTTAAGGTCTGGAACGCTATATCTGATAGTCAAGAATTAAATCTTCCTCCATTTGTCTATAAAATTTATAAAGAGGTTATTTTACCTGCATGGATAGCTAAAAATAAAATTGGCTTAACGAGAAAAGAGATAACTCAAGAACATCTACGAGTCTATGGAAGAATATTGGCTGATTGGATAGTGAGACAACAAATTATTCCAATGTTAGAAAACTCTGGCTTAATAACTCAAGAGCAAGACAGTAATGATAAGAGAAAAATACTAATTTATCCGACAGTGATCAATCAAAACAATAGTGAGTTGAGTGGTGGGGTAAAAAAAGATGAAGAATCTGCAATAAGTAGCACCATGAATAATTTATAACAAATCAACAAGTATGAATTCTAAAACAAAAAACAAGAGAGAAGAAATCTTGAATGCAGAAGAGGTTGTTAATATCTTGGCTGGTTTAGTAGAAGTTAAAAAATATAAAAAGAAATCACCTTCTCCTAAATTTAACCTTCGAGAATTTTACTTTATAAGGGATTTAATTTTCTGGAAACCAAGAGGCTTAGTATTTCTTTATATAGCTGATCATATTATGAATCACACAGCAGTTCACGATATTCCTATGTTCAATGCCCCATCATTTAAAAAACTTCAATTCCTTCGTAACTTTTTCGAGAATATGGGAAATGCTAAAGAAGCAGCTATTAAGGCTGGGTATAGTCCAAAGACTGCAAAACAACAAGGACATAGAATACTAAGAGAAATTCAGGGGCATAAAAGAAATAGTTAACTCGACGTTTACTTTGGTTTACTTTTAAGAAAAATTATAAAAACGTGATAGAAGAAACAAAAAATCAATTAAATCAGATATTTGCTGAAAATGAAATACAGAATTTTGTTGGTTTTTATAATGCTCTTAAAAGGGTTCATAATAGATTAATAAAAGAGGGTTATTCAATTCAGAATGGTGAGATTTTACCTCCCTCTCAATTAGATGTTCCTCGAAAAGTATAGTAATTTGTGATATCGTAATAATACATACTTAATTATATGCCAAAAATACATGAAAAACACTAAATACCAAAATGACTATTTGGTTTATACGAGAAAAAGCACGGACGACGCTGACAATCAAAAAAACTCTATTGATTATCAAATCGGCCAGTGTTTAAAATACGCCAAAGATAATAAATTAGATATTGCTAATTTAGATCAGGAAAGATTTTGCGAGAATGGTATAATTAAAGAAAAACATACTGCCTTTAAAACCTCAGGAATATCGATGAAAAGCAATGGGAATATTGAGTATACAATTGATAGACCAAAATTTCAAATACTGGCACAAAAATTTCTTAATAACGAATTTAAAGGTTTGGTTTGTCTTTGTTGGGATAGAATTAGTAGAAACGAACAAGATGGACTTATAATTAAAAATTTGATGGACGCCGGTATTGATGTCAGATTTGTGCAAGCACAATATGAAAAAAGTAGTTCTGGAGCTTTACATATGGATATAGACGGAATGTTTTCTGCTCATTATTCTAGGGTAGTAAGTGAAAAAGTTAAAGCGGCTACTGGAAAATTAAGAGCTGAAGGTAAATGTACATATATGGCTCCGATTGGTTATTTTGACAAAGGTTCAGGGAATAAACCCATTGATCCGGTAAGAGCTCCGATAGTTAAAAGAATTTTTGAACTATATGCAACTGGTGAATGGAGCTTATTTCAATTAGCTAAGTGGGCAAATAATCAAGGTTTAGATACTAAACCAACAAGAAGAAAAAGAACAAAAGAAGAAATGGCTTCATGCATTGAAGTAGATAGCATCCTTAAAACTAGTAGACCAGTAAACAACAAGACTATTGAACACATCCTAACTAATCCATTTTATATTGGTAAGCTTAAAATTGATAGAAAAGGAAATTACATAGATGGTATTCATAAACCATTAATTGATCTTTCTCTATATAATAGCGTTCAAGAAGTTTTAAGATCAAAGAATGTTTGCATACATTACATCGATAAAGAATTTTTTACTTATCGTAATATTATTAAATGTTCTTGTGGTCGCTCCTATTCTCCCTATCGAAAGAAAGGAGTAAATTATTATCGTACACGCTGTGTTGATGGTTGTAATAATCCAGAAAAGAATATTAATGACAAATTGATTAATGAGATAGTTATTGGTCTTTTGGAAAAAATAAGCTTTACAGATGAAGAAAAAAGAGAAATTGAAGCAAGAGCTAATTTTGAGCTAGATAATATAGCAGTAAATCGAGAAAAGGAATTTGATGATCTTAATAATGAACGTAAAAGAATTTATGCTGATTTGAATTATTTATCAAAAAATAAAATTAGCCTATTAAGATGTGGCACAATGAGCATAGAAGATGTTACGAATGAAGAGAAAAAATTAAAAGAGGAAATCGACCTCATAGAAGAAAAAACAGCATCTCATAAAGAGGCTGCTGGAGAAATGCTTAAATTTATCATTACTTTTTCCGAACTCGTGAAAAGAGCAAGTACTTATTACAAATACGCACTTGATACAGAAAAGAAAGAAATAGTCACACAAGTGTTTACCGAACTCACTATAGACAACAAGAAATTGGCTAACTATAAAGCAAAAGAGGGCTTTGATGTCCTCTTCAAAAGGCACGATTTGATATCTGGCGGAGGGGGTGGGATTCGAACCCACGGTAAGTTGCCCTACAATAGTTTTCAAGACTATCCCATTCGGCCGCTCTGGCACCCCTCCAACAATAAAGATAGTATCTAAAATATAGAAGATTGTCAATTCAATTACCCTTTGTGATATCCTAAATCAGCAGGATTACTTCCTCCAGAAATATGAAGCATTTTTCCTCCTTGCCTCTCAAACTCATATCTTAATTTTTTAACCTCTAAGGCCAAGTTAATTGTTTCCTCTCCCACTTCTTTTTTAATATATCCTTTTGACCAATAATCAAGAATCAATTTACTATCCCCGAACACCTTTTTGCCCTCTTCTTTTATTGCTAATTTAAGAGCATATTTTGAAGCTAAAAGCTCTCCATAATTATTAGTCGCTGGATTAGGAATGGTATAGTGTCCTTTTTCGTCAAGTTTCTCCGTCATTATTTTTCCTAGTAAACTTTCTCCATTTTGATTAGTTACGTTGATTTGAACCCCTTTTCCAGCTCCAGTTCCAGCATCAAAATAAATACCTTCCTCAGAAGCCAAATGTTTGATTGCATAATTTGCTCCTGCATTGAGCCATCTCTCTGCCTCTTCTTTCGATTCAAAACTTTTATACCTTGCTTCTTTGCCTAAAACAATGCTTAGACATTCGGCCCAAGTATTAGTTACTCCCATTTTCCCCTCTGTTGAATATGCGTAAAATTTTTGTTTCTTCATATACCCCATTGTATGAGAAAAATTAAAGCGAGTCAATTTAAATCCTTTACTTTTCCTTATTATTCTAATAAAATAAAACAATGGAAAATAAAGAAAAAATTATCGAAAAATTATTCCCGGAAACACTTCCAGAAATAGACGAAATTGAAAAAAAATACCCTCAAAGAAATTTAAAAGAAGGAGGTATGGTTACTCGTATCGCTCCAAGCCCCACAGGATTTATGCACATAGGAAGTCTTTATACGTCTCTTATTTCTGAAAGATTAGCTCATCAAACTGACGGAATATTTTTTTTAAGAATCGAAGATACTGATAAAAAAAGAGAGGTTGAAGGAGCTTCTAAGCTAATTACAAAATCTCTTAACCATTATGGAATTAAAACTGATGAAGGAGAAAATGCTTCGGGGCAAGAAATTGGTGAATATAGACCATATAAGCAAAGTGAGCGTGCTGATATATAT